>Ga0065711_1004069_pt1 | contig 25130 bp, 20 predicted proteins | sample Hoacrofraction12_FD_59098 | JGI IMG/M metagenome (GOLD analysis project Ga0065711, IMG submission 59098) | Hoatzin crop microbial communities from Cojedes, Venezuela - Epithelial fraction 12 v2 (version 2) | ecosystem: Host-associated > Birds > Digestive system > Esophagus > Crop | place...
GCGGGGAACGGCGCAGCGTCCGTCAGGGACCGGGGAGGGGCCGCGTCCCTCGCGGGGCGGGGCTCGGGGAGGGGAGATGGCGCGGGGAGCGCAGCGGGGCGTGAGGGGAGATGGCAGTGGGGACAGTGAGGGGATGTGAGGGGAGGTGGCCCTGGGGAGAGCAGGGGGACATGAGGGGGAGATGGGGAGAGATGGCGCTGGGGAAAGTGAGGGGACATAAGGGGGACGTGAGGGGAGATGGCACAGGGGAGAGCGAGGGGACATGGGGGGAGATGGCACCTCGGGGTGCTGGCAGGGGCGAGCCTCAAAGGAAAGAGAAATAGTGGCGTGAAGGAGAAATAGGGGGTCGACATGGCACCCCAGCACCCAGGGCTTCCATCTCTGCTTGGTCATGCAGCACTTTGGGGCCAAAAATGGGCCAGAAAAGTGTTGCTCCTAAAAACCCCCAATATAAGCCGCACTCGCCATCACAGGACAGAGCTAGGAGTTGGTGCAAAGGCTTAGTGGAGGAGGGGGTGTAAAGAAATAAAAGATTAAATGAATAATAAGTACTCCTCCTGAGATTCAGGTGAAAGGTCCTGAGGCTGGGGCAGTCCTTGGGGCTGGCTGATCGCCCTTCCACCATTCAGCCCCGATAACTGAAAATGGAACCGAAAGCAAAAGCAATTAAAAAAGGAAAAGCCAGCAGCTCTCCGGAGCTCGTTCCCTGCCCCGTTCCCACCCCTTCCTCTGTAAAGAGCCTGCTGGCAGGGAAGGCACGAGCTGAGCGAGGACTTGGATGGAGAAAACACGCCAGGCCAAGCCTGCTCTTTCCCTGTGGTCGCTGGAAACTGGGAAAAACTCCCAGGGAATGGAAGAGAGCACAGCTTGTTGGTGCTTGGGTTAAAACTGAGCCAAACCATAAAACTCTTCTTTTCTCAGCACCGTACCAGCGCCCAGAGAAGCAGAAATGTTGTGTTGAGCGAGATCCCAACAAGGATCGGAGCTTGTCTTGGCACCTGGGGAAGAAGGTAAACCTCTCCTGTTGAACTGGGGGGAGATGAGAGGGAAACGACCCCACTAAAACACACACACAACTACTTACCAGCAGTCTTGAGCAGGACACGTGTAAGCCTGAGCCCTAACGAGTCGCTGGAGAGACCAGCAAACTCAAGTCAGCCCCTTTTAAAGAAGCCCACACGGATCCAACGCACCATTTAATTCTTTCCTGGTGAATTTTAGGATTTAAAGCGTGCTCAGGGTATAAAGGAAACAGGCTGCGCGGCCCCAGCCAGCGGCTAAGGGCTGGTGTGTGCACCCCTCGTTGCTCCAGAGGCACCAGGCGCAGCACAGCGTACGCACCGGTACAATCCCACGCTGTGGCAGACTTCCTGGTCTCCTACAGCTTTCCTCGATGTTTTGAATGCCCCAGTCTCTGTTTTGCTCCAAGTAAAATGAGTTGGTTGTAATCCCTTCAAGCACCCACCGCACAATTATGGATTTACATGGAAAATTCCCTGCTCCCAGCGTTTAAAGACAGCTCCCATTCTCCCCGGACAAGCTCAGGAGGCACCATCCCACTCCCACCACACGATCATCTGCTTACTGCCCTCTTCCCAAGAGATTTTTAACTCTTTGCTCAGTATTTACAGCCCAAACTTAGCATGAAGAACATTTCCTGCAAAGAGAGGAGCCATCAGGCGTCCGTCACATGTGGATAGCAAGGAAGGACAGAGTGAGTCACTGAGGTGTAGCCCTTCTCCTGCAGCAAAGCGCGTTAAGTGCGAGATACCGCCCTCCTAAGATACAGACCTTATCCTGCCGTGCAGTCATAGGGCACTTCAATAATATTGCCAGTGATCTGGAAATTAAAGAGGCACAAGAAACATTTCAGGAGGTAGCAGAATAGATTTAGGCAGGAAAAAAATTAGTATTAGGAAAAAACAAGGAAGAAACGGCAGGCTTATCGGGATAAGGAAACAGCGAGCCCTGCATCTTATGACCAACATGTAGCCTGGTGAGCACACCTCCATTGCCACAACCAGGCACAAGCGTTTGATATTAAAATGCTTCCCATTTGTTAACAAAGGGACTCAAAACAAGACGCTCCTTTGGCAGCTGGTGTTGTTAGGGATTTCAACCTCCAGCTCACATCCTTGTCTGCGTGACTCAATGCTTTTATTGGCAATCATGACAGCACCTTGTAATTAGTAAGCTTGGTTGTCAGAGACAATTATGCAAGAGTGGAGTGATTACTCTTCCGAGGGGATCCGTCACCCCCAGTTTACCTCCCAGGAAAGAAGAGGTAGAGCAGATAATTGACGTAAGGCTGCAGTGAATCAAAAGCCAGCCTGGCCAGCAGGATTTCCCAAATCCCGTTCTGGTGACAAACCTGTCCCAAAACTGGCTCACTTGGCAAAGCAACGCCAGGCACGTGCTAAAACCGTGAGGCTGCAGAGAAGCGAGGCAGCGGACTTGAGTGAGTGGCACTGCGGCATTTATGAGTGATGGCTCAGTCACATCTCTTCTGCTGACCACTCTCTGAACCATTCCGGTGCAGGAAGCTGTACCATGCAACGCTCACCTCTCTGTATCCGGCTCCTGCTCTTGGTGCAGCTTTTGCACCCATGTGACTCCTCAAAAAACCCTTCATTTGCCTTTTTTAAATGCTAAACCTCTGGGGGAGTCCCTTGCCCTACTCCTAAGCGTCCATAAAAGACATCCAAGAAAAGCACATGAACTTGTGGTAAGCTTTACATTTATTACTTAGAATCGTAGAATCATTAAGGTTGGAAAAGACCTCTAAGATCATCAAGTCCAACCATCACCCCATCAGGGTCTGAACCTCTCTTGGCCATATAAAGGGCTGCAGATTTAAAAGTGGTAATGCCCCAATTCAGACTGGGACCATCCCAAACAGGAACACAACTGTCACTGTGGTGAATTTGCACTTGTAGGCAGTACCACAAGAAAGCCACCTTCACAAAGTAGAACAGACAAAGCCAACTGCTCAAAATAGTTTTCAAACAATCAGAGCATTTAGTCTTTAAACCATCTCCCCACAGAAGAAACTGCGGCCAACATTTGGCTGAATGAAAATGAACAGGGCTGTAGCAGCCCACACATGAAAACCTTCCCCTTTCCCACCTCGAGAAAGGGTGGTCAGAGAGACAAGGCCAACCGCTCAAAATAGTTTTCAAACAATCAGAGCATTTAGTCCTTCAATCATCTCCTCGCAGAAGAAACTGCAGCCAACATTTTGGCTGAATGAAAATGAACGGGGCTGTAGCAGCCCACACATTAAAACCTTCCCCTTTCCCACCCTGAGACCAGAATTCAAATTGTAGTTTTGCCCTCCTAATTAATATCTGCCTTAATGACATAACTTAGCTAGAATAGTGACAACAGCATCCCATGTAGAGCTCTGAGCACGTAAGGAGGAAACCACTGCCCAAGAAGTGCTTTGTCACAGCAACTGATGCACAACCCTTCGCGTTTTTCAGTGTCTCCGCTCACCTGGTACTAACACCGACTGCTCTCTGCATATCTGAGATTTAAAATGGTCAACAAACTCAGTGCTTGTCTCAAGGAAAAGTGCATCTGTTTGACATGCTATGAAAAAGGAATTACTACTCCCCGAGATAGGTGCTGCCGCTTTGGGTAAGCCGACTGCGCCACGAGTTTCAGAGGAGGAAGATCCTCTTCTCCCCCTTTCCAAAAGCTGTTCTGTTACATGACACGAAGAGAATGGGACTTTAAAAAAGTTATTTCTAACTAAAACTGCCATGAGCTTTCTAGGGATATAAATGCCAATTTGTTGATGTCCCAAGAGATTAGCTTCCAGCTCCAGAAAAATCAAACCGACCGTCTCCTGGCTGGAAATCAGGGGTTTACCCAGGAGAGACGAGGAGTGCCTTGCTCATTTTTCCAGCAGACAGCGCAGCGGCCAAGCGCTACGTTTCATATCGTGCTCTAATGCTCTTCCACTTCCAAGTCCTGTCTGAAGGATTCCACAGCCCATGCCCGTAGAAGGGGAATACCTGCATTTCTCACATCTGTTCTCAGGCCCTGCCAACTGGAATCATTTTAGCCACAGATTTCTACTCGTTATGTTCAAAATGGTAACTTTTATGTTAAGGAAATTCTCTTCGCTCTGGAAAAAGCACCAGAGAAGGATTTGAGTGCAGGGACGCTGACCTCAGAAATACAGACAGACCAATCAAGCAACATTATGATAAAGTGTTTATTCATTTTTTTTTTAAATATCAAATTTTTTTACACATCAATTTCGTTGATAAACAGTCCCCCAATATTAATAAAAAAACAAAAATCAAAAAAAAGAATCAAGTGTGTATTACTTTGGGCAGAACCACATCCCATTCTCTGATGACACGACCACTCCTCCCTTCAGCCACCTGCGAGGACAGCCGCAGTATGTTCAGCCCAGAAGAGTAAATGACACAAATGCAACCAACTTTAGGATTCCTGAGTATTGATTCCCTCAAGTTCCTTAAGTGAGTCTGTAAAACTCTTAAGCTAAAAAGCATCAGTCAGAGTAACCCAAACGGCTACGCATTTGGATCACGGGCTAAGCCTCGTCTACACAGTGCAGGAAGAAATCTCTTGAGTGCTTCAGAAGGGAATGATGTACACGAAACCGACCCCATTTCCCAAGCTGGCTTCCAAGAGAGGCAGGCAGAAATACCTCGATTTCTCCTCTTAGAATTCACGTTAGAATTCTGGGGAGCAGTTCGGCAAGAAGTCCAAGTCTGGTGAAAAGACCTCTAGGGTCCGTTCCTCCTTCTATTTGTAAATGGCATAGTGTTTTAAAGAAAACTTATATGGAAGTTAAGCATTCAGCAAGTACACTTGAATATTGCTACTTCTGAGGAAAGGAGGAGGCAAGAGGGAGAGACAAAGACAGAAAGAAGGGAACGTACCTAGGAGGTACAAGGTTAACAGTCCTGGAGACCAAGTGTCTACATAGAAAGTTGAACATACGTAGCAACAAGGCAGAGATTGTCATGAAAATGCAGCGTAGCTCAGCTCTGTCCAGCTGCAGGTAAACATGCCAGGGACCATCACCAGGATATATTTCCTCCTCTTGTCAGAATTATCTGTGCCCAGAAACTTTCAGATGTCGATATTTCACTAAACACCACCTCTAAACTCACCTAGAGCCCCACATACAGAAACACGCATCCTGTGAGAGGCTGAGCAAATTCCTTCAGTATCTTTACAGAAGGGAATACATCTCAGAAACCAACAGCAAGGTACATGACCACAGTGGCTTCAGGAACACCCAGAGACAAGCTCTACAGACCAACGAGGGTCCCCACAGGTGCTGGCATCTTTATGAAGCAGCTTCCCAGTGTTGCTTCGTTCTCTACAGATGGACTTTCCATACTGAAGTCCTTTTGCTGAGCTGATGTGACATTAGTACATTGGAGCACTGACGGACGAGGAGGGGGAAGAGAAGAGAGTGAAGAGCCTTATTTTAGGCCAGGGTACACGGCTGCTTGGAAACCTGAACAGCTTTTGACGCTCACTTTGTCCCCTGCTCTGGCCAACAAGCTGTAGCAGTCTGCCATCTGTGCTTAAACCAAAGTATTCCCACCTCATGGGCCAGGTAAGCACAGAGACCAGTTAAGGGATTGCTAAAGGCTGAGCAGAGGATGCATGCATACAGCAGAGAGGACACACATGCACATTAAAACAGAAGACAACTTTTAGACAGCATTTGCTAAATACATGTCCTATTACATTTTATTTTAACCTTAAATACTCACCACTGCCCAGATTTTCTCCAGCATAAGTCTTGCTCCTAAAAAAACTATTCTCTAATTTAGCAGCATGTAGCCGTTCACTCAAAGCAAGGCTCCGAAATTAAGAAATTCAAATCACCAGGCTTGGACCAACTTGATGAAATAGTTTTACAAGTATTTATCGGTTGGGGGTCAGGCTTTGTTTCTAGCAGTTTGGAGAAAGTTACCCAGGAAATTCTAGCACTATTGATAAATGCTTCAGTACAGCTTTGGCAGAAGGGCAGATTTCAAAAATTGTATTTGACAAAGAATAAAACTGAACATTGAAGCAAATTGGCTGATGCTCTAAAGCTTTCATAGCATAAATTCTGTATATGCAATCTAAGTAAATGTGGCCATAAAACTAGAGCCTTTAACCAGTTTGGTACAAAGCAGCAGCACTTCATCTAGCTATTAGCAATTGCTTCTAAAAACATAAAGTGTAAATACGGAAAGGGTATAAGATTGAATGGCTAACATTGGATGCTTCACGAAGCTGGCAGCAGATGAACCAGCAGGCTACGGGCGCAAAGTCAGCTCTCGTGCATCCGAGGGCCAACCTGCAGCTGGTATCTGCATACCAGATCGGGGCTGCTCCAAGGACCCCCTCATTGAGACCCGTAGCGGGAGGCAGGAGCAGACTCGGCCACTGAGACTGAGCATGCGAGAGCTGGGAGCTTCATTCTTGTTGCTGCTTTTGAATGTGAACCAGATGCAGAGGGGAATGGGTCTAATACATCTTATCTCCTAAGGCTTCTAGAGAGAGATCTGATGACACTGTACTCCTGTACCAGCACAAGCGTTACCCTTTGCAGAGGGGGCTCTCGCTGATTTGAGGTGCCTATCGTAAGGAGAATATTTTAAAAACTTCAGCAGGGGTAACTGACCACCCGCCCAGTAAAGATCACAAAGCTGTAGTCTTGCCTCAGTAACTCATTTTGAACGGAGCTTCAAGCAAATTACAGGATGCTGCTCTGGCAAGGGGTCCCCGAACACTGCTTCCTACATACGCACAGAGCAATGCCTGCTGCCAGCATCACAAGTAGTGGGATACGAGCTAAACGTGCCTGGGAGCCGCAGGCCTAACTGGTACGTCCACAGCTCAGGCAGAAGCTCCATGTGACAGACAGAGGAATGCCTTAAAGCTCTTCGTTATTCTAAAGGATCTCCTGACTGCCCAAGTGCCTAAGAAAAATCTGACAACCACCGCTCACTGACATCAGAAACTCCTGCAAGTTCACAGATGAAACCAAATTTGCGTTGTTTTTGAATGCTACCCTGAATGAAAAAAGCCTAGCATACACATAGGCAAATCTGCTAAGCAACAGGGAAAACAAAACACCAGGGACACAGGCCGAAGACAGTGATAACAACAAATGAAAGCCATGAACAAAAACGTATTTCCAGCCGCTGCTGACCCATCGCTTCAGGTTTAGCTCAAAGCAGAAAGTTCAAGATGAACACTTGACACAAAGCCACTTCTCAGATTTGCAAGTGGGACTAAGTAAAAGTTCCTACTTAGAATATGGTATCGTGTTTCAGCCACACTTTCCTTCCCCTTCCCCAGCCCCAACAGTGTTCTGGGGCTCTGCAGAGCATCACAAAGTAGCTCATCCCCCCAAAAAAAAAAAGCACCTGGAAAGGGCATCCCACAGCACAGCCTCGGTGAGTCCTCATCGTGCAGGCAACTCACCAGGGACTTCCCAGAAGGCCACGATGGTTGTAACGCAGAAGCCACGTCAGTGCATTTGTTTCATCAACCCTATTGGGGAGCCCTCACTCTTTAAGAGGTCTCAAATTCGTACCCCAGCTCCAGGCTTTCTGCAGTTTGCATTTCCACAGCCGAGAGGCTGATCATCCCCAAACATCGAGACAAACCAGAGCAGAGCAGACTTCTTCACTCCCCGGATCACATCCCCGCTCGGTGCGTAGAGAACGCAGCCACTGAAACAGTTCATTCTTCCAGGGGCAGAGGGGGATTAAGAGCCGTAACACATGGTTGGTTTGCTAAACAATTTCACTGTTAAGGTTTTGCCTTAAAGTGGTTGAGCTTGTTCTTTTGTATGGGGGAAACATGATGTGGGCAAGAATAGGAAAAAAAAAAGTAAAATACTCCTTTTCCCTTCCCCTCCTCGCTACAATTAATACCAGCACATCTTCAAATAAGTTAAAATGTCTCTTAAGTTTTGGTAGCACCAAATTCTATCCCTTCCCTTCTTCTATCCCCACGTTGTAAACTTGAACACGCTGGCCCAAGAGCATAAAAGGGTTTGGCAATAATAGGCATCAGCCTTCCCCATGCACACACAAAAACGCCCTCCACCCCTCGCTCCGCTTGCCGTGCTATGCGTCTGTGGGCACCTACATACCTTTAGTAGCTGCCACAATAGTTTCACCAGCGTCGCCGATGGACAGTGGGTTACAAAGCGCAGGAGAGCTAAAACAAATCCACAAAGTTCATTGGGGCAAGCGCTGTTTCGCATCCGCACCGTACCGAACTCGGCGTGCAGCTCCTGTCCCGTGCGCACGGTCAATTCACTTCGCAATCCGCTTTGCGCTGGACAGGGCGGTGACCTTAAATGGCTTCTACTTTTTATTCGTAACATTGGAGCTTCCTCTAAAATTGTACATTTAAATGAAAACTTTAATTTTAATCCAGTATGCATAATTAAAAGCTATCCTGTCCACGCAATGCTAGGAAGCTTTCTTTCTTTCAAAAGGCCAAATCTAATGAGTGAAACAGAAGAGACAAGTTACTTTGGCTGCAAATAATTAAAAATTGAGCTCAGCATTCTGCTTGTACATGATGATGTACATAATTCAGATATGTCCTTTGAAAGAAAAGATACCCCAGTCAGCTACCTCTTCCGTAGTTACGTAGGAACAACAATACTCTTGGCTAGCAAAATGAGAAGAGCCAGATCTGCATTTCCATCTGCTTGTTCCAAAGCCTCAAGAGCTTCCTGCGCGGTAAAACCTGCGCCGAGGATCCGATCAACATCAGCCACGGGGAAAGCAGGCGGTGGAGAAACACCCGAGGTCAGTCCAGCACAGCCAGCTGGTGGGCTCAGTAGTGGTTCCTCAGGCCCACCCAAAGGCTGCGGACCCTCAGGAGCAGAACTGCTGCTTTCCCCAGGTGCTCCTGTGCACAGGCACCCAGCATCTTGAGGCGCACCCTCACCCAAAGCAGGTTTAGAGAAAACGGATGCGTTTTGCTCCAAAGTCGGACTAGCTGGACTCCAACAACCTTCTGCCAAAACCTCTGCCTCCTCAGAGCTCTGCTGCTGGTCAGAAGTCGCCGCAGAATTCACCACGACCAAATCACTCTTACCTGAAAACTTCTGACTCTCTAACGCACCTTCTCCGAGAGCTGACTGCATGTGACTGACAGACCCAACGCTGATGTCTGCGCCAGAAACACAAGGCTGTTTCCCCTCCGCTCTCCCACCTTCAGACCTCACCTCACAGAAGGAACAACGCTGTTCCTGGCTGGCTGCATCTGAGCCTTTCTGCTCATCATCAGAAAGCCCCTTCTGTTGTGCTGCTGGCTCTGTGGGAACCATTTCCAGCTGAGAGACTTCTTCAGAGGTGGGGATTTTACCTTCTCCTTTCCGACTGATAATCAAGAGTTTGTGCAGCTCTTTCAAGGCTGATGCTAGAGAGAAGCATGGGTCTTCTGCAGGCCTTCCTGGATCCATATCCAGCTGATGGAAGCTGGAGGGAGAAAAGCTGTCTTCAGCTGCCAAATCAGACAATTGATTATACTTTGTAGGAATTTCACTAGTGCTTTTAGACTGCAGGACATCACCGGTGGACAGCGGATCACTCAAGGAGGATGCAGACTTCAGCGACTCCACCTCCATGGAAAAGGCGTCTGAGTTCAGGTCAGACACACTTCTGTCCTCAGCCTGTTGCTGTAGCTCACTTGCTGAGCTGTGCGCTTCATCTACAGACTGCTCAGCGACATCTATTTCCATGAAGGCTTCCGTATGCATGTAGCTACAGGAGGCTGACATTCGGATACTCCCTTTTACAGAGCAAAGACCCGTGTTCTCCAGTCCATCTCTGCTTATTTCTGTAGGAGGATTTTCTGGTTGGCTGGCTTCTTCCACAACGGGTTTCTCCACCCCACCACGGCAAGGAGGTTCTGGGTCAGTTGTCTCTGTTTGCTTCTCCAGATGATCCTTCTCTGGTTCTCTGCACATCTGATGGTCTACAGGAAGCTCACGCTCTTGCTCCTGTTCCGCCCGTTCTGAAGACAGACATTCACCTTTATTTTGCCCGTGCTTAGCAGCAGTGTCAGCCAAACTATTTTCTTTTCTCACTTCCAAAGGATGTTCCTGACCACAGTCTTGTTCTTTAGCGTTACATTCCTTTAGACTGTCAGCAATAAATGTTTCTTTGAGTGTCTTCTGTGAAAGGCAAGCTGGATTGCAACAGGTTTCCTCCCCCGTCTGGGGAGAAGGGTCGTTATTTGCCAAGGAAGCGTTATTGGAAGGATGCTGTAATAAGAGAGGATGCTCTTTTTCTGGGGATATCTGGCATTCAGTTGAAGACTCAAAAGACTTGACGGCTCTAGGATCAATGGGCTCTGCGAGACTAGATTTGGATGAGCAAATTGAAGCAGGGGCAGAGACAGAACGATCAAGTAATTGATTTGTGGGATTACAGATCTTGGAATTTAGTCCTGAAGACTGGACTGGATTTTGAAACCCATCAGAAGCTGGTAATGAGGGCATTTCCAGTGAGGTAGTTTCTTTGTCACTATTCTCTAACAGAAGGCAGAAAGAAAGAAGTGGTCAGGACACAGAAAAAAAACAGTTTTCACTGTAGTACCAAAAACTTATAAACCGATGGCTATAAATACCTGGTCTGTGGCCCACTCCAGCTGCAGTAAACACACACTACATGCATCAAGGCTTCTGACGTTCTGTTTGGGTTAGGAAACAAACACACCAAACTCGTGTTAGCACTCAGAGCACACCACATGCATGGTTATAGTCCTGCGACCTCGCAGCTCCCCTCCCGACTGTCCCTCCAGACAAGCGCACAAGCAGCAGGATCTGCTCAGGGTCACTGCCTTCCAGAAGGAGTTCTGCCTGGGAAATTTGTTACATCAAGTCAAAAATAACTCTGCTGGAGAACAATTTAAAGGCTGTTCTGTACTACGTACACTGCAGAGTGCTCTGTGGGTGATGCTACTCGGCACAGGGCACGAGTCTAGCACTGTACTGGTTTGTCCTCCATACAGCTGAAGATATTCAGGAGCCACATTTCGGGGAAACGAGAACTGAGATGGCACCACAATTCTCGGGGTGTGCTCCCAGCAGCTATGGCCTTGCCATGGCTAGTGTCAGCGCAGGACAGGGAAGGCGAGGAAACACCAGCTTGCTACAAAAGGGAAGCGTCAGGATCTTAGGGTGAAAGGCAGAAATCCCCAATAGGAACTGCTGCCCGAAGCTGGCACGAGCAAAGCAAAGGAAGGGAGAGCTAGCAGTCAAACCCAGCTCACTGCTCACTGCTCCACACGGAGAACGGATGAATTGCAGATCTCTATCAGCAGCACCAAACACTGGGTCTCGTTATCAGGACAGTTTAAGCAAGTTCACTTATCTTGCTAATAGTCTAATCTTGCTAAGGTATCAGCTCTCCTGATCTTGTTAAATTTCTAACATGACCTTTGCTGTCAGAGCGCCTGGTCTTCCATTACAGCCCTACTGTCCAGTGTCAGACATCCGAACGGCGATCCAGATTTTCTGCTGCGTGATTTGTTGCACTAGTTCCCTTTCTCTTTCCAAAGGCCTCCAAACTCAGTGGTCTTAAACACTGTTTCACCTTAAGTCTTTCTCTTTTTACCGATACCCAGGTGCACTGGCGCACAGCTAACCATGCTCACGGGTACAGCCAGGATTGCCTTGAAGTTCCACACCAGGGAAGAAGTCTGCCTTTTCCACCCTCAGCTACCTGTTTCTTTTATTCTCCGTTAAACAAAAACGGTGCGCTACATGCTGCGGGTACTGCACCTCTGATCGATACGCTTTGGTATAACGCACAGCGGCCGCTGCAGAGCGATCCCGTCTGTTGGCTGCACATCTGGTCTTAGTGCAGCTGCAATAACTTGGCAACGCTGGAGTACTAAAAAGCCAGAATTATCCTGCGGATTGTCAAACCGCTCCCCTTTCATAGGGGCGGCAAAGAGGCTTGCGACACCGGATGAAAAGCGGAGGGATCTTTTTCTGTTTCTGCGCGGCAGGATTACGTTCCCGCTCTCTGCTGCCAAGCCAGTCCTTCAGAGAGGAAGCAGACCTGTCTTTTGACTCAGCGGTAACAAGGGTCTGGTCAGTCAAACCCGTCCCAGATTTGCAGTCACTCAGACAGCAGCAGCAGCTGGTGTTCTGCCAAGTGCTCCTCAGCGTCACCCTGCCGAGACCCACCACCATCCTCCTCCCAGGGTACCTACAGGGGTTGAATCCCAGCCCCATCGTGGGTATCGATCCAGCTAACGCCCCGAGCAAACCCTTCTCCACAAAGCGCACTATCAGGGATAAATTCCTCTCTGTATTAGGAAAAGCCCGAGTTGCGCAGGTGACGGCAGTGCCTTTCTTACACCGCGCCTGTCTGGATGAAAAGCTGTACAGGGGGTAAACTACCTGAATATGCCTCCTCCTACAGCAACTGTCGTCTTGCTGCCAGTTTTGTAAATCCCCCGTAATCGCAGCCTTGTTACCAGTGGTGGTGGTGGGGAAAACACTGCATCTTGGCAGAAAAGAGCAAGCTCACAGACAGAAACGAAGCAGACGTGGAGGATCCAGACCGCAGTAAAACACACCAGGACTGCACTATCACCTCAGCTGCCTTGCCGTAGGTGTCGAAACACCAGCAAGCCAGCTGACAGAAATTATGAGGCTTGCTGAAGTGGGCTTTGGGGGATTAAATAAAGCTCAAGAACAATCCAGGTGTGTTCAGAATGAGAACTTTAATCGCCTACAGATGTACACAGCGATTTCTCTTGTACCATCTACCAGAAGGCAGCAAAAATTCAAGCTGTTATGAAAGAACACAGGCCTTGAAGCGAGCTGAGCATCCTTAGTGCTGCATTTTGTGCTCTCTCTCTCCCTCTCCAGTTTCCTGTTCTTTCTCTCGGTTTTCCTGGCACCATCTAGCAGCAGCTAATAGTTTTGGAAGAGGGGGAGAGGGTACACATTAGTATTTTGACATCTTAGGATACAGCCAACAAAAGCCTGTGGGCCAGAGGCTTATAATAAATCTACGACTTACACACGGTCCATCTGAACAAGACCTACCTTAGCTCTGTGCACTGGTGTTCTACCAGCATTAAGGGAATACAGAAAATGGATTTCCTGTTCTCATAAATATTTTACATTCCTCTAGGGTTCAGCATCAATGGAGAGCGGCAGACTGCTGATTAGTCTGAACAAAGCCGCGTGGTCTTTAGAACCGTATTGGTACATAAGCAGCTTTCATTTAAGTCATTTTAGGCACTTTTCATTTTAAAGCACTCGACTAAAATGCTTTTATTGTAAAAAAATCATATCTTTTGGGCCAAGGTTTGCTTTTTATTTGACAATTTCAGCAGAGAACTACATCCAGTCAACTACGATCTCTGCAAAATCTCATCCGAAATGGAGAGACACTGTAAAAATCAACCCAGGCTTCACCAGGCTCAAAGTTTTAACAGGAAAAGAACTAATATTTACATCTGCACATTTTCTCTGCCAGGTTATGTGGAGAGACGTAAGCCCAAGCTACCAAGTCCGACCTGTAGCTATGCCAAAAACTGACAGGGGCAAGGTCAAATCTATGTTTGCTTTCCTGTCTCCTTGCTGCAACTTCAGTTAATAAGCATTCAAATTTGCCTATAAAAGTCAAAGATGTAAACCATTTCTGGCTGATTCACTAAAGCCAGGCCTTCCTCTCGAGGCTTTTACATCTCTGGAAAACTTACATTCGTAGCATGGAAGAAAACTGGTCAAAGGGACTAACAAGTGCAGTCCCATGCTCCCCTTAATGTAAACAACTTTGTTCTTTGCAAGAAAGTCACTGCTTGCTCTTTGGAGCATCAAGCAGCAATTGTGAAGTGTTAAAGAAAAATTTCAGTGCATGACAAGTGCTTGTGCATATATATACACACAGTTAAATCCGGTCATTGCATTTCAATTTTAAACATGAGCGTGTTAAGAGTCTGAAAAAATAGCAATAAAAATGTTGAAGACATCAACCTTGTCAGCTTAAACACGGCCTGGCAAAGAGTTTTGCATGTGTGTGGGAAGCGGGATCTTACTGTGTGCTCTCAGAGAAAAAAATAGCAGTAAAACTCGAAAGTCTCTATAAAACACACGCATACAAAATGTTATCTTTAAAAGTTTTGGAAAAGGCCTAAGGAATACACTTTGCAAGGTATTCACAGCTTCACTGTAACAGTGGGGGAAAATTTAACGAAGCTTTCCTTTAGTCAAAAACACACGCTGAAGTTAAGGGAGGAGCTAAACAGAGAATCTGGGTTTCAGACAGTTTGGCTTGTGGCTCAGCTTTCAGCCATTCTGGCATCTCCACTTCACTGAATTTTGCAGCTACCAAAATCTTCTCTAGCCCAGTCACTCTGCATTTGTGCAGATATGGATTCCAGAGGCACAGGGAACAAAACTATGGCGAGGGTGAAAATTCTCCTTGCAGATCACATTGAAGGCTGATGATATACGTTAGGACTTGAATTCAGCTGCTTCTTTTTTGAAATCTGGAGCACCAGTAACCTTCAGCGAGAGGAGCAATTCACCTTCCGAGGGCACAAGCACCATTCCAAGGAAAAAACACTGAAACTATCTCTAAAAATTGTCATGAACTTCTGTCCAGAAATTTGTATTTACTGCTACAGCTCCTCTATTTTTATACGCCACAGCTATTAAGAACAGGATTTGTGGAATCCTCCACAAAGCTGTCCTTACACGAGGCTGCTAAAACCCCACACAGCCGAACCACGTCCCTGCCTAGGCACTACAGCTCAACCCAGGTGAACGGGTGTCAGAGACAACCATTTATCTCCACATCTTCAAAGGTCAAGAAACCAGAGCGGCTAGGAAGCTGCAAGGAGAGCACAAATTAAACAGCAAGCACCCCCAAACGCCTTCATGCAGACAGATTTTACTGACAGAAAGGAAGAGAGAAGTGCAATTAGAGGCCACGAGCAAAAGTAAAGCCCCCTTCTCTCCGCCATTTACTTGCCGGTGCTGGCTTAGACTGTATCTCCTAGGAGATGAGAAGGGGGACTGCTGGCAGACATCCTCATGCACAGCAAGAAAACTAGGCAGATTACTATTTCAGCTGGGCTTCTCCTAGTACCTGCTTCCTCTACGGACTTCTGTATTGCTTCTGCTAGCTCCTGGTCTGCAATCTCCTCCGGCCGCGCGTCTTCCCGCCCGGCCCCGTAAGCCAGCCGGGCACACTCTGGGAGCTCGCCCTCCGGGAGGAAGGTGGTCTGCGAGCCAGTCGTGCCGATCACTAGTACATTCTTCTTGAGATCAATTGAACACTGCGAAAGAGCATCGAGACATCAGGGGCCTGCGTAAGAGCGAGTCAATTCCCAGAAAAAAAAGGAGAAACGAGGTTAAACAATCCATTTCCAATGGGAACAGCTCACAGCAGCCAAGCATCGGCCAAGAGCACCAGCTATAAGCAAAGGGCCCTGTATGACTTCATTTGTAATAAATCATTCAGTTGGAAAGCTCTGAGCATCTTTGATCAGAGAAAAAAAAAAAAACTTCAGGGAGCAGCCAGACACCCTACAGCTACCCATGATGTACGTAGTGTACATGCTCCTTTCATAACTGGCTGGAAGATAACCCACCACCAACTCTCCCCAGAAAAATCCTAATAAAGTCCCAGGCAAGGCATCTATGTTGCACTTAGCACTCAACTTGGATGAGCTAGTAACTATTTCAAAAGAGGTTTTGATACCTGATGCCTCTTAAGCATATCCAGTCCTAGAAGCATGTCCATGGGCTGCTCTTCAAGGATTGAGAAGGAGCACGCCAGGAAATCCCCTTCAATCTGGACCTGAGCTGAAACGCAAGTGAGAGGAGTTACCACCTTGCAATGCCACAGCACAACAAATCTACTTTCTGCTCCTGCATCTCCTGGGAAAGGTCCACACAAACCTGCTGGGCAAATCTGACGTGCTGTTTCGGTCACAGAAATCCTAGCCTTGTGCAAGCCCCAGGGACTGTCAGGCCTGCCTTGGTCTCCAGAAGTTAATTATTTTACAAGCTGACCTGCTCTAGAGCCTGAATTACTGCTTATCTAACCCCCCAAGCTAGGGGAGNTGCGTACAGCTCGTTAGAGCACAGGTCTAAAAAGCAGAAACAGTGAAGAGAATCGATTTTTCAGACAATAAAGACAATCTTCTCTAAGAGCACACAGACAGCCTTCTCTTCCCAAAGGAGTATGAAACACTCCACAGTACTGGAACCCTCCCTCAGCAACTGCCCAACAGTCCCGCCCCAGCCAGCGAAGATCCTGCTATTTCACATTAGCCCTGTCTTTTGCACCCAGAGCGAACACGTCCTCTACGTCTGCAGGAGCTGAGGACTCCCTCACCTAAAAGTGTTACGGTAATTCCGTTAGAAAAGCATTAAACGAGACAGAAGGCAGAGTACCATGCCCGAGAGAAACAAACATATTGCAGATGCACTTTTATTTTGCTCCGCGGGAGTTTCTAACAATTAAAGCATTAAACCAGATACTCCTCGGTGCCAAGACTGTGGGAAAGGCAGTCTAACTGCCTCTAAAGCTGCCCAAAGAAGAACACCGGTACTTACCTAAGTGCACTCTGCCAATTATTTTCTGCGTCCCTACACCTTTAGCAATGCCAGCCCACCGCCGATCTACCAGCCTCATTATGTTGCACCTTTCAGCACAAGCTTGGCTCATGATGGTCATCTGGGCACCTGCCGGCAACAGAATTCCTGTTAAATCCTGACAGCTCATCACAAATTAAAATTCGCTCCTGGAAGGGCTTGACATCTTGCACTCAGCATCCGGGAAACCACCCTGCATCAGCAACTGCACTAGGGCACAAAGGCCTCCTGTGAATCCCACCGCGTGGAATCGACCGTGTACACTCAGATCAGCACGGACAGCACAGTACGTACTACTGCAGAGCTGGAATGACCCCAGGTACTTTCCCTTTAAGGCTGTGGATGGGAAGCAATACATTAGAGGCATGCAAAATTCCCCCCATCTGTAAAATGAGGTAAGACACAAAAGCGGCAGCGACCGTTCTGGCGTCGGAGCCCCAGAAATTCCCGCCGGAGCCTTGATCTGGGGTGTTCAAGCACTCAGTGCGCTGCTGCTCTCAGCAATTTGCTCTGCTCGCCTTAAACAACGCCCAGGCTGCTCCCAGGTTTTAGTTTGGTGCTTCAAAAGCCTGTGATGCGGTGCTTCACGGAATTTCCGGGCAAAACTTCTGGAGCGTTTACCGTCTCCCTCAGTGAGGGAAAGGAGAGCGCGGAGAAAGCGATGAAAATGGGGGCAGCTCACCTGAGTCAACGAAGGCTTTCACTGGATGGCCGTTGACTTTGCAGTTAATATACAGCATCACCACCTGGCCAAAGCTCTCGGGGGCCTCTTCCATTGCTATTGTCATATTTTCTTCAATGTTTTGTTGCCTGAATTTAGCAGAGAGAAGAGAAAACAATCAGACCTTCCAGCAGCCAAACACGACAAGCACCCCTCCGGTTTACAAGCAGATTGGTAATCCCACCCGCTGCAGCTCACCTTACAAACAGCACGCTTAAACCACAGCAAAGACTGCTTCGTTAGCTAAACACAGGCTTCTTAGCACAGGGATTGCTAGTAATGATCTTCGGATTAATCCAGAGACACCAAGTCCCTCCCCAGCGGCCATGGAGACTGCTCCTTCCAACACCGCACCTGCCTCACCCTACAGCACCAAACGACCTTCTGTTAGCAATGGAAACCTGTCACCACAGTTAACCCAGAGAACTCATGAGCAAAATACCTGTCTATCTGTTCATCACTAAAATACAGCGCTGAGGGCACACGATGAAGATGCTGCCAGCAGCTACAATGCTGGAGTCCCACACAGCAGCTGAATGTTCAAACCCTCCAACGTCTCCCTGGTATCTTTCATTTTCCAGGCACAGGAAGGGAGGGAGGTGAGCAAAACCGCAGTGAGAACACCACCACGAGCACAAGCCCTCGCTGCAAATTCAAGCCTACAGAAGAAACGCTCTTCAAGAAGCCCATCACAGCCCCTGCAGTAATCTTGGAAGTGATGGGTGTCTGTAGCGACTGCCTCCAACATAGCTTTATCTACCAAAAAGGGAAAAGGCCTTCCAATTTTGATGCCATTGCAAGTTTCCCTCGTCAGTAGGGGAAGGGGGAAAACCCCAAGCTCATCTCTTACCCATCTTCTGTACCGTGGTAGCCTTCCCACAAGAAGATGAGTAGATGCGGTCTCTTGGTGGGGAAGGAAAAAGCAAATAGCATCAGAGACCTGGCTCGCCTGGGAGCCGAAGCACCCTGCTACCCTACTGCCAGTCTGTCCTGCTCCACATACTCGTGAAACAAAGAGCCACAACATTTTTCTGCCTTTTATTATTTAGGCTTAAAATCGCATAAACAGCAGTTAATCTCCAGTTTTGGTTTTTTTGTCTGATCTATTATTCTGTTTTTCTCTGTGCTTCATACTCTTTCCACCTAAGATACACCTGAAGGACAGAGATTTGTCTCAAAAAATATGCTGTGTGCGGTAGCTTACAACCGATCTTGGGCAGAGCGCAAGGAGTTCAGAGAACTGCGGGGCGGGGACAGGGGACTGCTGGGTGCCCAAACTGTTCCCTACCAGCTGCACAGCCTTGGGCACAGCGCCTTTGCCTTCTTCCACAGACGAGGGGACAGGTAAGCGTTCCTGTGCCTCCGAGCAATGTTCTGCTATCCACCAATGTGTATGTTCTGCTTTCCTAAGCTAAGCATTTCGCCGGCAGCGATCAGTCGTAACGCAAGAACGACTCTTGCCACTAACGAATTTTGGTTATGACCAGCTAAGAGCCTGTATCACAAAGACATTTCTGTATCGGGGAAAAAAACACCAGTCATGTTCTGACTCAAGCATTTATCACTCCATTTAAGAAATCACGCCTCAGCCCAATGCAATTACATTTGCAAGACAGCAAGAGGGAGCGAGCGCTGATGAGCAGAACATATTCCTACAGAACATCTCTTCTGACAGCAGTGATGTTCCGAGTCTGGAATTAGCCAGAGACACAAAACAATTAGCAGCGCGCAAAACCCAATCTCGAAGGCAGCGGGGAGAAACGACGCCACGTTGCTGTGCGGAGAGCGCAGCTTAGAGACTAACACAGGCCCAGCTCTTCGCTTCAGAACATGCCCAAGGCACCCAAGAACCGCCTCTCGGGAGGATCTTGGCGAAGCGCTTTCCACAGGCGCTCTGGCTTCAGAGAGGAGCAGCTCAGACAGCTCTGGGACCGCGCACGCGTGGAAAGCAGCGCTGCCACCTCACGATCTGTGCTCAGCTCGGTACATATAAAGGACGGGGTGCGCCTACGCATCCCCGAATCCCAATCTTCCTGCATGCAAAGGTGGCTCAGAGCATTGCCCGCAAGCAAATGCATGTCTTAAGGCAGGATCTAAACACGCTCCTTGCATCCTCCAAGCAAAAAGGACCACGGGTGGCAGCACCCTGGGGAAAAAAAGCGCCATGAAGACCTCCAGAGCCGACAAGTGACTTTGGTTTGCTACCTTATGTCTTCTTCGATCTTGGCCTGCGCCTCGAGATCAAAAGGGTCAGCTGAATAGAGTCGGATCCTCTCTTGCTCCCGCCGGGCTCGGTCCTGCTGCTGCTCCAGCAACACCATGGTGAATTTCTCTGCAGTAACAAGGAGATACAGAAACGCTTTTGACTGGAAATTACTCTGACAAATCAAGTTCTGGCACAGCAAACTCTTCTTTTTATGCCAGCACGCACTCAGGGGTAGACTCAGCAGCACACGCACAAATAGCTTCATCTGAAGGCAGCACGGACAGACCTCAAAGGATCGGTGGCAAACCTGGGAACCCGCTGAGATGAAAAGCAATGGGACAGAGCTCCTTCTCCTTGTGTCTGCCACCCAAACTCAGCACAATCAAACTCAATTTCCTTGCGCATACATTTTTATATGGGAAAAAAACAGCAAAAAACATGAAAGACGACAGTATTTAAAACAAAGAGCTGCCATTAAAATGGGAATTGATTCACGTACTGCAGCAAGAATTGCCTACACAATACTCCAAAAAACCCAGCTGCAAAACCAGCAGATAAATGAGACCCGGAGCAGAAATCAGGACTACAGATCTTGCATAATTCAAACAAGAAGCTTGAGTACACGTGCATTTTGAAACAGCTTCAGGCAGAGATAGAAGGGAGATTTCACAGCTCGCAGTAAGACAGCCCATCTACAAGAACAGCTTGCAAAATCCATGGCGTTTTACACTCAGCCATCCCCAGTATGACAACAGTCTGTAGATGCAGCAAAGAGCAAATGCAAAATTGTGAGACATAAAAAGGCTAACAACAAAACTTACTTTAAACCCAAGCAACATTGGCAAAACCAGAGACATTACAATCCCTAAAGCTGAACGCCGACTGCTGAAATCAAGAGGTCCTAGGTGGGATGCCCGCTTCACAAAGCCCAGCCGCACGTTTTAAGGACACAGATTTTACATCCCCACTCTTTGGATGGCCTCTGGCTGTTTTTTACTACTTGGAGGTGATCACATACGTTCCCAGCAGGACTTGGCAGTAAATTCAGTTCTGTAAACACAGAAGGTTGTGGGTTTGCTTCCAGAAATGCAGTTCCCATGAAGAAGCTCTCTGGTTCTAAGGCTGTTACGTGTTCAGGAAGGCACTGGGTACGTTTTCTTGTTGTGCTTTTTTTTTTAAAAATTAGGCTTCTGTATAGCAGGTGCCTTCAAAAGTGCCTGCGGTGCACCCAGCAGAGTCACACAGCACCTATCTATGCGTCTATTTGGGCATCAGAGCCAGAGCTGAACTGGATCCGTGCCCAAACACCGACAGCTGCAGTACGGAACGAAGAGAGCAAAACCAGATCAAACCACTTCCTTCCGACAGCTCCCTGCGGCCACTTGGGACTACAAATGCACACCTGAATCAAAGTTTAATGCGCACAAGACATGGCAGATCAGCAGACGAGCCAGTTCGGGGTGTCTTGGGCTTAACCTCTCGTTTTTTTCTGCCAACAGCAGCGCATCTTCTCAGGTGATGTGAAAAATCTCTCTCCTGCACTACAGACGCAGCGCTCACAGAAGTGTGACGAAGCTTGAGCGCGTAAGGGACGTGGTTTTAACTCTGGATATCAGCTAAAGTGAAAATTAAAAAATTAAACAGGCCGACAATATCCACGCAAGTTCATTTCTAGCTTCCTTTGACCGAGAGAAATCACTAGGACGTAGCCCTGAAGAATGAAAAAAAGTCTCCTGCTAGAAGCTTCTCCTCTTCGTTCATTTCCCCAAACTCCAAGGATTTATTTCCTAACTGCACGCCTCGCAGCGGTTTAGAAGCACATTTCCTGATGCCCAAACCTGCGCTGTTCTCATACTGAAAGGACATCAGAGCTCAACGCTGTCAGCACATGACGAATGGGGGACCAACATCAGCTACTCACCTGCAGAGGAGGAGAAGGACGCGGTACCAGGCTTCAGCCGTGCCCAAAATACCTCAACGCTTTCAAGATGAACACTTCAACATTTATGACCGTTCCTATGGGAAAAGCTCCCTGAAGGCACCATTTACTCATCCCTTTTCCTCTCCCTTGCTGACATCCACTTCCACAGCAGCTAACCATCATAGGCAGAGTAGGTTTCATAGCGTACTGCTCTCTGTTGAGGTCTCGGTGGGCTCTGGGGCGCAGCAAACGCTACACCACTATTGGAAAACATGCATTCAGGGAGTCTTCATACAAAAATTGGGAGCTGAGCCACCTGCGTACGCAGAAACTCGACTTAGCTGTGCATCTGATACTTGCCAGTAGGGGACAGAGGACATCAGAGAAGCCAAGCAGGAGAAATATGCCCAACTTGCCACAAACAGTCTTGTTAGAAGGAAAGGAGCTCCACCTTGAGTACTGCCAACTGGCACCTTTTACCAGCATCATCAATGAGCTGGCAGCGAACAGAGCAGCCCATTAGAAACCTGTGCCTGCCTTTTGTTAGAACTGAGCTCAAACAGATTTAAAGCCACCTCCCGCGGATTAAAAACCCAACTCACCGAGGTCTCCACTGAGCAACGCCTCCGCCAAGGGCGGGTTGCGCTCCTTCAGCAGGGACAGCTCGTGGGGATTCGCAAGCAGCATCTCCCGCAGCAGCACCGGGTTGTCCAAACCCTGAGGGAACGAAGGCGCATCGGGAGGCGAGGGGCGAGGACGCTGTGCTGGGGGCTGATGCTGCTGAGAGGACGTCCCGGGAACCGCGATGCTGCTGAAGTCTATCCTCGGCAGACCTGGAGGGGAAAGAGGGCAGAGGTGTCAGCACTTCACCTTTACAATTATGCTTGAAAAACACAGCGGAAAAACCACGGGAAGGATGAGCTGCTCTTAATGCTACAGTATTAGACCGCATTCTGCGAATGGCAATTCCTGCCAGAAGCGTGGCCGCGTACTCAGGTCACTGGGTTAGCAACGGTAGCGCACATTTATGTAACTGGTCCAGCCTTCTGTCTGGCCTGTTTTTATATCCCCTGAAATGCACTTACTGAATCACAGGCTAGTTATTTCCAGCTTCACAAATGCCAATACCACACGGAGGGATCGCAAGGCTAAAGCCATGTCTCGAAGGCGCATCTGATTCTCTCAGATGAGAGAAAAAAAAGCAGGAGGGAAAAAAAAAACAACAAAACAACAACCCAAAACATTTCTGCAGACCTGCATTGCAGCTACCGACGCTCCAGCTGAGGCAGGAGGCTGGAGACCTCAAACAACGCTCCCACATCCCTCTCAGCCTGCGGTACCTCCTTTTCCAGCAACATTTTATGGCGGGGATTTGCTAGGAATCGCTGCAGCAGGCAGGGCAGAGGAGCAGGGCTCCACTCAGGCGTTATCCGAGGAGCCTTTCGCATGCACGCACGATTGCATAACGGGGTTTGTCAAGACGCGGCTTCTCTGGGTATCCGTCACGGCAGAGATTCAGAGCCTGTTCACGCGTCCGAGCCGCACAGACCGCGCGTGACTGCGCCATTACACCGCGTGGGAAGGGAACCAGCGGTCGCAGGACAACTCACACGCCTTTACAAAAACGGCTCTTCTGGCCCAGTTACCTTTCTCGCTTTCTCTGCATTTCCCCCAAAAACAGTAAAATGGTATTCGCTTCCTTAGAATTAAAAAAACCATTAGATAACAAGCCCCTTGTCCAATTTTAAAAGCCCCCCACCTCATCCCTTGCCCCCTTCCTTCCTACGTGCTTTGCCCACGAGGTACTAGAGGGGACTAACACGACACGGAGTTGGCGTTTGACGAATATTGCGACGTTTGGATGCTCAGAGCAAAGGTTAGCTCAAATCCTTTCTCACCTGGGAAGCGGATGGAGGGCCGTGGCTCTACGGTCTCCTTCTGTCGCAGAATCACCACATCCCCGTCTTTCAAGCCATAGGAGGCCAACGATCTGTTGTTGTCAGTTAGAGGCCGCTCCGCATAGACTATCTGTTCATGGAGAGAGGGAAGGGACAAACACCACGCGTGACAAAGTGGACATCACACCCTGGGGGTTTTTTATTCTTATTTTGTCAGGAAAGCGTTCTGGTAAATGCTCTGGACTCGTCTCACGCGTCGGAAGGGGTGCAATTCTCGCCACGGGCGCGGACAGGCCCTGCCAAAGCACCTGTACACCTCAGGCACAGAAAGATGACAACAAGGAAGCGGTGGGACAACACCACAGAATTGGTCTTAGCGAAACCCAGCAGCGGTTTCTCAAAACCCAGCGTCTCAGAGAAGGGCTGGTCTCTCTTTAATTAGAGGCCATGGTTTCAAAAAGCCTCGCACCAGGGCTGTTTGCCATACGTTTCCAAAATCCCATCTCTAGGATTACACAAGTCACAGCCGTCTCCTACAGCGTTATCTCCCCCCACGTCAGCACCTACTGACCAAGGACCGACTGCATACATGCAGGCAGCGTCAATCAGGATTGATCCACGGATGATCCAGCCCAATATCTACAATCTCTGCCTTCTCCCACAACGCAGTTCCCCAGAACAACCAGTTTTACAGGGACCTCAGTGATTAGCTCAGTGATTTCCAGTTTACTCCAGTGAGGTAACTCTATCCAGACTCGAAGGTTCAGCACCCAAAGACCCCACTCCCGAGACCTGCCGTCATTCCACGGCGGGGAGTTAACTTGTTTCGACTATAAAACACAAAAGTCACATCACTTTATGATAATCTGACTTAAAAAGGGGTCTGCAGATTAAACATAAAAACATATTGAGTTAAAAATGAATAATCACCATGGGAACATTTCTATTAACATTAGCTCCGCAAATAACTACAGATTACAGGGAAGCAAAAAAAAATATGTATCTAAAGATGTGCTTTACGGGAACAAAAGTTCCCAGAAACGGCATCTGCTAAACATTGAGGTCTTTGTGCCTTCATCGGAGCGCCACAGGACTGGGCAGATCGGTTCAAGAGCCTCCCACCCCTGGCAGGAGTCCAAAGCAAGAAGCGCTGCAGAACTCGGCCTAAACCCCACGGGCGTACGATCAAATTTCACATTTCCCACCTGGTTTAGCAAGACCCGCGTCTCTCTGGGTCTGGAAAAGGCCGGCTCAGCAGCAACAGGTTTGCCGCAGGTCGGGACTGGCAGAGCTGCGTGGGAGAAGCTTTTGCAGCCGTTGCGTGAACGCGCTACGGCTCTAACCCGATGCTATCGTGAGGAGCATTAATTAATGCACTGGGGTGCATCAAGAGGAGTGTGGCCAGCATGTCAAGGGAGGTTACCCTCCCCCTGTACTCTGTCCTAGTGAGGCCCCATCTAGAGTTCTGTGTCCAGTGCTGGGCTCCCCAGTTCAAGAAAGATGAGGAGCTACTGGAGAGAGTCCAGCGCAGGGCTATGAGGATGAGGAGAGGACTGGAGCATCTGTCCTGCGAGGAGAGGCTGAGGGAGCTGGGCTTGTTCAGCCTGGAGAAAAGAAGGCTGCGAGGGGACCTTAGAAACGCCTCTAAATATCTGCAGGGTGGGTGTCAGGAGGACAGGGCCAGACTCTTTCCAGTGGTGCCCAGCGACAGGACAAGGGGCAACGGGCAC
>Ga0065711_1033624_pt1 | contig 25127 bp, 12 predicted proteins | sample Hoacrofraction12_FD_59098 | JGI IMG/M metagenome (GOLD analysis project Ga0065711, IMG submission 59098) | Hoatzin crop microbial communities from Cojedes, Venezuela - Epithelial fraction 12 v2 (version 2) | ecosystem: Host-associated > Birds > Digestive system > Esophagus > Crop | place...
CGACGGAGCGGCGCCCGCCTCTCCCCCGCCGGCGGCACAGCGCCCCCCGGCGGGCTCCTGGCGCCGCGCCGCTCCCCGGCGGGGAAGGTTCTGGAAGAGGCCCCGGGGGCCGCGGCCATGGGGCCGTGGGCGGCCGCGCTGGCCTTGTGGCCGGTGCTGAGGGCTGCAGCCGGGCGGTCGCCTGCCTTACCGAGCATCGCGGACAAGACCTTCATCGAGGACTGCGTGCCCGTCCACAACGAGCTGCGGGCGAGGTCCGGCCGGCCGCCAGCAGCATGCGGCACTGGGTAGGGACGGGCAGTGGGTGTGCGGGGGGCCACGGAGCCCTGCCGGGTGGGAGGCCGCAGACTGGAGTCTGCTGGTGATCCGTGGGCCGGGCGACCGGGGCAGCGTCGCTGCTCGGTGTTCGGACAGCACCACGTTTATTTGATAGGAAATGCTCTGGTGAGTTGGGTCGGCCATAGACGAGTGAGTGTAGCAACAACAGGCGTGCGGGGCAACACACAGCAGCCGAAGCTGTTCGCATTTCCTAGAATCATAGAATCATAGGCTGGAAAAGGCCTCTAAGATCATCGAGTCCAACCGTCCACCCAACACCACCATTCCTACTAAACCATATCCCGAAGGGCCACATCTGCATGTTTGTTAAACACCTCCAGGGATGATGACTCCACAGGGCAGCCTGTTCCAATGCCTGACCACGCTTTCAGTAAAGAAATTTTTCCTAATATCCAATCTAAACCTCCCCTGGCACAATGTGAGGCCATTGCCTCTCATCCTATCGCTAGTTACCTGGGAGAAGAGACCAACACCCACCTCACCACAACCTCCTTTCAGGTAGTTGTAGAGAGCAATAAGGTCTCCCCTCAGTCTGCTCCTCTCCAAACTAAACAGCCCCAGCTCCTTCAGTCGCTCCTCATAAGACTTACCTCTCACCAGCCTCATTGCCCTTCTCTGGACACGCTCCAGCACCTCAATGTCTTTCTTGTAGTGAGGGGCCCAGATCTGAACACAGTACTCAAGGTGCGGCCTCACCAGTGCCGAGTACAGAGGCACGATCACCTCCCTGCTCCTGCTGGCCACACTATTCCTGATACAAGCCAGGATCCCGTTGGCCTTCTTGGCCACCTGGGCACACTGCTGGCTCATGTTCAGCTGGCTTGTCGACCAACACCCCAACGTCCTTTTCTGCTGGGCAACTTTCCAGCCACTCTTCCCCAAGCCTGTAGCGTTGCATGGGTTGTTGTGACCAAAGTGCAGGACCCGGCATTTGGCCTTGTTGAAACTCATACAGTTGGCCTCGGCCCATCAATCCAGTGTGTCCAGATCCCTCTGTTTCACCTGAATGGATTTCTCCTCAGGAGGAAGCCGTGGTCCAGTAGCAGGACTGATCCAGAAGAGTTGGGCTCTCCATCAAAAACAAGGGTGTGAACTGCAGTACTGGGGCTGAAGAGGGTTTCTGGTGGTGAGGAGGAATCTTTGCTTGTCATAAGATAAACAAATTGCACTCAAAAATTTTTGCTGGAAAGGGTTGTATAAAACTGGAGAAGATGCTGAAAAAGTGGATGTTTGATGTTTAGTCCACTTCGTACCACAAGAGGAAAATGTTGTGAGCAATGAGCAGCTGAAGGATGAGTACCCTGAGGAAGACTTGGGAACACACATGTACTTGAGTACCGATGGCAAAGAATGCCATTCACTTGGGTGGATTTGAAGCCAAAATGGCAGATAAGAGGGTATAACCTTGGAAGTGAAGAAGCTTGTGAAAGACACTGCACCCAGTTTTAGTAGTTAGGAATAGGAAAACCAGAAAACATTATGACTAAAGGTATGTGTGTAGAAATATGGTTAGAAAAAAATAAAAGTCCTAGGGAGACAACACTACTGGCATCTGTGACGGATGTACTCGACCCCGTAACCAAACTTGCAGTAGTTTGGTTCAGGCTCCAGAGGAGGTAAAGGCCTAAGCTGTAAATGGGCCAAGAACTCCTCTAGTTTCAGTCTGTTCTCTGAAAACCCACAAAGGAGCAGAGTGACACAGTGAGCATCGAGGCATAGGAGCTTGGAATGTCGGTCATGTGATGAACCCATGAATAGCGGGTGGCTTTTCCAAGGCTCATTTATCAAGGAACAAAGAAAGTTGTGGGTACAAGGAGTCTCATTCATACCTTTCCTATCAGGTGTAATTTGACTACAAGCCGACCACTTCATTCCATGAATATGACAGCCTAAGTGAGCCCTCTTTGTGCTCTCCTGCCTAAGCAGTTGGCTGCATGGTGGTGATGTCCCCTTGAGCTGGGATACCTCTCAAGGTTGTTCCTCAAGGCAAAGAGATGCTTTAGCAGCGGCAGATCTTTTTTAAGTGACCAATGTTGCACATAACCTGGTAGCATGGTAACTTTGATTTTGACTTGGTAAGTTTGATTTTGTCTTGGTAGCTTTGGTTTGTACCTTGGTAACTTTGATTTGTGCCTTGGTAGTTGTGAATCGTTGTTCAAATGGTTGAGCCATACAGTAATAGAGTGAACCTTGCGATCGGACTTTGTGAAGTCGCACGTGTACAACATCATATTAAAACCTCTTTTGCTAACACCTTTGATGGTGTTTCTTTAAGTGATGAAAGTCACCCATTCACAACAGCAGCCAGTGGAGTTACTGTAAGATCCACATAGAGACTAAGGGTGAACGGAAATGTACGAACACCAATAAACCTAGGCAATAAAATACAGGATCTTTTAGAGAAGACATAAACTAGGTACTTTAATGATAGAAGAAACTTGCTGAAAAACAATCACGACTGGAAAACAAATACCAAACATCATTCATGTTCAGGAATCACAAGTTGCGTTAACAGTGACAGACTGCGAAGGAGTACGAGGTAGCAGAGTGAATTACTGGCCCAACATTGGCATGTATACCTAATGAAGCTGTCTCTGTAAAATTCTCTGGTGTGTATGTAAAACTTGACCATAGGGGGGCAAGTATTTGTTTCTAGAGGCTCTCTTAAAAATAGTTAAAATACTTGCGCACCTGAATTTCCAGGAGCTGTGCATTTTTACTTTGAATTAATTTTATGTACCAAACAGAAATCCTTAACGACCTGTTCAACAACAACAAAAAAACACCCAAAAAAAAGTTTAATGTTTAACTAATTAGTGTGACAGTAATTTCTTATCTGAAGAAAAAAGTGCATTTCAAACATCTTTTCAGTTGCTAGCAAGTGCTCTTACAAAGTTAATTTTCAACAATGAAGGGCGAAAAAGCTCAGCAAATGAAATCAGTTCATATTTTTGTGCTGCAACAGGAAAAGTCAATGAAAATAAAACATGGGTACTTGCCTAAATAAGGGAAAGTATTTCCTTATGAAACTCCAGCATATGATATCTATCTGTACTTTATTGCCTGACTGGTTTTATCTGATTGTAGATTAACATTGCACAATTATTTCACCTTTCATGTTTTGCAGACTTGGGATGCAGCTTTGGCAAGGACTGCAAGGGCATGGGCAAATAAATGCGTTTTTGAACATAATGTATACTTACATAAGAAATATCAGTGCCATCCTAATTTCACATCTATTGGAGAGAATATTTGGGTTGGAAGTCATCAAGCATTCTACGTTGCTGATGTCATTAAATCGTGGTATGATGAGGTCAGATTCTATACTTTTGCAACGCAGAAATGTACGAAGGTTTGCGGTCATTACATTCAGGTAAGAGTTATCTTCAGTAAAATGTCCTGTATAGTGCCTACCACATCAATCAGTAGGGGCTGTAAATAATCCAGGGTTGTATATAAGGTTTGTAGTGACTGACAGCTTACTGTCTTTTGTAATCTCAAACAATGGCTCTACTGCTGGTTACCCCTGCACTGGTTCCCTCTTTGTCTTGCATGATTTTGTATAGTAATCCATCCTTGTCCACCATGATGACCTCATAAAAAGCCTTGCTCCTCATTCCGTTGTGTCAGTACTACATGAACTTCATAAAATAATCATTTCAAGTTTTCTAGCTGCAAAGCCATGTAGTTCTGGATTCTGTAAGTTTGGAGGTGCTGTTTGAAATAATCACAGTAATTGCAGAATGTCTGTGGGAACTCCTTAGTAGAAATTTTAACAGAATGAGAAAATCCAGCCAAAGTAAATTGTATTCTTTACAAATCTTGTAAAAAATGAAGGGGTAAAGAAGAGCATCAAGAACAAAAAAGAGAATTTATAATGTATTTTGGATTTCTCAGTGGTAATTCTGGCAAACTTAATTCTGATAAGAAAGTAAAGATTCTCTTTGAACATTTAATATTTTAAATGGATTTATTCATTCCCATGTTTAAAAATAAGCTTTGCAATAGAATTAGTTTCATCTGTGAGCAAACATAATATTTCACCGATCTAAAACAGAAAATAATTTTAATGTCATCCAGATCTTACCTAGTAAAAGTGACTCTTTAATTTCTTACCTCAGTCTTCATAGATGCTTAGACTGCTCTTTGTGCAAATCACAGATGAAAATGCTGTGCAGTATACTTACAGTGAAACTGTTATTGGACACTGTGGTAGCTGTGACGTTCTTTTTGAGTGGATTTTGGATCGCAAAATGAAAATAATTCAACTTACCAGAATCATTTACAGAGCATTTTCTGTTTGGGTCTTTTTGCACCTCTTTTTATGTCTTTGCTCACGGATTTCCCCTCAAGTGTTAATTCTTGTTTGCTGCCCCTGATTCTGCCTGTAACAAACCCAAAAGCAAGGCTGGAGGATTGAAGTTTTGCTGTTTATTGGGAAGTAAATCCTTAGAAGATTAGAACGAGACAATATCTTAGGAAAGTGTTTTTCATTTTTTCTCTGGCACAATAAATTATAAGAAGTCACGTAGCAAGGTAGTTCCTAGCGTTTTAAAATTTGCTGATCAACCTTGTCTACACAGAGTTCTGGAGGGTTTTCACATTTCTCTTGGAGTGATGTTCACTGCTAAGCTTTCTTTCTGCTGTTTAATACTGCTTGCTCCTTTCTTGTTACACATAGTTAAGTTCTATCATTTCAGGCAGTATGTCAGGCAGAATTACAAAGGAAACTAATCACTGGAAAAAACAAGCAGAGTACGTGTGTTAAACACTAATGAACTTGTAGAAGTACATATGTCATCAAAATTGATAAGCAAAGACCAGGAGCCATCAGTCTGGAAGACTCAGACACAAAATTGAAAACGGGTAAAATTTCATCATAAATGATCATAAACGGATAGGCTGTGTAGACCTGCTAAGAAAGCCATGACACAGAAATCTCAAAATGGTGGAAATCTCTAAAAAATATATGAAACTATTACATAAAGGCCTCTGAATGCTTAGTCCTTAATCCAGGATTCAGTTAACATCACATTAAATGTTAAGATACTTCTCAAAGAAAGGTTATGTCTATAAACATAACCAGCTAAAATTGAAGAGATGAAACTTTTGGGAATGTTCAAATAAATTCGTCAGTCTGAGGCCCTTAATCTTCATACTGGGGAGATATTGAGAGTAATGCACTATGTCTTTAAGTTTTCCAGAAGTGGAATGTGCGATCATCCAAATGTTCTAGGTATGTAGTTAACCATTTTTACCTGAATTCAGTACAGTTTGGTTCGTCATATGCAGAAGGTATAGGAAGAATCTGCCAAGAAAAAAGCGGATGCTCAAACTGTAAGTGATGGTAAACCATATTCTCTTAGGTATGGCAGATGGCACTCATTAGTCTTAAAAGGTGCAGTGCTAAAGCTTTCAGACTTAAGTCTACAGTAGTCATCAGCCAGATGACTTCCAGCACGCAGGAGAAGCCCTTCATGCAGACCTGAGTTATGAGTGTTGAAATTAATTAAAGGAGCTGTTGGTAGTTGCCACGAGTTTAATTTTGTTCGTTGGAATCTACCCCAGGATCATACATAAGTCAGTGACTCTTAGTGAAATTGTTCTGTAGAAGATTCTGGAAACTTGCAGCACAGATCGCTTCATCTTGCGGGATGAATGTTTAGAAGTTCATCTTAAAAAGCTCGCTTACCAGCAACTTTTTTAAATGTGCAAAAAGATCAAATGTTGCAAAATGAAAATAGTATGTAGAATCTCTGAAAATAATGGAAACTTTCTAGATATTAGAGTAGGTTACAGCTGAGTGTAGGTTTTAATTTACCCTTTTTTTTTAGGTTGTTTGGGACTATTCATATAAAATAGGCTGTGCTGTTACTCTGTGTAAGGAAGTTGCAAGAATACAAAATGCAGCAAATTTTATTTGCAACTATTCACCAGGGTAAGTTGCTGGTTTAAATGTTCAAAAAAAAAAAGAAATCAATTGTAATGACAATTGGTTGAAAGTAATCTGGGTTCTTTATTTATTGGTAGTGTTGTAAGTGCAATCAGAGAAAACGATGGTTGTCTAATGCAATTATCAGGAGAGCATTAGAGCATTATGAGCATTAAAATGTGTACTTGCTTAGTTTTTTAATCTGTTAACTGTACTGATAAGTCTTGTTCTGTGCCAGTCTTAAGCAAACAAATCCCAAACTTAACTCATCCTCCACTTCATTGATCTATTTTTTGTATGAAACAGAAGAAACAAGGAAGTTGCTACAACTGCTGTCAGAGCTGCAATTACCTCTTGGAGTTTTACAAATTTTTTAATTGCACTTTAGCTTTTTACACCATTTCTTTTTTTTTTCTTAGAAATTATAGAAATAATAGCACAGTTGTTAGATCTGTTGCTTTTCCTTTCTGTGTAACTGAGTAAATAAAATTGCATTATCATTTCTTGCCTACTTAATAGCTGTGATTATACCAAATGTTATTTAAGCATTAGAAAACAGTAAATCATCAATGCAAGAGAAAGCTAACCACAACCTGTGATTTTACATTTAAATGGATATTCTGAAAAAGCATAGGCCCCAGCCAGTGCTGTTCCTAAAGAGGGAGGAGTTTGAAACCACAGAGGCACATAGTTTTAAAATAGTACATTTTGTCTCATAAAAATTCATAGTCCATAATCAAGCACATGCATATGCAACCTCTTTGTCATTTTTAAAACAGACATAGCTTGCGAGCTTGCACGACAATTGCTTTTCTCTTTTTCTTCTAGCAAACCTGGGCCACTACTGGGGAGTTCAATTAGCCTGAACTAAAAAATTCGTTAAGCCCTGCCCATCTCTTTTCCTGTATCACAGAACTGGACTTGTACTTGAATTGTTATTTTGCAGCTTGCTGGGGTATGGAGCTTTGTTGCTGTTTTCTTTTTAAAATCTGAACTAAAACGTTTCCAGTTGCCAGTGGAGAATAATGACTAATTGACATCAACACTGGTCTGTCGAGCCTTGTCACTTGAGACTTTTCTAATCTGTAACAACATACCCTGTTGGTTTGCTGTGCTGTTCTGCACATCCTGGAGAACTGGTAGCTCAGCTGAACAGCTGTCTAAGATGGGGTCTAACATGCCATTGTTCTTCTGTCCACTGCTTGATACCAAAAACGCTGATTTCTACGTCACCACAGAAACAAGTGGAGTTAGAGCAGGCAGACCATCTTCTAACAGCACCTTTTCCCTTCCTAAACTGTCTGAAAAAATAGGTAAAACATTGCCACTGGTCATTGCCACTCTCCAGGTACCGGAACAATAATAGCTTTATGGAAATATTAATATTACAAAATATTCTATTTAGTTTTTATCAAAACATTTTAGCTTTTGTTTTATTTGTAAGGTTTATCAGTGGGAATTCTTAGAGTTTTTCAGATTTTATTGAATGGAAATCTGACGAGTTTGTTTTATCTAGCTAGTAAAGATCCAAGGAGAGAGAAATCATAGCTGGCTGGTAAGACTGTTTATTTTTTTCCTTTTTCCAGGAAATCCAGAACGTGATAAAATTATCTGTACATATTGCAGTTTTACACTGCCACTTATATTCCTCAGTTACTTTAAATGTATGTAGTCCAAATAAATCTTATATTTATATGCTTATTTATAGATTATTCAAGATGGCACCCACCTTGGGAGTTCAGAATTGTGTGTGATGAGACTTGTATCACTCTTGTCGTTTTGAGAGCATCACTGATGTTTCTTGCCTTTGTAGCTGTTTATTTGATCAAAAAACACTTTACAAACATGCATATGTCCACCTAACTGGATTTGAAATACATACTGTCTTCTGAAGATACTTGCTGCTAAAGAGTTAAGCAAGAAAGTCATACTGATATGACTTTAAAGACAACTTTTTTTGACAATAAATTTGTGGCTGTTATTTTACACTCCTTCGAGAAAGCTAACATGCCAAAAAAAGTGAAATTATATGTGGGTAAAACCCATATTGGGAAAATACTAAGCTGAAGATGGTATCTGGCAAGGTTTGAAGCCTTATTTTTACAGATCAAATGTCTCAATACTGTGACATGTTCTGTTCCTGGAATTCAAGGAGAAAAGTACCTGTCAGTTAAACAATTGTTACAATTCATACTAAGCCCAATATCTGAAATCTCAATTGCTTTATTTAGATGCCAAGAGAAAGCTAGAATTGTGTTACGTACTCAGTAACTTTAGATTTATTACTGTTTTGTTCCTAACTCCCTCTAAGCCTTGTGCTTAATTTCAGGTTTTTTTATTGTTTTAACTTGTATTGTTATGTACGCATAACCTATTTCCTGTTTTGTAAGTGTTCTAAAATTTTAATAATAAATTTATTTTATCTGGAAACTTGCTCATGTCCATTTAGTCAACACAGATTTTGCTCTTCTGTATTCCAGCTGTGGTCTTTCAATAATATGCTTTAATTTTGCTTTCTCCAAAAGACGGATTAAATTTATACAAGAATCTGAAGCTTTTTTTCTTACCAGTATAGCAGACTAGGTTTTTTCCTGATTTTATCTTAGTCTTTTCTACTGAATGCCAATATGGCTGTATGAAATTTCATTATTATTAGGTAATGTTGCACCATTATTGTAAAATGAACAAAAAAACCCACAAATTCTGCTATTTTCTTAATGTTCAGAACTCAAATTGAGCTTAAAGGAAGCTTCTGTGAGTTCAGCTTTAGGAACTAATTTGTCTTACACTTTTTTTTGTGTGTGTGTGATTGATTGACATTTTAGGTCTAAAACATTGCAGATTATACTGATAATTCCATTGATTATAGAAAAAAATACTTTTTGTAAGTCTCAAAGAAAATAAGATAGACTTTTATTGTAGATTTATTTAAAATTAGGCATGTGCTAGCTACTTCTGTAAGTTTTCTATTCTAAAATTACTAAAATACAGAAAAGACTTTTCAAATAGAAGTTTTATTATTTAAAACTTGGATTACATTCTCAAATCTAGAATATTATAATATTATAATATTGTATACCTAAAACCATAGATAGGTGGCTCCTACATACAAATTGTGCAGTATGACAGTTCCAGAGCAGCAGCTATTCCCATTGGTTTAGCTGGAAGTTCCTGATGTTCACCACCTCTGAAGATAAAATCATTATTTCGATGCTATATTAGGGTTGAAAAGCTCACTTCAGAGCTAAATCTCAGATGTCTGTAAGGAAAAAAAAGTTTCCTTAGTACCCAAAATACAAAATTTGGTGCTAAAATAAAGCTCTTTCAAATTTTACGGTGTTAGTATTGCATAGTGTTAAGATGCTGCCTTTTTACAAAGAACAGCCCCCCCCTTAACATTCACTTATGAAAACTTAAATTTTCCTACTTGGAGCTGTGACATAGCCTGGAAGAAACCAGGATCTAACACAGTAATTCCCATCCCTGAGAATAACTGTCCTTCTTGTCATTTAGTAACTCCATTACAGTTAGGACTGTGATGATCAGAGTACGCCTTGGAGAGAAGGCAAAGTTGAAAAAGAGCTCTGCAGTCTCCCAGAGCTTTAGAAAAACCTCAGTTCCTACTGGCCATGTTTATGCCAGGCTGATAGTAGGCCCTTCCTCGGAGACACAGTTTTACTGTTCATTCTGAGCTAAGCAGTGTGGAATTTGCAGCACTGAATGATGTGCAGATTGTGATGCCATCAGATCCGGTTTCAATGCATGAAGTAGTTTTCCATCTGTGAAAGTATTTTTTCATTCTGCTTTCCTGAGTTTGTGATACAAGGTTTCTGTCCTCAGTGCTGGTTCTTGTGGTGTCCACACAACATACATATAGTTTGCCCCATTCCCCAATTGGGTGTCTTTGGGAGGAAATCTAGGAATGGCCGAGAAGACCATTCATTCCAAGATCCCTTTTTAAGAACATCATGGATGTGGACTGTAATAGCTTGCTGCATCTTTTCTCAGGAGATTCCTGAGTATTATTTTGTAATATTCTAATAGTATTGTAGCGGTTCTGAACTTTCACACTTTCTTGCTGCTCCCATCCACCAACCATTTCTAGTGTTATCCTGTGAAAACAGGCTTGGGATGCACAGCAGAAAAGCCACCTATTTTTCTAATGCCTTGGATTTAAAAAGAAAGAATCAAATGTGACAATTACAATAATTTAAGTTCAAGAAATATAAATCATGTATGAAGGGCAAGGATGACAACCAGAGATCCTCTCCAGGTAGGCAAATGCGCTATAACAAGTTCCCTGTGTCTACGTTGTTGAGATCATGCTAAATCTTTGTCCTGCACAACCTGCTGAAGCTTTGGCTCCAGCAAGGAGTCACAGAGTGGTTGAGGTTGAAAGGGACCTCCGGAGAGCATCTGGTCTAACACCCCTGCTCGAGTAGGGCCACCTAGAGCTGGCTGCCCAGGACCATCTCCGGAAGGCTTCTGAATATCTCCAAGGATGGAGACTCGGCAACCTCCCTGGGCAACCTGTGCCAGTGCTTGGTCACCCTCACAGTAAAAAAGTGTTCCTGATGTTCAGAGGGAACCTCCTGTGTTCTGGTTTGTGCCCATGGCCTCTTGTCCCATCACTGGGCACCACTGATGAGAGCTTGACTCTGTCTTCCGTACACTGTCCCTTTAGGTATTTGTATGGTTCAGGAAACCTCTGTCTTCCACACCATTATCACTACTTGTCCATCGTCCCTTCCCAGTCTCTAGCAGAGCTATCACTGAAGGGAGGACCAGCCTTTGGTTCGTGACTCACACTTCCCCTGTCCTTTGGTTGAGAGGAGAGAGTGAAATGGGCTGTTCTTCAGGGGCCAAGTAGATGTGATAAGGGGCCACCATGGTTGGCAGGAGGTGGGCACCACAGGGGGAAGAACACCTACCAGCCTCGTGTGCTTTGGTCCGTGTGACATCCTGGTGCTTTGTTCAGAGAACACAACAAGCAGTGCGTTGCCATGTTGCTCAGTTCAGCCAAGGGCCATTGTTGCAGTAAGCAGCACTGTACAAATTCCCCTGACCAAACCTGCAGTAAAATTACCTGTAGTCCAACTATATACTGATGGCCTCAACTGTTAATTGCGAGGCTGCTTGCAGCCTCATTATTACAAAATAATTGAAAGATTTTTTTGAATTTTATTTTAATAAATAATTACAAATAAATAATTACAAAATAAATTATTACAAAATAACTCCTGTGGAAATCCAGTACCAGCACCGTCCTTTGAAATATTCTGTTTTCTGCCCTGAGGTAAGATTGTGTAATAGGAGCAGCACTGCATTTCAGAAAATCAGTTTATTCACAGGTCTGGAAGGTCAAGTGATCTTGCAGCTGCATAATCCTGGGGACAGAAGAAGAAAACCTGGCAGATCCGCCCTTGTTTGTTCAGCTGAACCTAGTAAGTCAAGGACAAACAGATTCTCTCCCCAACACAAATAACTGTAATCTGTGGGGAAGCTGATGATTTGAGAACAAAATTAAATGTAGTTTTACAAATTCCCGGGTGTCTTGGATTTCCACAGTGATCTGTAATCCACCAGCCTTTAGTCCTCTGACTGAATCGTACATCAGGAAAAACTAAGAATCTTGGGTCTTATGTTTCTTCCAGCCATTTTAAACTGAAAGCAGGTGAGGAGTGAGAAAGGGAGATGTAAACATCGAGATTTTTTCAAAATGGTTGGACTGTGCAGCTGCCTGCCCATACCCAGGTGATTGTGCTAAATTTCACTTGGGATCTGTGCAGGGACAGGCAATGCTTGTATTGTCCAGACAAGTATAATGTTATATGCAAATCCCAAAGCTTAATTTTCATCTGGTTCACAAGATCAACTGCTTAATGCTGGCAAAGGATTATAACTCACTTTTTGTGAAAAAATTACAGTTATAGATGCTTGAGGGCAGGCTGGACTTCTGCTTTAATTATGGACAGAATCACTAGATGGAGCCAGAGCCATCTCTGTGGGAAAGTGTCTTACAACCTGGACTGTGGTGGATATGTCAAAATTTCCTGCTTCAGAAAAATCTCGGTTCAGTTTCCAAGCACAGAATTTCAACTGCATGCGTATGTAACTGCCAGATCACTGCATTGCTAAATCGACAGTGCAGTTTTAGTGTGATGATAATTTTTGTGCAAATTGCGTGTAGTTGGAATATAATCACAGTTTTACATGAAGTCTAGCTGAACAAAGGCTTTAGATTCTTACAGATTGCACAGGCTTTATTAGAAAAGAAAAAGCAAGAGAAAGCATACTTACTTTCTAGTTTCAAGATTCAGCTGGAGGAAGGATAAATGGCAGTAAACTGAACTCAGTTGGCCCTAGTTTAGAAAAGAGCCAGGGTGACTTTCAAAGGAACACACATGTGGACAGACCTTCTATGGTCAGTTCAGAAGCAGAGGAGAGGGCCATTCACCATAATGATCTAAAACGTTATAATTTGATCTGAGGATGTCTCCTTTACCTGTTGCTCCACACAGATACCATGCTGCCAGTGGCACCTGTATGGTACCTTGTGGGCTTCAGGAGTGCGCGTGGTGGCTTGGAGGGTCTTTGTAGCCCAGAAGCAAGCAGCTGACAGGACAGACCAACCTCTGTCCTCTGGTAGGACAGAAGGTAATGGCACCCACAGGAGAAATACTCTGTCCCAAGATCCCCTTCACCATCCCAGCAGTCACCAATGCCAGCAAGAGACCATCCTCCCCTCCATTTTAAAGTGTTCCATCACAGCTGAGGGCCCTATCACCTTTGCCAAAGCCCACACACAGTTTCTGGGATAGAGCGTGACAGCAGAAGAGAAATAAACTACGTCTGCTAGACAAGGGACCTTGGCACTGTTCGTGGTACACCAGGAGGCGGAGTCAGCAGGTGGATCTAGTAAGGGTAGGGGAGGTCCTGGCCATTGCATACGTGTTCTGGAGGCAGATGGAGCCACAGCCAACCACTGACAGAGCACCAGGTAAAGCAATTAGAACTAAAACCCTATTGCTGGGCTGCAAGCGTGACTTCCGCCTTGGAGTAGGTGCTTCACCTTCTACTTCCCTTTACTTGCCCAGGGAAGTGAGAGTTTGAGATGATTGGTAGGGCCTCGTGCATGTTTTCATCAAGGATGTGACAGGACCAAAAGCGTCTCACACCCAGCTTGCTGTGCCCACAGAGAAAGAGAAAGTGGCCAGTCTCCTCCCACTGACCACTTCGGCTCTGTCTTTTTTGAACAGAAATAGTTTATTAGAGAAAAAGCTGGTGAGCTTTCTGGGAGAGTTTCAAAGCACGGGAAACTATTGTAAAAAAATAGAGAGTTTCAAAGCACAGGAAACTACTGTAAAAAAAACAAAGGGGAAGAAAAGATAATACTTGTTTATTTCCTTCTCTGTCCAGGTCTTCTGTGCCTCTGAGGGCTGCTTATTGGTAAGGGCTGTGTTAAGCCTGTCCAACAAGAATAATTGTAAGCCTCCTTTTTGTTTCTTTCCCAAAAGATCCCAAAAACCAGAAGGTCCCCACACACACACTTTGTTGCCTCCTACAGCTGCCCCTACCTTCATGAAACTGGTCAAGAAATCCTGGCAGGGCTAGGAGGAGGGTGTGGAGAGTTAGAAATGCACAGACATCCATACAGAGAAATATTTCATTCTATGCTTCCCATTGATGGCATAGATGGGTATAGCTGTGATGGTGTTGGAGGGCCACAGCTCCTTCAGCCTATCTGAATTAGGTGTACGAATTGTTACGAGACTCCCTGAAGTAAATCAAGGCTATTATTTAAGAGGAAGAAGCCATCATGCAAACAGAGATGGTAACACCGGAATGTTAATTTCCACAAGTGTTCAGCGGGATAAGGCCTGAACTGCGAAACTGAGCAGGGAATCAGACCCATGAACGTTGTTTACATTCTACAACATATTTTCTCTGTAGACCTACCTAAATCTCAGTTAAAAGACCTTAGCTCTTAAAACATGTGGTTGTTCTTATGCTCTTGCATGTTTATACAATTTGGTTTAGGTTTGGAAAAAAAAATTCAACCAGCTTGTAGAACAGTTGTTGAGACAATACAAATCCCAACACAGCCTGTCCTACCACCCCAAGAAGTGATGAGACTTACGGAATGTTACACCGGGAGTGCTAATGGGAGCACAGGAAGCTCCTGCAGTGATCTCAGGCTACCAGATAACAGCAAATTGCTGATGAAGGAGAGAATCAACACATCACTGGCCAGCAGGAGTAGGGAGGTGATCATGCCCCTGTACTCGGCACTGGTGAGGCCGCACCTTCAGTACTGTGTTCAGTTTTGGGCCCCTCACTGCGAGAAGGACATGGAGGTGGAACGATACTGGTGAGGGGTCTAGAGAAGAACTCTTATGAGGAGCATCTGAGGGAGCTGGGACTGTTTAGCCTGGAGAAGAGGAGGCTGAGGGGGGACTTTATTGCTCTCTACAGCTACCTGAAAGGAGGTTGTAGCAAGGTGGGTGTTGGTCTCTTCTCTGAAGTAACTAGCGACAGGATGAGAGGCAATGGCCTCACATTGCGTCAGGTGAGGTTTAGATTGGATATTAGGAAAAATTTCTTCACTGAAGGAGAGGTCAGGCATTGGAACAGGCTGCCCAGGGAAGGGGTGGAGTCACCATCCCTGAAGGTGTTCAAAAATCGCATGGACGTGGCACTTCAGGACATGGTTTAGCAGACATGGTAGTGTTGTGTTGGTGGTTGGACTTGATGATCTTGGAGATCTTTTCCAATCTTAATGATTCTATGATCCTCAAGCTCGGGATTTCCAAATCGTATTTCTGTTACACACCAAACCCGGTCAGAAGGTCTGTTCTGCAGCAAGCTGCTGTTCGGAAACTTTTTTTTTCTTCTCCTGCTGAGGCGCAGTCTTTCTGATTCTGTTTATTCATTGAGTAATTCTGAAATGGAAGCAAGTTCCTGCAACATGATTGTAACTGAGCTGGTATGACTAAGCTATACTGTAGAAAATCAGCTGAACAGCAGTTTTGTATTTTGTCAAAGCTACAGTTTTTATGGTTGATGCAGGTTGGTGGAAAGCTGTTCTGCAGCATCTCTTCAGATAAGACCTATGATCACAGAATGGTTTGGCAGTCAACCAGGACAGAGCACACTCAAAGAAAAGGCAGAGGTGTACCTGGAGTGTTGCTCCTTGCTGATATGCATGGCAGATGCCTGTTTCACCGTTTACCCAGCTGTGATGTCAGATAGAGCTGCACCTTATGAAGCAATTTCACTTCCTGTTATTCTGACACTTTCAAGTACTTCCACACCCAGAGGACAGAAAAACTGGTTGCCAGTATTATCTTCACCTATGAGATTTTTCTTTTAAAAACTTAAAAAAGCTATACTGAAAGCACTGAAAAATTATGAAAATCACATTTTTCTCTGCTGCATTGTTCTTACTGGATCTCTTTGCTTGCTGTTGTGCTTATCCACAGTATCCCTTGCCTGACATAGAAGATGCAAAGTTCATTGAAGATTGTGTGAGAGCTCACAACAAGTTTCGATCCAAAGTGGATCCACCAGCCAGCAATATGTTTCGCATGGTAAGGAGGCATTCGTGATCTGTTTGAAAATCAGCATAGATTGTGCTGCTGATTTAGCCCATCTTATTCTTCATTCGCTTTGTGCTTTCTTTTCCCTTTCTGTCAATGATTTCTGTACTATATATGTTAGTTCTTTGTAGGAAATAGAAAAGATATTAATTTTCATAGTATTGTTCAGTTTTAAGAGTTTGAAGGGGATTCCATGTTTAGGGGTGGATTGATACTCTAAACTTCAGCCAGAGCAAAGGGCTGTATTGCAAAAAACAGTGTCCACAGAATCACAGAATGCCCCTCTGGGCAACCTGTTCCAGCACTCCATCACCCTCAGAGTGAAGAATTTCTTCCTCATGTTCAGCTGGAACTTCCTATGCTTCAGTTTGTGCCCATTGCCCCTTGTCCTGTCGCTGGGCACCGCTGAAAAGAGTCTGGCCCCATCCTCCTGACACCCACCCTTCAGATATTTATAAGCATTTATAAGGTCCCTTCTCAGCCTTCTCTTCTTCAGGCTGACCAAGCCCAGCTCCCTCAGCCTTTCCTTGTAGGAGAGATGCTCCAGTCCTCTCACCATCCTTGTACGCTCTCCAGTAGCTCCTGATCTTTCTTGAACTGGGGAGCCCAGAACTGGATGCAGTACTCCAGATGGGGCCTCACTAGGGCAGAGTAGAGGGGCATTTCTTTCACCTCTTTGTAAGAGAGATAGTGATCTGTTTTGTGGTAGGTCATGTTTCATACAGGGAAGCTGTTTGGTATTAAAAATCTCCCAAACAGGCAACATGCATGACAGGATTTATTGTAAATCTATCACCTCTTATTTCTTCCAATCTGGGCATGTGTTGAAGAAAGGGATTTGCCGGGGCATCTATTTAGATACCTGATCTTCATCTGCTGTAGCAGGGTTTGGGGAGTAGGGATACTAATATCTGGGCTGGAAAGCAGAGCTTCCCATAAATATAATGGATATCAGAGCAGGCTGTGGATAGGTCTCAGCTTGCTCAGTGGAATACATAAGGAAAAAGGTAGCTAGATAGCTGAGGGAGGTAACCCCCATCAGTTCATGTCATTACTCTGAGCCCTCTAGCAGTGAAGCATAGCTGGAAAGGAAGTGAAATGCCTAACCGCATGCACAGTATGAATCATTTCTGTGAAAGCAAGCTTAGAGTACAGGAGTAAAATTCAGACTACTCATTATTATAATTTCTTGCATTTTAGACAACAGTACTTAATTTAAAATGCTAGCTCACAAGAGCAAGCTTAGCTGCTCAGACCAAAGATCCAGCAAGCCTGGAATAAGAGCAGGACAAATACACAGAAACCTCTTGAATCAAAGGTGTTGCATTGTATCGAAAAGCTCTTAATGGATTTTTCTTGCATGATTTTTTTTCAGCCTTGAGCTCATGCAAGTTTTTATCATACCTAGCACCGTGTAGCAAGAGCTGCACGGCCTGACCACAAGTCGTGCGAAAGTACCGCCTTGTGTTTGATTTGGACCTCTTAGTTCCTAGCTTCATTTGATAGTCTCTAGTCTCTATATTGGAAGGAGCAAGTAATTATTGCACATTTATCTACTTCTCAGAAGATGTCCAGCTGTCTCTGATCAAAGCTGCAGAGCACTCTGTGTTGCTTTTTGAAAGACCTTTATACTTGAGGAGGATCATCCTTCTCCATGTTCTTTCTGCCCTTTCCAGTTCTAGTGTCCCCTTCTTGAGGTGGGGTGCTGCACGCAGCATTTAACAGGACTTCTACAGTGGCCTAATTATATATGTGATTTTATTCTCCATTCCTTCTCAAGGAATTTCTAACACTTTATTTGCTTTTTAGACAACTACTAGACATTGATTTACAAGTGGTAATAGCCAGCTCCAAACCTGTCATTACGAACACAAAATAAAAATTTTTTTTGTCTCACATCCTTTAACTTACATTTCTCTGTGCTGAATTTTACCTGCCATTTTATTGCCTGGTCATTCGGTGGCATAAAATCTTTCTGCAAGTCACACAGACCAGTTACTCCAATTATAACTTGTGCCACTCGGCATGGGAATGGTTCCTCCACAGCTCAGCAGAGATGAGCGAGCCGTTTTATTTGCGTTGGCCACATGCTGAGGAGTGAGCAGAGCAAAGAGGCAGAAGGGACTGGGGAAGGGAGCAGCTATGACTTCTCTCTGTCCTGGCCAACAGAACAGAATTCCTGTCTGGTCTAGTGACAATTGCAAAGTGCAAACCCCTGGACAGTCAACAGCTTCTAGGCAAAAAGTCCTCAAGTCCCTCTATGGCTGGGGGTTTCACCCAGTTACGTCCTCTCAGGTGTAGCAGCTTAAAGACAGGAATCCAGCTCGAAAGATTTTAACAAGTCGGATACCACAGGATAGTGGATAGATTCTATGTGTCCTGCAATATTTAAGGCAGAAAGAAGGAAAAAAAATTTGCTATGGGAGTAGAAATGTCAAGTCAGAGAAAGAAAATGAATGCAGGGATGGGATGCAGAAACAGGGAAAAGAGTCCTTAAAAGTTTCTGTTTAAAAATGCTTTAATTCAACTAAGCCACTGCAGTGCAGTTTGTTACGTTTTTTTTCCTCTTCCGCAGTCCTGGGACGCTGCTTTAGCTAAGACTGCCAGAGCATGGGCAAAGAAGTGCAAATTTAAGCACAATATCTACCTTAATGTGCCAGGGAAGGTGCACCCCAGCTTTACTCCTGTTGGAGAAAACATCTGGACTGGCACAGCCACCATCTTCTCTGTGGATGCAGCTCTCAGTGACTGGTTTAATGAAGTCAGCAGCTATGATTATAGAACTGACAGATGTACTGGCATGTGTGGTCACTACACCCAGGTGAGTCTTCCATGCCCAGTGGGTTATAATGTAGTGGTTTCACAGAAAATCCAAGTACAGGCTCAGAACAGACCACTTTGGAACAGGAATTACAGCAGGGGTTTTCACCCCCCCAGTTTGCTGCTGCATGAGATCGGGAAGAAATATTCTGAGCCCCAGGGATATTTGAGTCCTATTTTCAGTAATGTTGGAAAGGGATTACTCCCCTGACAATTTCATGTTTCCAGGGGAGCCAGATAATAAATGCAGAACCATCTATAAATCAGTCGTGTGTCTAAGCTGCCCTTTGGGTTGTCAGTGTTGCTTCTGTGATGGCTGTTTTAAACCTCCACAAGATCCTTCCCTTCTCCTTACCCCCTTAATGCTGTTGCTTTTTCAGTCATTGAACGGGTGCATTATGTATTTCCCTTTGCCCCTCAGGTCGTTTGGGCAGAGAGTTACAAAGTTGGCTGTGCCGTTCACTTCTGTGATACAGTTGAAAATTTTCAAGGACTCCTCAGAGCAGCACATTTTGTTTGCAACTATGGGCCAGCGTAAGTTCATTATGGCATCTGGGGTTTAGGTTTTCTTATTTTTTAAATATTCTGTAACTGACCTGGTATCAGGTGCCAACAATGATGGGAGCAGTTGTAACACATTTCAGAACAAGCCACGTCCATATGTCACCGATCCAAGGGAAACTTCCCCTGCCATTGAGAACAGAAGTTGCTGGACGTAGTTGGAGCTGCAGAAAATCCCTTCCTAAAATAGCAGGCAAACAGATCGTAGCTGAGAGCACTCACCAGAACCAGGAGTGGTGGGATAAGATCTGTTTTGACTTCAGTCTCTGCAGGAAAAGTAGGGAAGGTGCAAGCTTCCTACTTGAGAAAGATTACATCTTTGTATGGCTCCCCGAAACTTCAAACAAGACATTTTCATTGAAGAAATAAAAGGAAGACAGTCCTCTAGTTTATCCCGTACCTTGCAATTTCTGGACTTAACCTTTTACAGATTTGTTTTTAAAATACAGGTAGGTAATGAGGGACTAGAGGCAGATTCTTGTATGTTTACATTGAATAATACAGTATTGCCTGAGAAGTCTAATTAATTTCAAATTGTGAGAGTCACCAGGTAGCTGCTCCCCATGCCAGTGAGATCTTTAATCTCATCTAAAAGGAATTTCAAACAATTGCAGTGATCAGTTTTTGGATAAAGGGCTTTCCCCTCACCCCTCATAATAGCTTTTAATGATAAATTATTCTAACAAGCTGATGAAACTGTGTATTTAAATTGCTGAGCTAACAAAATACCGTTCTTCTGCTTTGCAGGGGGAATTACCCAAGAAAACCATATAAAGCCGGGCAAGCATGCAGTGGATGCAGGAATGAGAAGTGCGTAGACAAGCTCTGTGGTAAGACCAAAGTGATCAACTAAGAAAATGCATAGAAATAGAAGTGGCATATTTATCAATGGAAATATAACAGTGAGTAGATTTGCACTAAGTACGTAGTGGGTCTGCAGCCCACCACACAGCAACAGTACCAAATCCTGACAAGAATTGTATAAGAAGGAATTAATTGAAATACTTCTCTGTTGAAGACTCTCTGAGGTAGAAGCCAGAGTTTCTGAGGAAGACAGCTATCAGGCAGACTACTTTCTGCCTGTTATCTGATCAGGAAGTCAAATCTAAAACATTACCTTAAACAAATATTCCCCGTCTGTTTCTTCTTTCTTAACAGAAATGGTATATTTAACTTCTGCTTTCTTGCTTGTTTAGTATGTTCTATCACATTTTCCAGAAAACTATATATCGTTCTGACCCAATAATGACATTACACTGGAAAGCACACTTATTTCTAACTTCTGCAATTTTCTGAAATACAGCAGTGACAGCTTGTTTTTCTACAGCAGTTTGCAGCTATGGACCTTTATGTCATTACACCTAGCCCCAAATTAGTCAGACATAGTGTTTTAAATAAACAGAGATTTAAATAGTGTTTTAAACAAACAGAGATTAAAGAACATGCCACAAATCAGATATTAATTTTGTACAGAGGTTTAATGGAGATGTTCTCTACTAGCCAGACTGTAGACAGCATCGGCTGTAGAAATAGTTGAGTGTTTGGCACTCTTATTTCCTTCTGTGATATCATGGCTGATTCATCTTGAAGTCTGAGACTGATGCATCATAGGAAAACTAGAAAGATTTCAAAGACTAGGGGGAGGGAGAGGAAGAAGAGAGCTTTTACAATTAAGCGCTAGATCCTACAACCCGATTTACCATATTCTGCTATAGGGCAAATCAGCAGTTCAAATATGATGCCAGTAGGTAATCCTGCAAATGCATCAAAGCTGTTAGTAAAGGTCTATTTCTGTGATGAATTTAGTAGTTAGGTTTGTCTGTCTGTAACTACTTAAATTTGTTTTGTGTATCAATTTTAAATAAATCCCAAGTTTAATTTTGATTTGCTATTCCCTCTTCCCCATGGCACAAATTCTTCCTAATGCAACTGCTGCTTTTCTGCTGCTCTTTCAATTCAATAAAAAATATTTATTATCCCCACATCATCTGGGAATGCACTGCTGTTGGCCCTGTTCCCCCTGACAGGTTCCTCTGGGCACTGACTGGCATCTGCAGTGCAATCAGCCAGGCAGCAGCAATGGCTTACCGCTTTGCTTTAAGAACCAACACTGAATGGTACTCATATTAATTTCCTTTTCTGATCTCTCTACAGAAAATACAGAACGTGAGAAGCTGATAAGTATGTATCAAATTGTTCTTAATTGCTTTCCTACAAGTATGCCGAAGTTTGATGGGTCTTAACACATGTTTCTTTGCTGTTTTTTAGATTATTCCTACTGGTATCCGGACTGGGACACACAGCCCCAGCCACCGCAGCCCCGTCCCCCCAGACCTCATCCCCCCAGGCCTCCCATGCCGTCGTACATCCCCCCTGAGCAGCCACGTCCCTCCTGTGACCAGTACTGCCTTACAGTTTCAATTTTAAGGCCACTGTCTTTGGTACTGTGTGTTGGTGCTGTTCTTTTAGTACAACAGCGGTTTCCACACACTTTCTTCTATGAGTAATGATCAGTGAAGGTACTGGTAGTGATCCTACTGCTATATTACTCTCAGAGAATTGCACACATTTAAAAAAAATACTTGGACATCTCTCCATTATCCTTGTGATGTTTGTCCGGGATAGAAAAAGCTGCTTCTTCACTCAAGGCAAGATACAAGTGGCAGTGCATAGAGTTAATAGTAATTTATTGGCAGCAGCTGCAACACACTTCTACCTCTGTAAAAGCCTCTTAGCTCTGGCTCAGGGGTAGATTGCTAGAGGGACCACGTAGACTGTGTATTACTATATATGCTAACAAGCCTCCTGGAAACCTGGAGCATCATGAAGACACGTCTGAAGCAGCACACGGTATCCAGAAACAGCATCTCCATTAACCTTCAGTTGTCCCAGACATCATTTTCCCCAGATAATGCAGATTTAACTGTATGTATTACTTTTTAAGAACAGAAAGAGTAAAGCTCGTCCTTGACTCTATTTAGCCTACGTGTAACAGTCTCTGTTAAAGCTACTCTATTGTCAGTTGTACTATTCTGTTCATCTCCTCTCAGAGTTAAGCTTTGTGCTCCATAGCTAGAAGAATACGAGGGAAAGTTGATAGAACAAGGATTAAGATGGGGTATTAATGGGGAGAGCTTTATTTTACGATGTGAGATGGTGACAAAATTTGAAATGCAGAGTGGATGACAGCTATCCTGAGCTTGCAGGCAGGGAAGCTGGGGGAAGCAGGGAGGAAAAACAGGAGACGGAAGATGAAATGAGCCCAGGACAGATTCCGGTTCAGAAATGGAAGATCTTGGCCTCATTTAAAAAGCCCAAATCATTGGTGGATTCAGTTTGATTTTAGAGATATTTAGCCCTCAACCCTTGTTGTTCCTATACACATTTGTTAGTAAGGGAAACAAACGTGTTTCAAGCTAAGAGATACTGGCTGATATTAGCAATGCGTAACTGCTCTGTCAATATTTAAAGCTGTTTCTCCTCCTTTATCTGTGCCCTGCTGCTTTGAGAACACAGCGACTCAAATTCTGAGCCACATTGCAGCTCTGAAGGATCATGGCATCCCACAGAATAAAAATGAGCCCCAAATGTTTGGACTCTTGTCATATGCCACAAAATGTCACCATGTAAGAAGATACATGTTTAATTTCACAGTTCCCAGTTCTTGTGTGTGTGCTGCCATCTTTCATATCTAGCAACAGCAAGTAGGCTGGGGACAAGTGGTTGGGAATGGGACACAGCTAGGACAGCTGACCCAAATCGACCAAAGGGACATTTGTAGAGCCCCAGATCACAGTGAACAATTGTCTCAAACATCCGTCTTGAGAAACAGAGGTACTTGAATTAAGTAAACTCCTAAATCAGGCATTGTGCTTTGGGAACTCCCTCGTTTTGGTGAGGGACTGGGGCAGAGAAGCGGAACCCTGTGGAGGCAAGGTGCCATCTAGCAAAACCCACTTCTCTCCCTTTGAGATGTCACGGAGGCAGGGGGGGACCGTGAGACCACCGAGACCTCCCCCATGCCCACTGACTAAGCACAACAGTACAACAGTACCCCTCTGAGGAGGAGGAATGAAGTGTTGAAGACAATCTCTGATTTGTTGTTGCATAGCAACCAGTGTTCCAAGATAAGGAACATCTCATGGTTACAAACTTGCTTGACCAAGGACATACAGCTGCTGTGAGACTGTGTGAAACCAGGAGTTGGCAAGAATAAGGAGAACTCTGGTGTCCTCAGAAGACTCATGACCAAAGAAGGACAAAATGAGCAGGGGTCTTCCTCCCTAAATGACCCCCAGAGACCTTCTGAGACCTCTGCGCAGGTACAGATGACTTTTCTGGCTCAGCACAATCCCCACACAAGTGCAGACGACCCTATGTGTGCAACATAATGAATAGGTGTTAGATAGGTGAAATAATTGTATTAGTTAGGTGGAGCTTTTTGTGATTTTTGTGTATAAATATATGATGTGATTGTAAGTGCACGTGCGCATCCACCACCAGAGGACCCTGACCACCAGCAGAAGTTGTCGCTGCATCCAAGAGTGGTGATATCTCTTACCTTTCCTTTTGTTTTCCTCTCTATCTCTGATTTTCTAGGCACATGTTGTTTTAAGTTTGTCAATTTGCTATATTTTGTAGTTTGCTGTAAGTTTTGCCAAGTCAATATCCGTTCTAACCTCACTGCATTAAAAGTAATGTCATTATAAATATGTATAATGTGATTCTATGATAATGTCGTTATAAAGTCGCAAATTTACCATCTTTTGTAATCTCACTGAATTCCGAGTAAAGCTTTTTTTTTTTAATCAAGCCTCTGCAGTCTTTGTCATGACTGCTGGGTGCCATGCAGAGAATCGAAAAAGATCACCTCCCCACGACCCACCATGTGGGACAGGACAGATATTCTATACCATATAACACTGTGTTCATCAAAAAAAAACCTAGGGTAGAATAAGAAGAAAGGTGGGGGGCTGACTCCCAGGGTGGCCATTGCTCAGAGACTGTCTGGGCATCAGTCTGCCATTGGGGGTGGTGAATTATTGCCTTTGCATCACTTGGGGGTTTTGTTTATTTGTTTTCCCCCCTCTTTCCATGCATATTAAGCTGTCTTTATCCTGACCCATGAATTTTTTCACTTTTCTTCTTCCTGTTTTCTCCCCCTGTCCTGCTGGGGAACGGGCAATGAGCGAGCATCTGTGTGGGTGCTTGGCTGCTGGCAGGGGTCAACCTACCACATTATTCTGCTCCAAAAAGTCATCTGTAGGGGAGTTGTGAGCACAGTGCTTCTCATCCACGATTCCCACAGAGGGCCCTTATCACCTGTAAGCAGTGTCCCTTCCCACAGAGGGCCCTTATCACCTGTAAGCAGTGTCCCCATGAATAGCTGGAGGTGTGTGACCCACAGGACCTAATGTGTGCTGGTGGGGCTGCTGTTGCAGGCTCACAGTGTGACCCTGGACCACCAACCTGAAGTGGCCTTGCCACCAGCCCCAGTGCCCACAGGACTGCATGCGCAGAAGTGATAACCGAGACCTACACCCAGCTGTTCATTTCGAAAAATGATGCAGATTCCTAAAATGAAACCTAGAGTGGGAAGAAACCCAGCCTCATTCCCACAGAGATGTCCAGGTTGGGACTATGGGGAAGGGCCTGAGCTTGATGGACAGGTGATAATTAAGGACAGTGTGAGGAACAGGGTGGTGATCGTGGTGGGTCTGAGCAGGGAGTGTTGGGCACCTGTGGCAAAGGGTATGTGTCCTGGGTTTGGCCAGGACAGGGTTAATTTTCACCGGACTCCAGGAAGGGGCACAGCCGGGGGGTGGGGGCTGACCCCACCTGGCCAAACAGAGCCCGGTATTCCATACCATGTGACG
>Ga0065711_1033625_pt1 | contig 25125 bp, 14 predicted proteins | sample Hoacrofraction12_FD_59098 | JGI IMG/M metagenome (GOLD analysis project Ga0065711, IMG submission 59098) | Hoatzin crop microbial communities from Cojedes, Venezuela - Epithelial fraction 12 v2 (version 2) | ecosystem: Host-associated > Birds > Digestive system > Esophagus > Crop | place...
TTCCCTCAACCTCTCCTCGTAGGGGAGATGCTCCAGTCCCCTCACCATCCTCGTAGCCCTCCGCTGGACTCTCTCCAGTAGCTCTTCATCTTTCTTGAACTGGGGAGCCCAGAACTGGACACAGTTCTGATCACCAGCCCTGATCACCCCGGTGACCTCCACTGAACTTGTTCTAGTTGATGTGTTTTCTGTATTAAGCTATTTAACTCACATTTAAGTCATTTAAAATATAGTGTGACCTAGCCACTTAAAACTAGGTCCACAGGGCTTGGACCAGTTCTGTGAATGATAACAACTTGTCTTTTTCCTCTCTGAATCCCATGGGCAAGAGGATGGGATTATCTTGCTTTCTGGATGAGAGATGCAAAGTTATTACTCAACTTGGACAGAGGTTGTATAGTCATTCAGCGACAGAGTTATGATTATTACCTGGATCTTTTGTTGTTTTCCAGCTTTACCAGACTGGACCTCAAAAAATCCATCTGATTTTGCTGGCATGGGGTGACAATTGTGACTGAATTAGGAATGAATGCCAGTAACTACTCCCAAGAGATACTTGACACTCTCTACAGGAAAACCAGCATCCAATATTAAAAATCAATTAACATTTTCACAGCACAACCTTTGCCATCCAATGTACAATAACCTTTACAGGCCAGAGAAGAGTCAGTTTAAAGTACTATATAAAGCCAGATGGTAATGTCTTTCCTCACTTAGGTGGCTTGTGATTAAACTCAGTTTTCTTAGCCACCAGTTGACCTTTATCCATCTCCTGCAATTTAGTGAACGGAAGTTGGTAAAAGCTAGCAGAGCGTACACATCATATTGTGACAACTTCTCCTTATAACAAGATGCAAGTGGGCAGTGAGGCACATTGGAGATGCAGTCATTTCAAGCAAATTTTGTTTTTATCCAGATAAAGGAGAACTTGTTGAGATGTAACCAAGTTACTTTCATGTCCATCATATCCTACATGTAGATTTTCCATTCAGTGCGAAATTGTTGTAACTCGTCCTCTTTTCACTGTTGGGCTGTGTTGGAGGTGTTTAGTAGATAAATATTTGCCATTTAATGATAGTAGGTTGAGACATTTGTCACATGCAAGCTGGTGTCCCAGTAAACATGGAGGGAATTTACCCTCCTTCTCCACCTTTGGAGATCAGTCTGTATTCAAAGGACATCCAGTAGCTGATGCTGTGCAGAGCCATGGTGCAAGAAATGGCCTTTGCACTAGTTGTTTACCTCCTTGCTGATGCAGTGGCTTCCCACGATCCAGACCTCTGCTGGCCCTAGAGGTCTGGCAGTTATGGACCTGAGGTCAGTAGTAAAATGAAGTGTCACAGTGCAATCGTTTCCTGCTCCGATGATCCAGTGCATGCACTATCCCGAATAGTAGTGGCAAGTAGATTACTTCAGCTGATCTACCCCATTGGTGAAACCATGTCAGGGGGAGGTCTAGCTGATATTTCTTTCTAAAACGCATGTATTTATACTTGTTCAACCTCTTCAGTTCAACATGAAGAGGGATTTATAATTTGAAATTGCCATTTCTCTGGGAAAGTTTGAAATTTACAAGACCCCAGCATGTATGTGGCACATTTGCCTTTCCTGGTAAGACTTCTTAACGAAGTGTCTCTGTGTCTTGTAAATGTTCATCACAACAGCTGTGTCCAGGACAGAGTTTCAATGTACCCGATCTTGAAATCTGTTTTAAATGAAAGCTGATTTAAGCCCTCTCTGTGGAACAGACTGTGGTTAATGCTTTAGTCCAGCAATGCAAACACAGCATTCAAAGTGTATTTTTGAAAATGAAACAGCAGATCTTTGTAAGTAATTGAATATTTTGCTTCTTCAGCTTTTCACCATATTTCTTTGCTGTTGAAATCATATAGAAGGACGGAAGTGCTGTTTTATCATGACCCATTCCTACGGGCTCATCTTTACTTCCCAAGCTCATCTTCACTCTGCTAGCAGTGTCATGAGTGATACCTCAAATTTCTTCCCTATTGCAATTGTCTTTTAGAGCTTTCCTTTGGCAAAGCTTTCCTTGAGATGGTTTTATTTTATCTCCAGACTGCAAAGATGCCAGCATATGGCACTGAAACACCACCACTGAATTAGTGTCTCTTTTCATGGTAATTAGTTTAGTCTTTTGGACTAGATCTATCATAGCTAATTGAATGGTGCCAGGGAGTGTTCCCAGGGATGGGAACTTGATCGCCTGTCCTGTTAAATGTTTCCTGTTATGATTTTGGCCCCAGCCAGCTGGCACTCTCCCAGATGCATCCTGGACACAATTCGGCAGTCAACACAGAGCAGAGACCATTCCCAGTTAGCAGTTTGGATGTGTCCACCCTGTTTCACAGGCTGAGAGAGTTTAACAGTACAGATATAGGCAAATCTGTGCCAAAAAATGATCCCAGACACGTCACATATAGCATAACTACCTAACCATATACTAACCCAAAAAGCAGTATATCCCTTTTCCTCTTTGCCTGAAACAGAACCCTGATTACTGTTAGATCTTAAAAGAACTTACGTGGTTTTTAACATGTATAACACAAAGTTTGGGGATCACTAGAACAATAATTTTCTGTGACAGCTGAATTAATACTTTTCATAAATATATATTACCTTCCAGCCATTGATTATGCAAATACATACAGATATTGCAAGTATATGTTCGACCTGCTCCACAGTGAATCAGGTCTGTATAGTGAAAGTGCTCCACTGCCCAGACCAATTGCTTATTGCAGCAATTGGAAGGTATGTGATGAATAAGAAAGGAGAATAGGAGGAGGGAAGGGAGGATTTCTTGCCCGTCATTGTTGAATACTAAGCTGAAGAACTGGATACTGTCTCTCCACCCAGTGCGGAGCACCCAAGAGATGCCCCACAAGAGACTCGGAGCAGTAGGTTAACCTAAGTCGGAAACTTTTAGTAAGTTATTATGACACCTTGGAAAAGTGCCCATTGTCTGTGTCTGCAGGTTGTAGGCAGATTCGGGCTGGGTTACAAAGACGCAGCCGTGACTCATTCTCTTCTTTAACAAACAGGAAGAGAAAGAGACAGAAATTATGTCTTTGAGAAAAAGTCATATGTGGCTTTATCTAGATTGATTTTCTGGTGATTCAAGTAGACTGTATCCTGTGGGATTATCTGTTTAATCAGACGGCAGGTGTTTTCATGCAGAGACCTTTCCTTCTCTCAGAAGACCTGGAGAGGCAATCCTCTTCTTAGGCTTACAGCTCCACACAGGGCTTTTCAAGGTGGCCACATATTCACCTGATTGCTTGTAGTGAACACCTGCATGTAGTGTGCATCAACCATACAGATATTGCAGCCCTGACACCAGATACAGAGGTTGTCTTACAATGATCTTAATCTCATTGCAAACTATCCTAGTTTCAGTGCACTGGCAGGAAATTTGCAGCAATACCTAGAATTTCCGTTCAAAATTGGGAAGATTCTGCAAATAATTCGATTTTCAAGGAATGTGTAGTTCTGGATTAGAAGTTATATTACATCAAATGAGGACCAATTTTTCTATCATTAAAAAATTCTTGTTTTTCATTTCAAACAGCTATTAATATTGACATATTGTTGAAGCAAGCCTCTGCTCCAGAGATGTACAATTAAATGTCCCCAGAATGTAATATCAAGGATAGCAAGTATTATTGATTAATTTCATGATACAGGTTACAGTATTCACTTTAGAGAGTCACTCAATACTAGTTATCAAAATATATGCAGAGGACAGGTGAAGGTTATGAAACTGTCTGGAGAACACAGCTAACAAAGTAAACTCTCAGTTATGAGTTCTGTGCATGACTTATTACATCTGAGAATGTAAATATGTGTTTATTAGAGGCCCTATTGATCATCAGTAGCTACATTTCAATTCAGAATTAACAAAGGTAGTAAGACAAACACAGAAAATAATAGCCCATTAATCTAGGTACCAGAAATGAACTGAGAAGCTTAGCGCCCGTTTGAAAGTCACTGGCAGAACAGAGTTTTATTTCACCTGTGTAGAAGCTACAGAGTGGAGGAGAAGGAAAAGTATTTTTCTTTTATATCTGAGATTGGTACATCACAGGTACTACTGCAAACTGACGTGCGGAAACAAACTTCACAACTCAGAGAGTTATAAAGCAGGTGTGTTTATAGCGGTGCCAGGTACAAGGGGGATCGCTCTTCCTAACTTGCACACCGAGTCACGAAGCATGCACCTATTTATTACAAAGCTTATCTAGGTAGGCTGGACTATTGTAATTATTTCTAGGAATTCAGTATCCTACTCCACCCCCCTTTAGCACTTGCGCAGTGTTGTCTGGTGGTCATCTGTGAGGGTCTTCTGGATGAAGGCTCATAGTCTTCCTCACTGTGTGCTTTCACCTTTGGCTCAAAAATTCCTGAGTTGTCTGTGTTGGCTGAGTCCCAAACCATAGAACCAGTTTCAGCTAGAGAGTTGCTTCTTACAGACAACAAAGTTCCGGTTATCAGTCCTTGTTTCTCTTTGTCTCCAAGCAGTCCTTGTTAGCTACATTTGAGCCACAACAGTCCTTGTTAGCAAAATTACAAAGAACAGAACTAAACTAAATAACAGTGTTTAACTCTTACCTTAACATAGCTGCAAAGCTATACAACAAAAATAAACTAAAGCTATAGCAAAATCAAACTAAACATCGATTTCTCACATAAAAACCCACATATTTTTTGTCTAATGCTACAAAAATATTATATGAGCAGCCTCATGTTCACAAGCTGTGGCTCTCATGGGGACTTCAGCCACCCCAGTATCTGCTGGAGGGATAACACAACAGGGGCATAGGCAATCCAGGAGGTTCCTGGACTGTATTGATAACTTCCTTCTCCAAGTGATAGAGGAGCCCATGAGCACAGGTGCTATGATGGACCTTGTTCTCACCAATAAGAAGGGTCTGGTGGGAAATATGAAGCTCAAGGACAGCCTTGGTGCCTTGGCTGCAGTGACCATGAAATGGTGGAGTTCAAGATCCTTAGGGCAATGAGGAGGGCGCGTAGCAAGCTCAGTACCCTGGACTTCAGGAGAACAGACTTTGGCCTCATCAGGGATCTGCTTGGTAGAATACCATGGGATAAAACCCTGGAGGGAAGAGGGGCCCAGGAAAGTTGGTTAATATTCAAGGTTCACCTCCTCCAACCTCCAGAGCAATGCATCCGAACAAAGAGGAAGTCAGGCAAAAATGCCAGGAGACCTGCATGGATGAACAAGGAGCTCCTGGATGAACTCAAGCGCATAAAGCAAGCCTACAGGGGGTGGAAGCAAGGGCAGGTAGCCTGAGAGGAATACAGAGAAATTGTCCGAGCAGCCAGGGATCAGGTTAGGAAAGCTAAAGCCCTGATAGAATTCAATCTGTCCAGGGACATCAAGGGCAACAAGAAAAGCTTCTACGGGTATGTTAGTGATAAAAGGAAGGCTAGGGAAAATGTGGGCCCTCTCTGGAAGGAAATGGGAGACCTAGTTACCTGGGATATGGAGAAGACTGAAGTACTCAATGACTTTTTTGCCTCAGTCTTCACTGACAAGTGCTCCAGCCACACTGCCCAAGTTGCAGAAAGCAAATGCAGAGACTGGGAGGATGAAGAACCGCCCACTGTAGGAGAAGATCAGGTTCGAGATCATCTAAGGAGCCTGAAGGTGCACAAGTCCATGGCATCTGATGAGATGCATCTTTGGGCCCTGAGGAAAGTGGTGGCTGAAGTTGCTAAGCCACTGTCCACTGTATTTGAGAAGTCGTGTCAGTGTGGTGAAGTTCCCAGTGGAGGAGGTCATTGGTGACAGCCAGCATGGCTACACTAAGGGCAAATCGTGCCTGACAAATTTTGTGGCCTTCTATGATGAGGTTACTGTGTTGGTGGATAAGGGAAGAGCAACAGATGTCATCTACCTGGACTTGAGCAAAGCATTTGACACTGTCCCACATGACATCCTTGTCTCTAAATTGGAGACATGGATTTGATGGATGGACTACTCAGTGTATAAGGAGTTGGCTGGATGGTTGCACTCAAAGAGTTGCAGTCAATGGCTGGATGTGCAAGTGGAGGCCAGTGGCAAGTGGCGTTCCTCAGGGGTTGGTACTGAGACTGGCACTATTTAACATCTTTGTCGGTGACAAGGACAGTGGGATTGAGTGCACCATCAGCAAGTTCGCTGACAACACCAAGCTGTGTGGTGTGGTCAGCATGCTGGAGGGAAGGGATGCCATCCGGAGGGATGTGGACAGACTTGAGAGATGGACCCATGCGAACCTTATGAAACTCAACAAGGCCAAGTGCAAGGTCCTGCACATGGGTTGAGAAAATCACAAGCACAAATTCATGCTGGGTGGAGAATGGATTGAGAGCAGTTCTGGGGAGAAGGACTTGGGGGTACTGGTTGACGAGAAGCTCAATGTGACCCAGCAATGTTTGCTCGCAGCCCAGAAAGCCAACTGTATCCTGGGCTGCATCAAAAGAAATGTGGCCAGCAAGTAAAGGGAGGTGATTCTTCCCTTCTACTCTACTGTGGTGAGACTCCAAAAGGAGTCCTGAGTCTAGTTCTGGAGCCCTCAGCACAGGAAAGACATGGAACTGTTGGAGCGGGTCCAGAGGAGGGTCACGAAAATAGTCAGAGGGCTGGAACACTTCTGCTGTGAGGAAAGGCTGAGAGAGTTGGGGCTGTTCAGCCTGGAGTAGAGAAGGCTGTGGGGACACCTGATAGCAGGCTTTCTGTACCTGAAGGGGGCCTACAAAAAAGCTGGAGAGGGACTTTTTACTGGGGCATGGAGTGATAGGACAAGGGATAATGGCTTTAAACTGAAAAAGGGTAAATTTAGATTAGATATAAGAAAGAAATTCTTTACTATGAGGATGGGGAGGCACTTGAACAGGTTGCCCAGAGAGGTTGTGGCTGCCCCCTCCCTGGCAGTGTTGAAGGCCAGGTTGGATGGGGCTTTGAGCAACCTGGTGTAGTGGAAGGTGTCCCTGCCCATGGCAGAGGGTTTGGAACTAGATGATCTTTAAGGTCCCTTCCAACCCAAGCCTTTCTATGATTCTATTATTTTTTGCAGTGTCTGTAACATCTAACACATATATGGTTTTCTTCACTGATGTACAGTAACTTCCACTACAAGCAGTCGACTTCTAAGGCAAATATAAGTATTCTCTCTCTGACACAAAGATGCTCTAAAACCACAGGCAATTTGATTAATCCTTCTCTACTGCTGTTTTTCCTTTTATCACCTTTCCTTTGCATTCAAAATATTTATCTGAAATGGCTACTTACCTCATCTTGTTCCAACTGAACTTCCCACTACAGCTCCAAGCTCTAATGCCTTGTTATAATACAAATGAATAATAGCTCTTACATACTGAGAAATTATTTCAGATGAACTTCCATTTTGGTAAAAAACAACTCCTCCCTTAACAGACAAATAATCATACAACAAAAACTTCCTACCAAAACTTAGCATCAGTAATTTTTTTTGAAGTTTCATATTTATGAGACTGTACAGAAAAATCAGACTATCTGGAAACTAAAACATTTTTTTATACATGATAACTTTAGTCTAAACTATACCAATTTCACTTATTTTACGTTGCTGTTTGCAGTCATTTGAGGTGACTGGGACAGTAAGGGAGGTGGACCAGGTTACCAAGGTGATGAACGTGGTGGAGATCACTCATGTTTCCTCCTGACAGCTGAAATGAGAATCTCCTCCTTTCCACAGATGGATGTGGTCAGCTAGCCTCCTGCAGTTGTGGGCTCTTACACCCAATCAGTCATACCAGCTTGCTCTGTCTGTGAAGAATTAGAATCTTTTCTTTTTTGCTAAAGAGATGAGAGAAGGAATCATGGCCTATAAAATGGAAATTAGCACACTGGACTCCGTCACTGTGGTGACCATCTGTGTCTGGCAGGCTAGTACATTCATTTAGACAGTGGAAACGTGATGCACTGAATTACAGGAGGGCAGAAGATGGAAGCTTGAACTCACCTGAGCCTTGTAAAATTAGTTTTCTCCATGATGTGGCAGCTTTGTCATCTTTTGCAGTGACTTACGGGTGATAACAAACACCCTCTACCTAGAGGCTAGTCTAACTCTCCTATTGATTTTTCCCAGTCATGTGTGCTTCTTTAATAAGAAAAATGTTGCTCAAAAACTGAGTCTGATAATCTTAAAGATGTTATTTACTCTTTGAAAGGTGAGCTAGATTATGATTAATACGGTGAATAGCTAAAACCTAATAGAGTCAATGCTTCTTTATATCTCACAGTGGTCCAGTCCTGATGCAGAAAAGAAAGTAACAGTCAAGTCTGAATTAAACACTCACAGCTTTCATGTTCTTGCAAGGGATTTTGATTTGTTTATATCTACGTGTAGGCCCTTGTTCAATCACAGGAGCTAATGTCATCCTACTGCACAGAATGGGGATGAGAAACTCAGCTATCTGCCAGGTACAACCTCCTACCCCATTTCCCCTGCCCCTTTCCAGGGTCAATCTCAGCGCTGGTCTCCTCAGGCACCCCTCCTTTTTCATGATCAGCTGAGTAACATGGTACATGTTTTCCTCTGAGTGGATCAGAGACACTTTTTACAGGGGAGTGTAGTGAATGCATGACGGTTCCTCTACCTCTTGTTTACACTGGGAGACAGTGACAGGCAGGGACCTCACAGCATCAGCGTAGCCTGGGAAGAAGGGTACAAGTGAACCATGCCACATTATAACTATCACTCCTTCCTTTAACTATGAAGTAAGTTTCCTTTCTATAACTGTCTCCTTTCCTTCTTGCTTCCCTTTTTAACCAAACTCACATCCCATCAGGGCACCAAGACTCTCAGCAACTCCCTTTGGAGTCACCTTAGGATGGGACTAGGTACCTGCCAAATATCTCTTGCCTCTCTCTGCTGGAAATGGGGGATCATTTATCACAAGCCTTCAGAAGATACAGCATCTCCTTGGCAGAGGAGGCAAGATGGATCTCAGCCCATGAGTTCTGCCCCTCCTTGCTGGCCTCCGAGGCCCCCCATCAGCCATGAACATGTTGTAGGAAGTCTGTGTGGAATCTTTTCTGTAGAAGATATAGGAACAGGAGTCCCTTCTTATTGATTAGCAACAGCTCAATATAAAAGTGTTTTAGGTGGCAGAGCTTTACTGGAAACGCAGTTGCTCCTAGTGCTGCTGACTCTCAAAGACAGAGAACCGTTCATTACACACTTCCTGAGCTCATCTTCCTTTCTCTTGAGATCACAGTGTACATTTCTCATGTTGTGCAGGAGCCTCCAAACACCAATGCTTGCTTTGATTTTTGCTCTTGGCATCCCAGCTGGGAAGTGATATGTTGTCTTGTCATGCTGAACTGCTACTTTGGTTTGATATTTTTTACACAGTGACACAATATTTCCCAACATCTTACCTTGAAACTGGAGCTGGGCCTAAATGGATGGAAAAAAAGTTGCTAAAACTTTCTTTTTAAAACAGAAAAATAAATAAAAGTAAAAAATTAATAAGACTTTATGTGTTAATACTCATAAGGGAATTTATCTACAGCGTGGTTTGGTTTTAACTCATAAATTTAAACTGATAGTAGCTTTTTACACTGTCAAAATGGACAAAGTTACTTACCAAAATTATTTTAATAAGCCATCTACTCAGTACAGTAAAATTTCTACCACATTCCAAATAGCACCGGAAAGAATTCAGTCAAGTTGCTAGAAGCTTCCCCCATGTCTGATAGACCCAATGCCAGCCAGCTCTAAGCTGAACGTGCTGCTGGCCAAGGTCAAGCCAATCAGTGACAGTGGCAGCGCCTCTGTGATAACATATTTAAGAAGGGAAAAAAAACTGCGGTAAAGTGGCAGTCGAGAGAGAGGAGTGAGACTATGTGAGAGAAACAACTCTGCAGACACCAAGGTCAGTGAAGAAGGAGGGAGGAGGAGGTGCTCGAGACATTGGAGCAGAGAGTTTTCCCTTGCAGCTCATGATGAAGACCATGGTGAGGCAGGCTGTCCCCCTGCAGCCCATGGAGGTCCATGGTGGAGCCTGTAGCCTGTGGAAGGGACCCCACGCGAGAACAGGTGGATGCCTGAAGGAGGCTGTGACCCCATGGGAGCCTGCACTGGAGCAGGCTCCGGCCAGGACCTGGGGACCCGTGGAGAAAGGAGCCCACACCGGAGCAGGTTTGCTGACAGGGCTTGTGACCCCATGGGGGGTGCACACTGGAGCAGCCTGTTCCTGAAAGTCTGCACCCCATGGGGGGGACCCATGCTGGGGCAGTTTATGAAGAACTGCAGCCTGTGTGAAGGACTCATGTTGGAGAAGTTTGTGGAGAACGGTCTCCCATGAGATGGACCTCACACTGGAGCAGGGGAAGAGTGTGAGGAGTCTTCCCCCTGAGGAGGAAGGAGCGGCAGAGACAACGTGTGATGAACTGACCATAACCCCAATTCCCCATCCCTCTGTGCCGCTCAGGGGGAGGAGGTAGAGAAACGGGATTGAGCTTGAGCCCAGGAAGAAGGGAGAGAGGTCACGGTAATGTGTTTTAAGATTTAGTTTTATTTCTCACTATCCTACTCTGATTTGATTGGCAATAAATTAAACTCCCTTTTCTCCCCAAGTTCAGTCTGTTTTGACCGTGACAGTAATTGGTGAGTGATCTCTCCCTGTCCTTATCTTGACCCATGAGCTTTTCATCATATTTCCTCTTCCCTGTCCAGTTGAGGGGAGGGAGTGATAGAGCTGTTTTGGTAGGCACCTGGCATTTATCCAGGCCAAACCAAAACAACAATGAAAACCCAAAATATCTTATGGTCACTGGTCATCCCTCCCAGAGAACTGCAATTAAAAACATTGATTGCAGGGTTTGTTTGTTTCTGTTATCTCTCTCCTTTGCTTTAATAAGAATAAAATACATATCAGAAAGGTACCAATTTAAAAATGGAACTGAGGAATATTTTAAGTAATTGAGTCTATTGCTTTAGTAAGGGCTGCTGTGAGCAGTGAAACATGCATGGTAGAACCTTCACTGTTATGGACTCCCCGTCAAGATAATTGTTCTCATTAAGCATGTTTCTACGGATGGGGAATTCATAACATTCCCCTCCCATGGGGATTCTTTGGTGCTTAAATTGTAGTTGAGGTTGGAGTTCACCATTCCTTGGGGAGGACACTAACTTGGGTCTTCCTTTATGTATTTCCACAAAACATGAAGAAATTTGGTAGATTAAGTTTGGGTTCCTTCCCCCAGTCTGAGAGGCAAAATAATTTCATCCACTTCCCTTCTCTACTTGCTTTAACTTTGCCCCAGTGACTCTCCCATCTTGCAAGCATTTCCCCCTTGATCTATCTGCTCCTTTATCTCACATGTCTTCAAAGAAAAGGAAAACAAAAGACAAACAAACCTGAAAAAAACCCTGTCTTTTCAACTTCTACCCCATGTCCCTCTCCTGCTCTTATTAAAGGCACTGTCTGCAATCATGGTCTGAAATGGTTTGCTACAGATAATACTACTGTTCTGCTGGGCTTGCAGGTCCTTAGTTATGTTCAAATTTAGGTTCTCAGGACACAGCTTGTCCTCATATCTGTGTAAGTCACTGTTGTCAAGAGTGTTCTCCCAGGCTGCTACTTGACCACGTCGCCTATCTTATGCCATCTTTTTGCACTTCCCTCCATATTCTCCATTCTTATTGCAAGAAAACCAAAACAGGGCACCTATTTGCCTTAACTGAACTAACTGAACTTAACTGAACTATCCACCTAGACTCTTCCACTCAGTATCACAATGTTAACTCCTGCCTCCACTCCACCCACAATCTTCCAGCTTCCATTTGTTGCCGTCTCCCTTACCGCTGTGCGTTTTCTGTAACAAATGGCAAAATTCATAGCCTCATCCCCCCAAAAATACCCTTAAGTTTCATCCTTGTCATTAACCCTACAAAGAACTTTGCATTATACAGCCACCCCCTCTGCAGCCTGAATTTTTGCCTTTGTTTTCTTGGTTTCCCTACCTCTACACAGATGTTCAGTTTCAGCTCTACTGCATGCAGTTTTGGGGCAGGGAATGCCTTTTTGTTGTGTATCTGTGCAGTATGTGGAACAACAGGATACTGGCCTGTTATCCTGGTGAGAGTTTCCAAGGACTAACAAAGATAGCAATGAAGAAGAGACGATGTCTGAGAAAAGTGGATACTACAGAAAAACAAGTAAAAAAAAGTTTTGAACTTTTTTCATATTTTCACCCAAGATAAATGACTTCTTATATACTTTGAAGCCAGAAAGAATCACTTTCATGAGCCATGTGTTGTATCTGAGGTGCAAAGTACAAATCTACAGTATAACTTCAAAAACATTTCCCATTTTGACTGAAAATTTTCTCTTGGTAAAATATGCTAATGTTCCACTACCTCTCACATTAAAATTTGGCTGCTTTTTTTTTTTTTCCAGTTTACATTTTCTGCTGTGCCTTTTTGTGCTAGATGAGAAACACCATCTCTGGTGAGTATACTACCTCCTGGCATTCAACACTTGAGTTTCCATTTCTACTCCTGCTATCAAAATTTGAATTTCAAAAACTTACTGAAGAGCAGATTTAAAACTCTACACAGATGTGGGTCTTTATTGGTGTACCGAATTTGTCTGGGATAGAGTTAATTTTCTTCATAGTAGCTTGTATGGTGCTGTGTTTTAGATTTGTCCTGAAAACAGTGTTGATAACACAAGGATGTTTTAGTTATTGGTGAGTAGTGCTTACACAGCTTCAAGGACTTCTCTGCTTCTCACAACTGACCAAAGGGAAATTCCATACCGTATGATGTCGTGCTTGGCAATAAAACTGGGATGCGTGAGGAGGAAGTTTGCCAAGACTTTTCTAACTTTTGCCCTTTTGATTCTCTTCTCCATCCCACTGGGAGTGTGAGCAAGTGGCTGTGTGGGGCTGAGCTGCCCACTGTGATTAACTCACAACAATTTGTCCTCGAGGTAGGAAGATATCTGGCTTAGCCTGCATGGGGCACATCTATCCCTTCTTCTTCTGCCAGCGGGGATGGGAAGTATCAGATGATGAATGACTGATTCACTGGTCATCAGTGTGAGACTTTGCCTTGTGAGAAGTCATCCATGAGTCTTCCATTTTTTTTCCATGGCCAGAAATGAGAGCATCAGTTCCGGTAACCAAATGATCCAGGAGGTAGTGGTGTGCCGGCAGTTAGGTCTGCAATTATTAGGGTTAGGGAGATAGTATTTCTGGAGGGCACTAAGACTTATTGGAGCATCAATTGCAAGGGACAACCCTGTAGCTAACAACACATTGTGATTCATATCTCAAGTGTATTTTCACATAGGTTATAAATTAAAACTATGACCTCCAATTAATCCTAGTTCAGTGCCTCTATTTTCCTTAAATTTGTGTTAAGTGAAGAGAATCAGAATTAGAAGGATTAATTTATCTTTTTTTTTTCCTTTCTCAAACTTTATAGACCTTTTTGTAGCCATATAAGATAAAGAGAAATGAAATGAGGATTCAGCTGGGTCCAAATATGAACTGAAACATATGTGCTGGCTACCTGGTTGGAAATCAGTCTGACTTCTCAGAGTGTGAGAATATTTTCCCCAAGTATCCCAGTTCTAATTTGGTTGGGTCTGCATTTTATATTTTAAAGTGTTTTGTTGTATGGTTTTAATCTCAGAATACTTAGCTTCAGACTGCATAGACTATAGAAACCCACAGTCACCCAAAAGTCTAGATGTTCTAGATGACTAAGAACAGAAGATAGCCCCACATACGTGTTTCTCTTGAGCTCTGCTTCAAGCTTACTGATGCTTTCCCTACCATAACTCCCACATGTGCAAGAAATCACTGTGTCAAGATTCACACATCTTTTTCTTTTGACCTTCGTTCTTTTTGTTATAAGATCCATACAGGCAATGCCTGTTCTCCTTTTCCCTCCCCTTGTCTGTCTGAATGGCTCATCTGTTGTATTCCTTCTGGCATTTAACTTCTGAGTTGTCTGGGCAGGGACTCTGTTGTTGTGATTTAGCTTTATAGCATCTGGTCCTAAGGGGCTCTGATCCCCGGTGATAGTCTTTCAGCATTCCTGCTTTCTCAATGATTCTATCTCCTATAACAGGCAGCTTGGGAAGCACCTGCAAATATATTAAGTATATAGGAGAATGAAACATCCCAAGAGAATTTGATTTAAGACCAAATCTTTGGTTTTACTGTATAATTTCTTATCGAATAGTTCAAGTTAAGGACAAAGCGTCAGCCTAAATTTACCATTTGTGGTTATCTCATGTCACAGTCTTCATGTTATTTTTATATGTTATACTTAGACATACAACAAATAAAGGTCGTTTCCTTCTACTTGGAAGAAGGTTTATTGCCTTATTTTTAAGAGTGACCTTATTGCCACTGAAGAGACAGATAGGCAGCCAGCTCAGGAGTCTGGAATAGTTTATTGCAGAGTTTATCAAGGACAGTGTGCATCCATTGATAGGGCACAAGCAAATGCAAAATGAACAAGGCAGCTGCTCCTGGTGGCTTGTTCAAAGAGCTATATCTCAGCCATGGGGTAAGCATACGTGCACTTCTGAATATATACGTGCTTGGCCCTTAACATCCGAAAGGATGGGTGAGAAACAGCCAGTAAAGAAGGATGAGGCAGGAGGCATTGAATTGGTGATGCAAATGCAGACGGGGAACATACTACGATGCAAGTGATGGCTGTAGGTATATGTTCATGAGGACATAGCTCTGTGTCCTAGACAGTGTGAGGCTTGGACACAGGCATGGACATTTGCTCTAAGGAGAGGGAGTGAGACTAACTCCTCTGACACGTGCAAATTGTCCAAAACAGAGCTCAAAATGGACCTGCAGCCATGGTGGTACCCAGACAAACCAGATCTGAGAAGCACTTTTTTACGTGTAATCTTCTTCCCAGACATGCCACAAGCTGACTGGGGAGATTAAGGTGGTTTATCCCCCACCCTCTGTGTGCTGGGTCTATGGTGGTCCTTGTCTCTGCCTCACACAAGAGATGATTCTCTCGCACAAGGATTTAGGAGATAACTGTTAATCTGCCTCTGTAGCATGAAGGTGGCATTATACTTATTTCAGAAAGGTAAACAAGGAGAGGGGTAGCTGTCACTGGGAAACTGTAAGGCAATCTGGTGCAAAAGTTGTATCTCACTCCTGCAGGACGTGGTTCTGCAGAAGTGCTGTGAGGCTTGAAATAAGAGTGTACCAGAACATCTGAGCTGCCTAAAACTAGACAGAAACACATAAGTTGCTATTTGGTGCCTGCATCATTGGCAGAGAAATTTCCTCTTTATCTTTAGGGATTAGCTGGAGTAGTGGGATTTCTAGAAAGAGATGAATCTTCATAAAGTGAGGTAAGGAGTTGTTTCCTATGTTATTACTTTTATGATTGGAAAATAGGTGTAATAATAATACTTGCACAATAAGACTATGACAAATTATAGAAGATGTGACTCCTTTAAAAAAAGATCCTACGAACCTTTAAAAACCCCACAGAATAGATATACAATGGTAGTAAACAAAAAAGCCAGTCTTATTCAAAATAATTTTTTTGGAGTCAAGTGACATAACCTGCTGAACTGAAACCTGAAAAAGTCAATTTTGTATGAAAAGTGACACAATCCATTCAGAGAAGTGTCACAATCAAATTTCTCTGCTCTGTACATAGGCACATTCAAATTTGTTCAACAAGATACAGTACAGGAGGTCCTGCAAAGGAGAACTTCTTTGCAATTTCCATGGCATTGAACCCAGTAGACTGATGATTTAAACAAGCTATCTAGATTTCAAAGTAGATATGTAATCAGAATGGAAATGCACTGGAAATTTTTTTATTCATGCTACACTGGATTTATCTCACCATAAAGACACTTTGCAATGTCCTTTTCTCAGGATCAGTGCTGAAATGTCATTCTAGCTAATGCTTTGCATAAAAAAGGGCATATTCTATGAAATGTGAAGATGGCTGTCCTACCAGTTGAAAGAATCAGCCCTGATGGAGGATAAAATGATAAAGAATACAAAACTACATATTCTTGTCTTGGAAATGTCACTAGTGGCTTTTGCTTTGTGAGTGTGAAGAGGGGTGGGAGAAGATAATTTAAGTTACCTAATTAAATAAAAGGAAAAGGGACATGCTGGCAGCAGCTGTGTGGCAAGGTTGTTTTATATGGGCACTGCCCATACTACATTCTGAACTGTTGCCTGATAATGGCTGAGAGGGTAAGTTGTAATTGCTGCTACTGATTGGAGAATGCAGCCGCAATTTGTGCTAAAATAAAGATGACAACAACAATAATATTGTTTTTTTGCCTTTACCCTTACCTGCCTGCTCGCACTACTGAGTGAGTGATATCAATCAGCATAACAAAAGTACTGCAAAATCCTACCTGGACACCCCTCCATCAGTTTACGTCAAATTTATGTCACATTAAGGCAGCTAGGAACGGTATCTAGTGAAATATAAACACTGATGTTTTGTAGTACAGTAGAGAAGTCGATGCAGTTATACACAGATTCAGCACAGGTTATAGATATTGCCAGGCGTGTACATGGCCTCACATCTGAGTAGTGTAAGACAGAAGTGCCTTTTGGCTAAATAAATCAATAGTTTCGTGTGTGTGTTCCCCCATGGTTTAGTCCAGTTTGCTTCATATTACATAGAAATTCAACTGATAGGACAGTAATTGGAAATTAAGAAATGGCCACTTCTGAGACCGTGCGATGATGCTTGTCTGGCTACATCCTTAACAGAAAGGTATCACTTTGCCTGTAAAAGCTAGTTCAGCCTGTTCCCAGATTTTGGACTAAGGAGTCCAAAAGTGGGTAGGTAAGTCTTTCACATAAGGTCTGATATTCTGAAATTTTGTGTCCTGATTTTCGTTAAAAAAGAACCAATTCTCTTTTAGTGAATCTTTCTTACAGCTAAGTTCTTCTCTGTAACTCCATTTTTCTGAAGCTGGCGGCATATTTTACAGACAATGTCCACTCCAAAGCTGATAACACCTAATGTTTATAGTTTTACTGAGCTAACGGTAGGAATCGAATGCAGAAAAGGCCCCTGTTTATAATTATTACTATAGCAGCCAAGGTTACCGATAGATCTCTTAGGTCCTACAAGTGAGAAGTCGCAGAGGGTCACACTTGCAGGGAGGGGTGGACAAAACAGGTGACCCGATATTGACCAACGAGGTATTCCATGCCATACACATCATACTCAGTTTAAAGCTGGGGGATCATGAGGGTCTCACTTTCTTCGTGCATGGCCGCCTTCTGAAGAGGACCCTGCTTGTTGCCTTCGATCCTGATCCCGATTCCAATCCGTGCATTCCTGAGTCCAGTTCCTGTCTACTGCTGAGGCCGGTCTGGGACTTTCTGGAGCTGCCTGGCAGCTGCTGGTGGGGCACCAGCTCCCCGGCTCCAGGAAACTCAGTATTGGTTTTGTATATTTGGTTTTATTTCTCCCATTATTAATATTATTAGTGTTATTAGTAAAGCTGTTTTAATATTCAATTTATAAGTCTCTCCCCCTTTTTCTTCTTTTTCCCTTCGTCTGGTGGAAGGGCGGGGCTTAATAGAGAGCATCTGCCACTCTGTTTATTGCCACCCTGCTCTAAATGGTGACATTTTTTTTTACTGCTTCTCAGAGGAAAAATAACAATTGAAACTTATCTGTGAAAGGGTATTGAGCCCTGACTCGGGAGCTGGTGAACAGGAGCTGAGGAAACCCTGGAGGCCCTCAGAGCACAATGGTCTGCTAGCTAGCAGACAGGGAGTTTTGGCTCTTGAGCATCCAAGAAGTGGCTCTATACTCTAATCTTGCCCTATCTGGCAGGTGAGCTGTCATTAAACTGGGAATCATAAGAAACTTTGGTAACCTAGTGGACAAGCAAGTGGTCTGAAAGGTTTGAAATAGGCAAACTGGTAGGGTACACATGAGAATCTTGTAAAACTAACCATCTCCTCAAAAAATGCAGAATTGTGGCTAATCAGCAAATTCTGATAAGAAAGAAAACTTCAGCCTTAATCTGGTTACACTTTTTGGTCTATACCTCTACAGAAGCAAGAAAAAGGAGTTCTTCTTTTGTTCACACTTTGCCAAAGAAATAATATGAAATACCATTATCTCTCAGACTAGTGTCCTTGACGTTAATGGAATAAAGCATCTGTTGGCTTTAATGGAAGTAAGTTCAGACTCATCTGTAGTTTTCCAATTTCTATTCACTGCTTGTATCACCCACAGGAATTGCTAAAATGTTACTAAGAGGTTAGATTAGCAGAAGGGAAATGGAGACACAGAAGATGAGTTCCCATATGGGTGAGCTTGACTCACCAGAATACATAATCAAGTCTTTATCTGCTTTTGCCGTCTACAGAGCTATTCCTAAGTCTTTAAGATGTTCACCTAGGTCCTGATTAATCAAGGTAATCAACCAAGATAAATCAATTAATCTATCAGATTTTTGTTAATGGTGATATTAATAGAAAAGAGGCATCGAGGACACAAGTCTGTCTGATATAATCCTAATTTGGCTATAGACATGTTTCAGAAAACATCCTGCCCCTGAGAAGATGCGAGAAATCCCACCACTTCTCTTACCCTCTGTGATGTACAGAGTCTCAAAAGAGGGCTTTTGTCCTTCCCACTGGAGATAATTATGGCTCTTTATCGACCATGAAGTTCTATGGCCTTTGTTCTTTTATTCCCTCTTGCTTTGGCATTGCAGATTACAACCAATTCTCAAGGGCATGTTGCCAGATCAAATGCAGACAGTATAATTTCTTTTCCTTTAATGATAAGACAATCTTTACACACACAATAACATAATACAGGATGTTAGAGTACTTAATTCTGCATACCTGATTTTGAAGAAAAAAGGGGTGCCTGCACAACTTGGTGGTATTTGTTACAGTCTTCTAGACACTGTCTACAGGCACCTCCACCTCTGCTGTTAGCTATGTTCATCTTTGATGATACTCCGCATTCTCCATGTACAAGATTAATTAGTTAACCCACAGAAGGCTTCTGTTTTCTTTAATTTGTTAATACATTTATCTGTCAATGCAGACTTTCTCTGAAATCCTCTGCAACTGTGAAATGTCCATTTTCAAATAACCATTTAAACTGTGGATCATCCATCACCTTACATTTTACTTCAGATGCAAATTAGGACCTGGTGTATTCCCCCTTTTTTTTGTCTTTTTATCCCCAGGTGTGGTTCAGGATAGTCTTAAGATACTCTTGGTCACATATTTATTCTTTAAGTTTCCAAGATTTCTTAACATCCCTAGAAATCCAAGTTACTCAGCCATGGTAAAAGAATATGTTGTACATGTGTATATGTATGCGTAACACTTCTATAATTACTTATCACTACTATATATTTAATTACAAGAATGTTGTTGGTATTTATCAAACTTGTTTAGCAAAATTTGTTCACGTCTCTCTGGGCTTCAGCATAACACAAGCAACGATGATCTCATTATCCCTTTTATTTATCTGACAGATAGCTCTCTGATGGACTTTGCTGTCCTGCCCTACCTCCCCCTGCCCACGGCAGAGGCTGAGGGGGACGAGGGGCTGCTGAAGGAGCCTCTGCGCAGCAGTACCCAGGCTCCCATCTGCTCAAGGTTGTTGCTAAGGAACGTCTGCTGCAAATAACAGCGGTGCCTTCCCCCACCTGCTCCCACGCTGGCTCCAAGGGCTTCGCTCCCTCTCCTTGACTCTGCAGACAAGGAAGCACCAGCTGCTGCTGTTGCAAGATTCTGTGGAAGTTTTCTCTTGCCTTCTTTTTTTTCCCCCAGTCACTCCTTAAATTTGTCAGAATTTAAGCACCTGCTGCCACTCCAGAGGCAGCCTTTTAGCATGCTTCCTCCCCACCATGTTGATGATGTCAAGCATTGCAGAGCTTTTTCCTTGGGCTCCCTTCCTCGCCTTTTTTTCCCTTTGTGTGGTGTACTACATCACCACTTGGGCATTCAGACCCAAATGGTTTGTGCATGGTTTGACAGTAAAAGGGGGAGAATTCATGTAAGCAAGTTCTCTTCCCTTCCCTCTCCCTATACAAGTGCATGAACTAGTCCCTTACAGGATCTGTGGTTTGGATCTCATAATTCATGTATGCTTGGAGGGAAATAAAAAACCATGTGTCAAACTATCCTCATGCTTTAATGATTTCTCTGTTTGAATTAATGATACCCCTTTTGGTATTTTTTGAAAGGTCTGTGTCTGATGGTGTGAGATTTGATTTTATAAGAACAGAAAAGTCGACCACTCATGTGATTATGAAACGATATACAGTTGAGCAAAGATTCTTTATCTCTACTGAGAGCTAAGAAGTTCATAGGCAGAGCACCCTACTATGAATAATCTTCTTATTTCTAATGCCACCCAGCCATGCAGACTTAAAGATAAGTACAGATGAACTAAGAGAGTCTGAACTTATTAAATGTAATGGAAATGGACTTTAAATTTGGTGAATCAAAATTTTGCATTAACTTTTTTCCTTAATACACTTAAATTGCCACCATAGCAGTTCTATTTTCCTCACCAAGTTACTTAAGTGGGAGATGAAGTGATGAAAGTTCTGATCTGTCAGGGAATCCCAGACTCCAAGATAAAACAAGAGAAATATGGAAATAGCTGTTGCAAAGCCAGGCCTGGTGCCAAGGGGAAATGGAGGCTTTTATTGTTCAGAAATTCTTCTGAAAGGAAGGTTGTACCTCCAGAGAATACAGTGTTATCCACCATATTCTGACATTTCTTTCTGTGTCAGGTCCTCCAGGCCTTTTTATTTCCTGCTTCAGGCAGCTCAAAAGGGACTTGGGGGATCCATTAGCTGAGAGAGGAGGAGGCCTGGAGGAAACATCATCGGCATCAGAGCTGTTGCAGGAAACTCCTCGTAGCTGCTGATGCTTATAATGCAGCTCATTGTACGACTGGTACAGTCATATACTGGGAGAGACTGCCCGGTCTCTACTTGCCTGCCTGGCCAGTGCTGGGAAGGCTGCAGCCCTCTCTTGGAGTTGGGGATATTTGTAGCCATGATCGTGTCCAGAGACTTGCAGCTCATGAGCAGCACCACAGAGAGTGAGGGGAAATATGGGAGATCCATGGTTGGGAGGGGTAACTCATCCTCCTGATCTCACACTTCTCTGTGACGTACACACTTATGAAAATCCTCTTCCTTTTTATGTAAGGGTTGCAGTACCTCAGCAGCAACAAACCAAACCAAACCAGGCAAAACAATTCCAACCAGACATTAACTGATAACGTGTAACACTTCAAAATCAAATCATCACCTTCATAGGAGAGACTACATCAGAGGAATCACAAAGGTTGGGTTTTTTTTCTTTCATTCCCATTTAATTTCCATTTCATTTTGAAAGCAAACATCAAAAAGCCCAAACCTTTATTCTTCCTTTTTTTTTTTTTTGTGATTCCTCTGTTGTAAATCTCCCCAATTAGCAAGGCAGTGCAAATTTAAAATACTGTTGAAATCAGCAAAAATTAATTTTGGCCTCCAATAAAAATGCTTCTCTATTTCAAATCAATTCGGTCTCATCTATGCTGTCCAGAGTCATGATTCAATGAATAATAAAGTGTGTGAATAGCTTGCCTCTGGTTACTGTTCTCATGAGTCTGATGTCCTTATGTATTAGCAGGTTTGGGGGCTATACGCACTGTGCTTCTTAGTTGAATCAATGGGAAATCTGCTAGTAATTTCAGTGGGAATTGGGTTTTTTAATGAAATGTTTCATATATTTAGGGTATCTCCAAGTCTGTGGGAAGACTCTTTTCATCTTGGCTATAGGTTGAGCCCAGCTTTTAACTAGACAGGTGAAACAAATGGTTTCTTGAAGTACTTTGTTTAGCCACTAAAAAAGAGAAACAACCCAAACTGAAGCATCTCCACCAAAGAATAGGTCACAGGGACACCCCACCTTGCCCCAAAGGACTGGAGATGTAGATCCAGGTTTCTGGAGCACACTGTGTAGAGGTCTCCAGGCTGGTCTGTGAGGATGATTTTTGTATCCAGAGCAAGACAACAGGATTTGCAGTGCTGAGCCAAAGCAATTCACTGCACTGGTCTGTGCCCCATGCCATGAGGGTGCACTGAGTGGTCAGAGTTGCTTTGCAAATCTCTGTCCTTCACCCTGTTGCACTGGGAAATGTGCCTTCTTTAGCACATTGGGGAGATGGTTTCCCTTCTTTCCTGTTTCACTTATTGCCACTTCTGTTCTTTGATGTTATCAGAGATGGGGGAATGGGGTGTTTGAGTTCTTTTTCATTTGTTCTTTATTTCCACTCTTTTTCCTTTAGGATGTGTTGGTTGTTGATATGGCAAAATGATTTATCTATTTAGCCTGTACGTTCATTAATTAAACTTCCAGATGCCCAGAGACATTTGTGTCTCAGAAAAAAGGGAGTCCCAACCTCTTACACAGGGAAATGCGAAAACTACAGTTAAAATGTCAGTCTAAGAGGACGGTGAGGAGTATTTGATTGTTGCAGCTCACACCCCACAACAAACTAGGGCTGTGGCTTTTGTGTCTGGTTGCTCTGATCCCTCTTTCACTGTTGCAAAGATACAAAACCAAATAATTTTGTATTAAGACTGCCAACTCCTTATTCCCCATCCTTAACTAAATCCCACTAATATTCGTGCTAAGGAACTGATTATAGGGTGTGCTGTTGGTTGTTGTTTTTTCCCCTTTTTTTACCATCTGTCTGCTGTGAATACATCTGAAATCTCTGGCTTCACCAGCTAAAATGTACTCAGCAACTCAATTTTTTTCCCCCTTCTAATTATCCTTTTAATTTGCTTCTGCTCAGCTCCCACACCTCCTCCCCCTTACCAGATTGTTTATATTTTTCCAAAGAGCTTCTGAGAATTGCTTATCCTCCTCTTTGCACCCTTCCCTGCTCCTTATTCCAGAAATTGCTGTCTCTTGTCCCCTCCCTTGCTGTGATCTTACAGGAGTGAATGTGGATCACAACCTTCCCAACTGTTTCTGAAAAACTGCCCCATGAAGGAACAATCTATTATATTAAGAGTATTTTCCTGTTACTCAGCCCTCCCTGTTCTGCATTAGCAAGTGGGATAGATTCCAGTGATTACAAAGAGGTTTGATACAAACCAATAGTACTTTATTTCTGGAGATAGTTACTTCATCGAGTGACATCATTAAGCTATACAAGTAGATGCTAACTGAGATTTGACTAAAAATATGCCTGTTAAATGACATTTGAGTGACTGTAAAGGTGCAGCCTGGAAAGAAGTCATGGGACCAATCCTGGGGACAGTATATCAGTCAAAGATTTAGGAATAAATGTACCAGTCATCCTCCCAGCCAGGAGGCTTGACCCAGGCGTGGATGCAGACAACCAGAGCAAGGTCTAAGTGAGACTGATGTGTCTAGTTCCAAAATCGCATTCGCACAACCCTTTTTCAGGCACTGTTTGAGGCTGGTGACATTTGAACTCTCCTGCCTCTTCAAATTTCCTCAGGCTCAGAACAGCCCGCTCTGAGCCCCTGCCCCTTGTCTAAATGCAATCAGGAAGCAGGAATGAGGCAGCGAAAGGCGGATGTCTCCTGAGGAGCTCCGTACAGTGTTTCAGATCTTACCTAACATACAGCGACAGAACTAGGTTTCTCAAGAAGCTGTTGCTGGTAGTTTTATGTAATAGCCAACTTCATAAACACATTTAGAGATATCTATAGAAAGCATTTTCTATAGTGTCTGCATATAAATTGCTACAAATTTCATGTAACATACATCATATATATAGAACAATATACGAGGCATACATAACTTGTATATAACCAATATTCTATGTAATTGTATAAAAATAACCGTATTTATATAGTATAAAAATATATGTTTTATATAATATAAAACCTAAAAAAACCCCAAGTGACTGGAAGATCCATCAGTGAACCAGATACATGCCTGTGGTGCAAATATCCATTCTCTGTCTCCAGGTATTATCTGTGCTCTCTGTGTTGGAATGGAGAAGAAGGGAATATGGTAATGACAACCTGCTGTCCCCTATTGAAGCTGAGAAACTGTACAGAGTTCAAGAGTAATTTTACCAGACAGGGAACATGCACACAGAGAGCACCTTTGCCACAAAAGGAATGGAGAAATCATGGGAGGAAAATGGAGAGGAGGAGGGATGTAGTCTAGTTTGCAATTTTTCTTTTATTATGAATTTTTCTGTATAAAATGTCCTTTGCTCTAGGTTCTTGCTTTCAGGTTGTTTTTCTTGAGAACTAAGCCCCCACAGCACTTTGAACCTCCTCCAACCTGAATCTACTGCCTCAGGAGGATTTCTTTTCTCCTTTTCCAAATAGTGTTTCATTGTATCTGCAAGAAGAACCATGAAATCAGCATATATGGGCTAACTAGCATCTTGTATTGGTATATGGATAGCAGTGCTGGCGAGCAGCAAAACTTGATGATAAAACATATCGACTTAAAAATGAGTTGACTGAAGGTATATACAGACTTTCAAGACTGCAGAGAAAAAAGAAGTTATAAGGATAACACTAGGATAAGATATAATAGTGTTAAAGAGCGATGGCACTAATAGTTTGGATATATGTCAATAATAAACCTGGAAATAATATCCTCAATGCTATGAAGACAATAGTAAAAAGCAAAAAAAAAAAACAACCCAAAAGCAGAGACAGTCCAAAATGCGTTGGATAGCTCTAGTAAATAGATCAAAAGAGGTTTAAGGAAGCCCTGGAGCTGGAATAAAACTGAAAACAATGGATGGACATAATGTTTTGAGTTCCTGTTGCTCAAGACATGCATCCCAAAGTTATCAGGTTTAAAATCCTGTGATGTCTAGTCTGAGTTTTATTTTGACATCTGCTGCTAAACAAAAATTCCAGTCCTTCATGGACATTTATGTAATTAGTGATTAGAGTAGAACTGAATAGAACTGAATAGAATAGAATAGAATAGAATAGAATAGAATAGAATAGTATAGAATAGAATAGAATAGAAATTATAATTAGATTTTGGATAGATAATCTAACTGTATTGATCCTTGA
>Ga0065711_1033626_pt1 | contig 25125 bp, 18 predicted proteins | sample Hoacrofraction12_FD_59098 | JGI IMG/M metagenome (GOLD analysis project Ga0065711, IMG submission 59098) | Hoatzin crop microbial communities from Cojedes, Venezuela - Epithelial fraction 12 v2 (version 2) | ecosystem: Host-associated > Birds > Digestive system > Esophagus > Crop | place...
ACTGGAACAGGCTGCCCAGGGAGGTTGTGGAGTCTCCTTCTCTGGAGATATTCAAGACCCGCCTGGACAAGGTCCTGTGCAGTCTGCTGTAGGTGACCCTGCTTCAGCAGGAGGGTTGGACTAGATGACCCACAGAGGTCCCTTCCAACCCCTACTATTCTGTGATTCTGTGAGTCTTCTGAGCTAGTCTCTCACGATGTCCAAAACTCCTCTGAAGAGCCTCCACACACGTTCTCCCCACCCACTGCAGCCCTGCCTCATGTCACGATTCTTCCTTCAATCCTGGTTCACTGCTTTTAAAGCAGTTTTTATAAATGTCCATTCTTCCTTGTCCTCAGTTTGATGGGCTGCCACTCGCCCTGCCTCCTGCCTGGATTGCACCTGTTGCCTCCCCTGAGAAGGTCGTGCGTGCCCCGGGAGGCGAGATGCCCTCCTTGCCTTACATCTCCAGTGAAACCGCCGTCTGCCCTACAAAGCAACCGTTGCCCGGGATTGTGGCAGTAGTTCAGTCCCACACACTGACAACAGCTATCTCAGGCACACCCCTGGTCGAAACACCACGATGTTGTGCAAAGGTCTCAGCTTTCTCTTTGGCACGTTCCTTTCCTCTCTGTGTTTGGTTGTTTTTTTCACTTCATCTATTCAATTACAGCTTTTAAGCATTAGTAAATAGCTGAAGAAGATGGAAGCAGATTTCTATCTTATCACCCATAATAGCAGAGCTTAATAAAATGTCATCTTAATAAAACGTCGTCATGTCGGAGAGGTGGATTGAGAACTGGCTGAACGGCAGAACTCAGAGTGTTGTCATCAGCGGCGCTGAGTCTAGTTGGAGGCCAGTAACTAGTTGGAGGCCAGTAACTAGTGGTGTCCCCCAGGGTCAGTACTGGGCCCACTCTTGTTTAACTTCTTCATCAGTGACCTGGATGAAGAGTTAGAATGTACCCTCAGCAAGTTTGCTGATGACACAAAACTGGGAGGAGTGGTAGATACACCAGAAGGCTGTGCTGCCATTCAGCATGACCTGGCCAGGCTGGAGAGTTGGGCAGAGAGGAACCTGATGAGGTTCAACAAGGGCAAGTGCAGGGTCCTGCACCTGGAGAGGAACAACTCCATGCACCAGTACAGGCTTGGGGCGGACCTGGACTGGAGCATCTCTCCTATGAGAAAAGGCTGAGGGAGCTAGGTTTGTTCAGCCTGGAGAAGAGAAGGCTGCGAGGGGACCTCATAAATGCTTATTTATATCTCAAGGGTGGGGGTCAGGAGGATGGGGCCAGAGTCTTTTCAGTGGTGCCCAGCGACAGGGCAAGGGGCAACGGGCACAAACTGAAGCAGAGGAAGTTCCGTCTGAACATGAGGAAGAACTTCTTCCCTCTGAGGCAGACGGAGCACTGGAACAGGTTGCCCAGAGAGGCTGTGGAGTCTCCTCCTCTGGAGTTATTCAAAACCCACCTGGACAAGGTCCTGTGCAACCTGCTCTAGGTGACCCTGCTTCAGCAGGGGAGTTGGACTAGATCCCCAGAGGTCCCTTCCAACCCCTACCATTCTGTGATTCTGTGACAGTAGCCTTGTCTGAAGACATTTGATACATCGCTGCAGCACGATGGCATTACGGCATCCCTCTGGCTGCACGCGTGGGTTGGGGAGAGGAGAAGCAGAGGCGGGAGCGTTCGTGCTGTGTGTCAGAGTGTTTGCAGGCAGCCTGACACCGGGCTGCGAGCAGAACATTTGCCCTCCGCACGGTAGGTCCACATGGACTGTGGGCAGTTTTCTGAAGCCGCCAGTGGTAGACCAGACTTGCCTCACTGTCCCCTGTCTGGGGGAGCCAGTGAAACAGAAGGCTGGCAGACGACTGGCTAAAAAACTTCTGCTTCGCTTATTTAAAAATCCGCATACATATTCAGGTAAAGCTTTAACAAGCATTGTTTCCCTTTCTGCCGTTGTTTGGGTTTTTTTTGTCCGCTAAAGACAAGGGGGTCTCTACCAAGATGTGAATGAAGCCGGGCATGTCTCAGGGAGAGGGAAGCTGGTCTCGGCACTTCCCAGCATCAGCAGGTAAGAGGGCTTTCAGATGTCAGTATCCTCATCCACAATGCCGGCCTCTTTGAAAGGCTGGAAAAGCCTCAGCAGCAGCTTACAGTCATAAATCAAAACAATAGCTCAATGCAAAATGAGGGTTTGTTCCTATTCATCTAACATCTTACAGTGCCACACTTTCTGAAGGCAGAAAATAGTCTTCAGCTAGAAAATAATTTTCCTTCTATAGTTTTCTGTAACAGAGACAAAGGAAAAATCATAAGCTGCATCCACCTTTCTCCGCATTATACAAAGAAAAAAAATCTTGCAATGCAAAGACCACTGTTGATTTCAACAGTTAATCTAGGATCAGGTACAGAACGTTTGGTCTGTGTTTTTTCACCCCTTTTAAATGGAAGTCCTCATGTAATTTTAATAGCAGTGGCGTAACCTCTACAGTTTAATGCTGTCTTGCTAATGAATGAAAAGAGATGTTAGCACACTCAAATTATTCTCGAAGATAATAGCAACCAACAGCCTAAACAATCTACTTAATACATTTTCTTGAAGACTACCACACAGAAATTTTCAAGTTGTTCCATCCCATACTAAATACCACTTTAACATACTGAAGGAGAAAGAATGTTTTAAGTGTACTGAACGTCTATTAAGACTTACGTTAAGAGCACCTTCATTAAAATCTTGATTAGTTAAAACACTTTCATTTTCATTCCTTTTCTTGGTTAACTACTGTGAATTTTATTCTTTAATTATGTTTAAGTTCCTTCTTTGGTGCTATGTATGTGTTGCTGATTAATTCGTACAGCTTTTCTTGTGGTGGGCATAGGCTTAGGTAGGCACAGGCTCAACCGCAGGACCAGTATCTTACCTGATTCCAGCTCTGGTACTGCTCAACAGGCACCATTTCAACTGTTGTGGATCCTAATGCTTAGCTATGTCAACTGTCATAGGATTATTTAATTAAATGGTCTCTGGGGCTGCCGTATAGACTAATAAGCTTTCAAATAATCTTGATTCTCACATGCAACGTGTGCTAGCAGTGTAATGGCAGCTTGGCTCCAAATATTTCCATTCACAGAGCAGAATGCATTTGATGAACTCAAGATACTTCCACCTCCTCTGCAATCTTGAGCCTTCACACTGTGTGTGTACACTCTGCAGACTTTTATGCCAGACAATGATAAAGACTTTCAATAGGCCCCTGTCTTAATAGAGCTGCAAGTCCTACATCAGCAGCAGAAATATAAAGCCCAGTGTAACATTATGGCAAAGTCCATTATTTAACCTTTGGATTTCATACACTGCCCCACTTGAGCTTTACCCTTGCAGTCTATAAGGTAATAATAGTCATTTCAGTGAAATTGCAGCCTTGCAAAACTCTGCTACATACACAGCCTGCTTCACTGTATTACAAGATTTACAAAGCAATATGTAGGAACTGGAACATTTTAAAACCTGATGCGGATATTTGAAGTAGCAAAGCACTTTACAATAGTTAACGGTAGCAGACAGATTACAAAAATGAGTTATGATAATACTACTTTTCTGTAGAAGTGTGAGAAAAATAGGTGTTAAGTCTCCTTTTTATTGATGCTCAAACAAATACTTTTTTCCAATATTCTCTAACCCATGTCAGATCTTCTTCTGTTAAAAATTCCTTTTGCTCCTGTCACTCTCTGCACAGGAGGGCATACATCGCTCCCCTACCCCAGCCTGTTCACCGCTAATTGGACTGGGTTTCTCATAGGCTTGCAGGTCCCCATACATGCGCAGGCTGTCCAGCACAGGAGCAACAGCCCATGGTGGTGGCCCAAACCAGGTGGTACACTTTTCTGTCCTTTCCTGTTCTTGCAGCCTTTATATTTAATAGGGCTAAGAAAAGCACTATCCTTGTCTGCCCAGGAGCAAAGGCCAAAATGGCCTAGCAGTGTCACAAGCCAGCTCACCAGCATGACCCTCGCCTTCTCTTGCAGATGCTTTATCTGACCTAAGAAGGTCTGCTTTCCTTATTCTGTAACATACTCTGCATGTTAATACCCGCAAGCCACATGTAGATCAGCAATGAAAAGAAGAAATTTAAGAATTAAGAAGTGACTGACCCAAATTTTCACACTTTTCTCAGGGGAAGGGGTTTTCATTCCCTTAAGGATCGTTGCTTTGCCTTGGGAAGCAAAGCCCCTGAAATCTGTATTTTGTATGCCGCACGTCTGATGTGAAGTAACAGTAACTTGATATGAAGGACATCTTGAAATATTCTGCCTTTGTGAATATGAATGCAGGAATCTGCAGAAACTGTGAATGAACATTTACAACAAACTGTGAGCCTCCTACTGATGCACTCAAATACAAAACAGGAGGCGAGAGAGAGAGGGAAAAGAGATGAATTTGTTTTCCTAGCAAACAGCTGTCTTCTTTAACAGAAGAAACTAAAAAGAAAACAGTATGCGAAGAGGCCAAAAGCTGCATTAATTACAGTATTTTTAGATGCTACAAGCACAATTTTGATAAACACTCTTAACTGTGAAAAAACTGTACTGTCAATGCAATTAAGTCTTTTTTCCTGGTGCAGCATCATCAATGCATGTGCCTGCTGAGAATATATTGTGGGCTGTGCAGTGCAGTTACCCTTTGATTAATGATTCAAGGCAATCAGTAGGGACCACACGAACTCCTGGGGGATGCCACAGTAAGCAGCACAATGTCATCATTTAATTTCTTCTCTTGACCTACATTAGTAAGAGTGGAGCCACAGTCACTACGAAGGACCAAATTCCAGCCATATTTATAGAAAAACAGCTCCCACAGAGTTAAAAATAATAGGTACACAGGTTAAGAGCAAAATTTGGCATGGAGAGATTACTTCTTGGATATCTGGAGGGATGTTATTTATTTATTTAGATCAGCTGGAGGATGTGGGAAGGTGTCCGACTAATTCTTATGTTAGCTTTAATGGCTGGGCTGCCATGAGATGTGCATACCAGAAAAACCAATCCCTCTAGCTGGAAAAAGCTAGATCTTGTTTTTTAGGTGGTTAGTACTTCTGTTTAGCCAGAGCATGGCATTAGAGCTGGTATTTTATCAGGATAGACCTAAAAGTCAGCCTGAAATAATCTTTTTGCTAGAGGCACCCACAACGAGCGACATCAGCCTGTCAGTTGGATTGCTTTTCTCTACTGACACGAAGTCCTCCGTTTCAGGCCAGTGGGCAGTGATCATATTATCTCATGAAGTATTCAAAGAAGAGCAAGGTAACACAGCATACTTGGTTTTGTAGCCTTCAGCACCTAGAAAACATGAAGAAGTTCAAAGTGTTGTAGCACCACCATCAAACAATGTTCTCTACTGTTTGGGTAGCAAATCTGTCCTCTGCTTCCTGAACCGGGTCTCTGTACAGTGTTTATTCTTGCCCAAGGTCTCAGTTATTATCTCCAAGTACGTCATTGTTTCAACCAAGGTTAACTGAAAGACCAACATTAACGACGTTGCCAACAGCACTGTTTCTCTGACACGCTGATATTTTCTACAGTGAGGATGAAGTTCATCTGTACTAGAAGCATCATTTTCTCCAGGACTCAGTGTTTGGAGTGTATTTCCTGAACAACTAAAGGGCATCTATGCGCTAAAGTTATTTTCAGCTTTGACTTCATTTGTAAACTCAAAGCATCTCAACTATTCTGATTTTTTCCCATAGGGAATAGATGCAAGAATAGATATGATGGATGCAAGTCACATTACTTTCTGCACTTCAGAAAGCTGCTCAAACACTACAATATGAAAATCTACATGACATGAAATGGAACTAAAGAATATAAATGCTTAGAGATATGAGATTACAGATAAGGAATAACTCTGGCTGTAGTGGGAGCTGTCAGTTTAAGCAGCTCCACTGGGTTGTTAATCAGGAACACACATATCAGTGGAAGGTTAATATTTTTGCTAAATAAAAGTACTATAAAATTTTCCACATTTTATTTAGAAAATGTAATCCTTAAAGTCCCTATAATGTTGCTTATGAAATGTAGTCCACACGGTCATACACACTGAAAATTGACTTCAGATCTATGAATTGTGACCCATTAAATACTTCTTCTGAGTATGGTTGTAAAAAAGTTCCAGACCAAAACAGCATACTGTGCTTAGGAAGCCCACAAGGAGCTGCATCTAGCCTAGCATTGAAGAAATCAGGCAGCAACACTGCAGCTCCATCAATTGCCTACTAAATTTGAAATTGACCAAAACTTGTAAAGACATTAATTGTTTGGTGCATTCACCAAGGATTTATCTTTTTATCTTTCAATGTATAAGAAAGCTGATTTTAAATTTGGTAAGTCGCAGCAGCTGCTGAAACCATCCTCTATGTATTTACAGGCAGGTCACCAGCTGTCACGGGCTGCCATAGCTTTCCTCACCTTCAAACTAGGAACAGTTTAGTGCTTACACGTTTACAACTGGAGTGGTACACAAAGCTTACTGTCTCATAGAAATAGTCTCAGATTAATATTAAACAGCTTAAACATTAAGCTTTATCTGTTAAGCAAAACCAGTTATTTCTATTGCTGAATCAATGTGACTGGTATGTACCTCTTAAATTAGTCATGTATCTCTCTGAGCTACTTAAGGGGGGTTAAGTTCTTTTATACGCATCAGGCATAAAAATACAACTCTCATCCTTTTTTTTCCCCCATGCTTTCATATCCATCTCTCTCTATGTAAAGAAGTGATCCATTCTCTCTGAAAAGAGTACAATTTTTAACCCTCAGAAACCAGACTTCAAAATCCTTCAGATGCTTGGAACTGTGCTTCCACGCTTAAGCAGAACTAGCCCAAGACTGAAAGTTGAGGAGCAAAGGTGCTTTATTGGCAGACAGTCTCCATTCCATGGATTTCTCTAACCCATTAACTATTTAAGATAAAAATAGGTCCTTGGACAAAACACCAGAACCATTATATCCTATTTCTGCTGCCCTCTCCTTGTGAGCTCTACCAGCTAAGAAGCTCTGTCCTCACAATTCAAAAGAGGGTAATTGGACTGATTTCACCAGTAGGAAGGAAGGTAACTCAGTCAGTGTTTATCGCAGACTTGTATTTCCCTGGCAACACAGTTTAGGCACTTAAATCCTGCATCAGTGACACCTTGAATGTGTATGCACACTGCAAATGGAAAAAATAACTTAGAAGCAGCCAATCCCACTTTAAGAATAGAACTGTCTAGTTTTATTCCAAAGAAAGTGGGATTGATTGTTCTTTAGAAAAGCCTTCCTCTCTCCTCTGACTGTGGAGAAAATCTGGGTAAATCCCTGGAACCAGAACCCGTTTCCATGAACTTTGTTGCTGCTTCCTTCGTGCCTCATGTTCTCATGTCTACACTCATCTTCTTAACAGTCATTGGACCAGAGCAGCCCAATTTGATAAGAATCAAAACTGACAAACTATCTACCTGATCGAGCACCTCAACGTCCTTAGGGACCAAAATTCAAGGTCCAAACAGGAAAAACACATGACATTACCGACCACACAGACAGGACAGCAGCACGGGCTGCTAAGCCATGGGAGCTCAGAGGCAGGAAACATGATAATAGTAGAATCCTTCAATTGCCCTTACGAAGATTCACACTGGTACATAACACAGAGCTCATGTTTTTATGAGGCCATCAATAAGCACATCTCGAAGCAGCTGTGAAGGCAGGCCACAAAGTGAGACATCTCCCTCAAACTTGCCCTGACTATCACACGTGGCTTGGCCCAAAACTGCACATGTGAATCTAGATAACCCTGTATCCCTACAGGAGCAACAAAAGCCAAAACAATACACTGCAATTTTGCTCCTTTTCAAGAGGTAGAGCAATACAAAGATTAAGAAACTTGCTTAAGATGAGTCACTAAGAGAATTAAAACCTTACAGACGTGTGGAGGTTATTGAACGAGCAGCACCGAGGAATGCATACTACAGATTTTTTTAAAAATGTTTTTAGAAAGGATGGAAAAGTCATGAGGACTGAACAGCAGGTAAGGGAGGTTGTTAGAAACAAGCAGGCATCCCTCAGGAGGCTGAAAATGTGTCATACCTAAGGAAAAGGAAATAATCATGATTTCTGGCAGATTAAATTTAAAAACATAACTGGGAGGGTCCAAAAGAGAGTTTGATAAGCAACTGGCAAAAGGAATTAAGACTAAATACAAAATCTTTCTTCAAACACATCAGTTGCAAGAAGCTTGACAAAGTCTGTAAGGCCAATCGATCATCAAAGTAGACAAGAGAAACCTGAGAGACGACAAGATTACAAAGAAAAAAAGAAATTCTTAGTGTTCACTGTAAAAGAAACTGGGTAGATTTCCATGGTGAAATCCTTGGTTTTTGGGGACTCAGTAAAGGAGACCTCTGACTTCTCTATCATATTTTACAGTTACTTAAAAGTGACTGGTAATAAACTGCAAAAACCTTCTGGCATTCAGTAAGCAGTTCTAAGAGAAAGCAGGGATTAAATTGGTAGTTACCAGCAGTGGTGAGTAACCTCTCTCTACAAGCTGTCAATATAGTTGAACATGGTAAATGCAAGTTGAATTTTTCAAAATTAGTTAGATGATAAGTAGATTTGCATGTCCAAAGACTAGCAACAAGGCTGGTGAAGGGTTTGGAGAATAAGTTGTGTGAGGAGCAGCTGAGGGAACTGGGTCTGTTTAGTCTGGAGAAGAGGAGGCTGAGGGTAGACGTTATTGCTCTCTACAACTACTTGAAAGGAGGTTGTAGCAAGGTGGGTGTCAGTCTCTTTTCCCAGGTAACAAGTGACAGGATGAGAGGAAACAGCCTCAAGTTGCACCAGGGGAGGTGTAGATTGGATATTAGCAAAAATTTCTTCACCGAAAGGGTTGTCAAGCACTGGAACAGGCTGCCCAGTGAAGTGGTGGAGTCCCCATTCCTGGAGGTATTTCAAAGACATGTAGATGGCACATGGTGACTTGGTGCACTTGTCAGTGTTAGATTTATGATTGGACTCAATAATCTTCAAGGTCTTTTCCAACCTAAATGATTCTGCGGGTCTTTTTTCTTATTCTAAATAGGGAAAATTCATAAAGTTTGATGCAAGGACCCTTACATTTCAAGTAACACAGATCTTGTTTTGTCTTCATTAATAAGCAGATGACTGATCTATTTGTCAGAACTTGAAATAATAGTTTAAGCTGTAGTGCAAGTATTTCAGCTTGCCCTCACTTTCCTCACAGCATACTCCTTTAGACACTAATTTTTGATTATTAATTCAATGGGAGACTGAATGTAACAGGTTTAAAAAACAGACGCTTTTTGTTTTAGATGAAATATTTTTCCAAGCCAAAGCATGTTATCATTCAAAACCACAAAATAGATGTACTGTAATAAACATCCTGCCTGAAAACAGGTCACTGACAGTCTGAGGCAATTTAAATGTCTTTCCTTTCATGCATCAAACTGCCTGCCTCTAAACTGCTTGCTTCTTTCACTGATGCAGATTTACCTAAATGACCTGATCTTTGAAGAAAATTGACTAGAAACAACCTAGCAAAGAGATAATTTTATTTTGTGTTGTACTATATTGAAAGATGTTATTTCTACATGTTTATACAGCGTTTTCAAAGCAGTGATTTCAAAGTAATTTTGTTGCTCATCATTTGTACACAGACATCTGCTTCTATGGACAAAGGTGATGTCAGATCTGATGCATTTTCCAGGAGGAACATTTGTCCCTTTTTTTCTGCCTGAAATATGCATGTTGGGCTTTTTTCCTTACCTCAGAAATCTGAGCTGTCTATAAGTTATATATATCTTGTCTGTCTATTTATAAGTTACATTCTTCTATTTCCTCACAAAAATTTCAGTACTGAGCAGGTCCAAGGGTTTGTTTGATCTGGTATTTTGTTTCCACTAATGGCTACAGCCATCTGCTTGGGGAGAATAAAAACAGGGGCAACCATATAGAATCACAGAGTCATAGAATCATAGAATGGTTTGGGTTGGAAGGGACATTTAAAGATCATCTAGTCCAACCCCCTCTTCCATGGGCAGGGACACCTTCTACTAGGTCAGGCTGCTCAAAGTCCCATCCACAACCTTACCTGGAACACTTACGATACTTCCCCTGAGTACTTTCCTACCTTCTAGAGGTTTTGCACTCAGCTGATTTCCAGAGCCTGATGTGGTTTCTGTGTTTAATAACCCCCAACATATACTTCTTCCAAGTACTTGTCCATTCCTTCCTTGAACCCATGTAACCTTCTATCATTCACAGCATCGCCCATCAGTAAGCTCCTTGGTTCTGATTCCCATTGCACAAAGAACTGTCTCTTTTTTGTGTTTTGTAATGGATGTCCTGTAGATTAATTTGATGCCCCTAGTTCTTCTACCGGAAAAAGCATCAAACACAATCTCCTCTTGCCATGGCATTCACGATTTTAGAGTTATTATATCCCTGTTTCCTCCATGCTCCCCACCTCCATGTCATCTGTTTTTCATGGTATGGTGCATTGATCATGGCTGGCTGCCAGGTGCCCACTGAGCCGCTCTATCATTCCTCCTCCAATAACAGGGAGAGAAAATTAAAAAAAAGCTCATGGGCTGAGATAAGGACAGGGAGATCAGTCACTGCCAGAACAGACCCAACTTGGGGAAATTAATTTAATTTGTTGCTGATTAAATAGAGGAAGATAATGAGAAATAAGAACAAATCGAAAAACACATTCCCCCCACCCCTCCCTTCTTCCCAGGCTCAAATTCACTCCAGACTTCTCTGCCTCTTTCTCCCCTGAGCAGCACGAAGGGAAGTGGAATGGGGGTTGAGGTCAGCTCATTACACACTCCTCTCTCCCAGCTGCTGTTGCACAGCAGTTTTTAAGCTTTCTTAAATATATTATCACAGAGGTGCTACCACGGTTGCTGATTGGCTCAGCTTTGGCCAGTGGTGGGTCCATCTAGCAGCTAGGTGGCATTGGTTCTGTCCAACAAGGGGGGGCAGCTTCTGGCGTCTTCTCACAGAAGCCACCCCTGCAACCCACTTTGCTACCAAAACCTTGCCATGTAAACCCAATACGCTTGGCCAGCCCACCAAGTCATAGATTGCATGGAAGCTGTTCTCTGCCTTTGACTGCCCTCACTGCTTTTTCCTGAATCTTTTTCACTTCTGCAATATGTCCTTTTTGAGGAGAAGAGATATGAAAGGTGCAGTGTCAAGATACGTGTGAACTATAGACTTACAAATGTTCAGCTTGTTCTTTGTTTATTTTTTTATTCTTTTCCTATAAATTCCTTATACTTGACATTTTCTGATTATTACTGAGATGACAGTTCTATAAAAATAACCTTCATAATCAGTAATGTGTCTATGACACTATTGGTTCTCCAAAAACCAGAGTTTTTTTCTGGGCTCCTTTGCCAAGATCTCCTATCCTCTGACTTACTGTATCTCTGGTTTTATTTAAAAATACAGTTGCTAGACACATGGGATGAAAATTAGCAGTAGCAAGAAGTTGAAAATTACAAGAATGTTGAAGTAATTTGCACGGTTCTTGTTTGTGTAAGCACTACAAAAAAAGCATTACTTTTTCCTCATGTATTAATTCAACCTCTAACTCAGATGGAAAACAAAGGAACAAAGGGAAAAATTATAACAAAGAATGAGAAAACATTCATTTGCTCATGACCAAGCCTAACACCCTGATTAGGATGTGCTTACTGCTGCCCTGAACCTAGAAGGGGGTCTCAGTAGGCCAGGTGGTATGCCAGCCATCTGGGCTCAGGGGTTCTATAATGAGCCTGAGGTTTTACTTTTCCCTAGGGAAATGTAAATCCTGCATGCATTCAACTGTTGTGTTTCTGATACACGTGTTTGCACAGAGAAGATAATGAGATATTTCTAAGTGGCAGATATTTCTGTAAAATTCATGAGCAATCCATGCATCACGCTCTAAGAAAATCAAGAAATTAATCAGTCACAAAGTATCCTTTCTTGTTTCAGAATTTTAATTTTTAGAGGAGCTGTGAAAACTGTAAACTATCAAGAAGTCAAAAGTTAACATTGTGCAACAACACATGATTTCTGCATCTGATTTGAAAGCTACCTAATAGAAAGATTTAAGTGCCTATTTCTTTCATTAAAGAATGCTGGTGAATAACACAGTCAGTGGTGCTGTTGATCTACCGGAAAACCAGCAAAGGAAAAGAAAAAAACACAAAAAAGGCATATTTCAGAGGTTTTGGCACGGAGAAGAACTATCCAAAAACATGAAGATATACAGCTTAGGGCAGGAAGCCTTTCATATGAATTATACAGGCCACAGGATTATCTTTCAGAAGTGGCTTTCAATAGCTTATGAAGAACTGTTCAAGGGCAGGAAAGGATGGGTGACTGGAGAGAGTGTACCTCCACTGTTACAGTATAATAGCCAGAAGCTTGGCACAAATCTTTGGACCTGAGTTACTTTCACTTTTGGGCTGCTCCAGAGGCTATACAACTATTACCTGTACCTTGCCTGGAGCTGGCTATAATTCCCACTTAGACAAGATGTACTAGAAATATTTTTGGAAGCCTACAAAGTTCAGAAATGTTCACGTTGGAGAGTTACATGATGTAATGCTGACTTTAAGCAAACCTACAGTTTATCAGCTAAAAAACACCTTCAGATGTTTTCAGCAAGAGCCATGATATTGAAGAAATTGTTCTTCAATTCATTGATTACACTAGGTTTTGGGTTGGTCTGTAATCGTTGAACGTTAAGAGTAACATCATAGATGAAAGAATTAATTCTATCAGGTAAGAATTTGTTAAGCAGGAAAAGAGACAAAGTAAAAGCAAGCCAAACCAGATCCAACTGAAACTGCTGAGTTACTCTGTTTTGTTGTTTTACACCCCTTAGAAAGACACTTGCTTCCTGTTCATTTAATATCAGCCTTCTATTGCCGTTATTTCATTCTGTCTTTTCAACTTCAGCTAAATGACAGCTGAAAGTCTTAGCAAATGTCTCTTAAGATTTTTGGAATGTTTTTTTCCAAAGAGAAATCATGACTTGACCAATTTACTCTAGCTTGAGAAATAAGAATCCTTCAACACTGTCAAGGCAGGAAAGGGTTTAAAAAGTTACTTGGAGGTGATCATCAGCTATACAAAAGAGAAACACATGACAAAAACTTGAGCAAGTTACTGTCTAACCAAAAGGCACAATGTTCCTGTGATTAGTGATACACTTCAATCACTTTGAAGACATTTACGTTTTCCTCCTGATTCCTGAAGTGAAGAATAAAAAACCAGCAGAACACAAGTTCCTCTAAGCTGCAGAGATCCTCATTGAGGAAAAGAATGGATTTTAGGGTTAAATTCAGAGACATCCAATCACATACTGAAAATGAAATTCATATGTATAGTAGTCATTCAATCACAAGAGTACACATGCACTCTGCAGCATATAAGTTCTAACATGTAATGGAGAATGTAACTTTTTAATAGCTCTAGAAGACTCAAATGGATCTGATAATAACTTTTCAATAATATTCCTTTTTACATGTAAAGAGAGAGAATTGTTAATCCATTTGCTTCTTTATTTCATATTTTGTTAGAAACGGATAAATTACACTAATAGGATTAAATTGTAAGTAACTCAATCACAAATCAAGTGAGTGGAAAGCAAAGATTAATTAGTGGTGTAAACAAGAGAAAGAAAATTAAGCCTGTGCATATGGACTATAGGATAGAAAAAAATAAAACAAGCCAGCTGACTAACTAGAAGAGGTAATGCTGTCCACAGAAGCAAACCAAGCATCAGACTTTCTTGACTTTTTAGACATCATTTTTTCTTACCTAAAAGTAAATTACAAATTAACTAAGACGGTAATGGAAGAGACATTTCTGAGAAGTACAAAGATTATATGCCAAAAACCTGAAACAATGAATCTCCGTCCTTTCTGACCTCTGTCTATTCTAGATACCCTCTAATTTGCAAAAAGTATGGTAACGAATAGATTCCTTTCTTTTAATTTAAGCTGACTCATTTACTTGCAAATTTATGTACGCAGTTCAGCACCTCTTAGAAGTGCTCCCCTCAGTCCCAACCTGTCCTCATATCCCTCCTCCTTTTTTTATTTGAATTTTTCCTGTTAACTCTCACCTTCTCTAACTGACAGTTTTCCATGTGACGTTATCAAACACTTCTTCCAAAATGATAGTACAAGATACTTCTCAAAGTGGCTCATCTTTTCCTAATTAGTCGTCTGGGGTCGCCTACTGAAGGATGGTGTTCAAAGTTCTCAATACCGTTATATTTTTCTTAGGAGGCTTGGAGTTTCTCAAACTTACCAGCATCCCCAGTTCTTCATTGGCAAAGGGTTATGATTCCCTCCCTCAACAATATAAAAAATTCACCCTCATTCTTAGAATTGTCCTTTACTGGACCTCTCCACTGACGTTACTGACACATTTGAAAACCTATGTTTTATGGTACTCTCTTCCAGAGAGACAAAGCCTGCCTGTGAAATTTGAATAACATCACTACTGGCAACGCAAAAGAAACAAACAAAAAAATGCCAACAACAAAACTTCACTTTCAGCTAGCATCATTTTCTCCTCTTCCCCCTGACCTTTTCAAAAGCAAGATAAAGATTACTTCAAATGAGGTGTACAAAATGAAAAACACCATCCCGTTGTCCTAGTAGTTTCCTTTGGGGAAAGCCTCTGTTCGAAAGAAGTGACTCATTAGTTTCTGTGCTTTCCAAATGACAAAATGCCTTCACTGCTCTCCCCGCGAGCACTGTGCTTGACTTGCCTTCCATTGCATTGAAGAGATGTCGGCAACAGTAGCGGTTTTTTACTTCAGGATTGGACTGCCCTGTGAGACCCCTGCTCTCTCTGAAAACACGAATCAGGCTTCATGGAAAAAATACAAAGACATAAGTAGACTTGTGTCTATGAAGAACAGCAGAATTACATATTTCTGGGAAGTTCTAAAGTACACCAATAAAGCGATGAAATTAAAAGCAGAACGAGTTCTGCTCTTTGCGAAACAACTGAGGGCAGCTACGTTCCTTCCTGAGGCTGGAGATTTGTTCAAGCCACAAGGCTGGCACCGGGACACGCTGTCAGATACTGGATTACCTAGATAACCAGTCCAGAGGGAGTAAGTAACAGACACATTTAGCCTCCCACAGTCAGAGGTAACCCAGTGGAGCCCAAAGGGACTGTAGCGACCAGGGAAGCTGTGTTTGGATTCTGGCTCTACAAATAGTACCAGCCCTCAATGAAACCAGCAAAACAGAATCCAGGTTTAGGAGATCTGTGTGAGAATCAATAAAATGAACAGAAAGAAGACCAACAGAGTATACAGGAACAAGATACATCTCATAGAAAAGCAAAAAAAAAAAAATCTTAAAAATTCATTTTAAGGAAAAAAACCCGAAATATGCAAAATCCTTATCTTCCCTCTTACACATACACTGTTTTAAGACTCCCATATTTTTACGGGTTTTTCTGGAGTCTACAACAAAAAGTTGTTTTAGCCATGCAGTGCTCGGATACAAAACTCTCAACAACATTAATAGCTCTATAGATGTATTTAGAGGAGTATTGGAAGACTAAAAATTGGCTGGCAAAGGAGAAGTCAGTAGAAACATAGATTCAGCTTTCCTTCAAACATCATTACTTTCAGTTAAGAAGTTCTGCTGTGGCACTTAATCTTACCCTCTACAGTTTGCAAATGACTCATCAGAAACGTACCCACTGAACACTGCTATGTAATTACTGTATCTGCACCGATGGTCGACTGTGCAGGTGTTCAACCCAACCTACAGCTTCTAACTCTAGCGTGAATATCCATGACCCCTTGTTAGCACAGCACGTTGGGGATGACCTGTTCGCCAGCAATGATGGCTGCCCACATCTAGACTACCTGTCAAATCAGAGACTTTGACAGACTGCCGTGGGGTCCTTCCACATGAACAGCGTGCTTCCCAGGCTATTCCTAGGATAGCACGATAACTCACTGCACCCTTGCCAAAGCACTCAGGACTTTGCCACGAAACCAGCCACCAAGCAGCCTAAACACCAGGCTGTTCCTAGCATTTTTTCCCTTTGGATCTTTGTCACAGACCTTGTTTCTCTTTCCTCTGAAGAAACTTTTTTCGAACACTTTCGTGCCCTGAATAGAGAATACCTGAGACGGCTTCCTAATGTGTTTTTAGCAATGCTTGCACTGAGGCTCTACTCTGAATGTGAGAACAGGATGCCTTGACAAAACAGCTCCACATCCCAAGCCCAAGTGTGGAGTCTGCCACCATAACTGTTCTGATTAAAATAGAAAGCATTACTGAACACAGACAAAAAAGGCCATGAAGTACAGATTGCTAGGCTCATAAGCATTCTTCAAATGGGTCATCAGGGTTTACATTTACAGTACAGATGCTAAAACCAATGCTCTAACTTCAAAGTCAGTATGTTTCTCAACAGTTTTTTTAAAAGATTTCTTCCAGAATTCTCATAGGAAGGTGAATTCTCAGCATGGACTAACATCATCAGAAACCTCATTGAAAGGTTTTCTAAACATACAAAGTAATACTGAGCAGCACAGACTTAGTGGAATTTGATGCTGTCCTTATAATTACAGCTTAAATTTACTTTCAAGTGAAAATGAAACATTTTAATAGGAACCATTTCATGAATACAAACCTTGGACTCTTAACTCAGGATTTTCTCAGTTTGCTTAGAGCACCTATAAACTTTTGCCCCTGCCTACTATGTAAATGGCAGGCCTCCCTGGGATTTCTACAGTGCTTTGCATGATTCCACCGAACAGACTTTTCAGTTAAGATATACTGTATTATATAAGTTACATAGACAGATTTCAGATGTAGAAATCTACAAGAATGGAAGAAACTTTTAGAGCAATTCATTAAGACAGTAGCTTCACTGATCAGTTGTGCTAGCTGAAAGTAACCTGATGCCATAAATACGAGAAAACAGACAAAGTCTTCCATGTTCCCAACATATTTGCACATCATGTAACTTGACGTACTAAAATACACCACCTGATACATCTGCTTGCCTTTTATTAACAGGGTAATTTCTTTACACGTTGAAGTATATGTGGGAATTTTCGTCCCTAAGTTAACAGCTTAAGGTTAAGTTAACCTGTGAATAGTGGGATACTGCCTACAAGGAAACATTTTTATGTTTCATCTGACCTCTCAATTTTCCTTTATAACGTGTACTTTCTATCATTACTGTTTTCAGTGAGCTTGGACGAAAGCTCAGGACACTTCTGTCTAGAACTGGAAAAATGAAAATAATAACTTGTATATATTTAGTTGTTTAAGAAATGCCTTCTAAGTTTGTCCAAATATAAAGCAATAATATGCATGGACATACTATTATGAATCTTGATTTCCATATATGAGTTTCATACAACTACCACCTAAATTACTCATGGAAAATGTATTTGCCATCTTGAAACGAAACCCCTGTTAGCAACAAATGAATTCACATTACTGAAACATACTACATATACCATTACGAGGTGAGGGGTAGAACCACGGCCAGTGAACACGCCAGACAAATCTCTTTTGAACCCACAACGTACTCCTGAGCCCAGGCAACGAAGTCCAGGCTCGACTTATCAGCACTCCTTGGACTCTGCCAGCACGGCGAGGGCAATCACACAGCGGTGCCTCAGTGTCAGTGCGCTGTCAGCCAGGGACTCGCCGCTGCAGAATAGAGCCCTTGTCCGTCCAGGGATAATATCTAGAACAGGCTCAGCAAAGCACAAATGAAGGGCTAATAATCTCTGCCCTAGAGAGCACACCCTCTGACAGTTTGATGCTGCACTGAAATTCATAAGCACAGCTCATCGGTCCACGTCAAAACCCTCAAATACCCAGAAAACTCTGCATAGTCTATCGTCTGCTCATGAAATTGAGACTCAGTGCTTTAAAAGAAAAGCTACAGATATAAGGTATTAGGGTGGGAGTAATGCAAGTAAACAAGTGTGTTTAAGTTTTCATTATTATTAGTGGAAAATTTCGCATTTCTTCTCAATCAGCTTTGCTTTTTATTTTTTTAAGATACTGAAAAGACCTTCAGATCTGGGTTTTGTTTCTTCACCTAATTCATCCCACCCAGGATCTATGAAGCTGGCAGTATGCTATATAATTTCTCTGTTTGCTCTTTTCTTGCCCCAGTCCCACAGGCTTCCCAATGGTGAATTGACTGCACCAGATAAAGTATCATTCAGGTCAAATTTTGAAAAATTGTTTAATACAGTTTTTAATAAGATGAATTATTTTTTTTTAATCTGTAGTTTTTCTTATGATGTTTGGATCAATCCATTATCTAGCAAATAAAAGAAATCACAGAAAGAAATATCTTAATGCTCCAAGGAAAAAATTTTTATTACAACATTTGGATGTTTTGATATGAAGAATCGTGACGGCCTCCAAAAAAGTAATTTCAAGCAGGCAGGTTAGTATAGTTTTAAGACGGTACACACTAACACGTTCTCCAAGCACCCTTGCTGGTTGCTCTCTTCCTGTCCTCTCTTTGTTCAGGAGGTTCATTGAATCACAGTTTTTTTGCCTGCCTGAGGTTCACCCACTCGTAATCAGCAATGAATCACATCTCTGTAGCATCTCCTCTCCTCCCGGCCACAGTCTCCAAACAGAAGCAGCAGCCCACAGATCAGCTCCTGATTTCAGTCATGCGAGCGGTTCTCCCACCCCAGGAGATGTGGGCGACCACCTGTGGCATTTGCACAGCTCAGGTGCTGGCTGGGTACCGCAGGGCAGCAGGGCTGCACTGCATCGGGGATGCCGGGGGAGCCCAGCCCCCGGCAGCGGGAAGCCATAAACCGACAAGAGCTACCACAGTACCTGCTACAAAGTCCTTTTCCCTCCCATGCCACCTTTCCTCATCCATGAAATGCCCCACTACTCCCCTTTCTTTCCTTCAGGAGTATGGCTCTAAATCAAAGTTTCTAATCCAGATTGTAGTGGCACCACCCAGAAGCAGTTGCTTCTCCTGTTGCTCTGTTCACCTGTGCTGGGGTGTGCCTTATCCCATTCCTGCAAGTGACTTGGGTTACTGACTGATAAATGGTTCAGAAAGTAGTTGATCTATCTTTGTCGTCTTTTTTTTTTTTTTTTTTTGTCCCCAAATCTTGTGAAAGCAGCTGGCAACATGGGGTTCAGATTGTCTTGTATTTTAAAAGTAAGCTAGATGTTCTACTCATATCAGAATTAGTGATTATTGTAGTCCTGAAGTGCTGGGGCTGATTCAAGATTTTCCACTGCTGATAAAACAAAACAGCTCCTTTTGACAGTTTAAGTTATTTTTACTTTATGTACATGTTTTTTTAAAAAGAGGTTTTATTGCCCAGAACTTTCTTTCCAGAGCCCATTCTTTTTTACATAGACATGTCAAACAAAGTAACAGAAAGAACACAGTGGTACAGGGGAGCAAAAGATGGAGGAAGAGAACAAGCGGAAAAAAAAAATGAGGCTTACAAATCCATTGAAATCTTCATGTTCGAATCACAGCAATACTAACAGACGAGCTTATACTGAGGAGAGGGGCAGGCACAAGAGCTGTTCACAGACCTGAGCTTGGCAAGAGATGCTAGTACCAACCAGCTTTAGTGTTTCAAGTGCCTCCTTATGAATATGTAATTTTGGAAGATTGTTTTCCTAGGCTTTTTGTAGAATCAGAGAGAACACAGAAATCTTCCAGATTCAGGGTACATCTCTTCTGACCGGAAGGCCAGTTTAGATTTCTATGTTAGGTGTCTATAACCAGCCAGTATGGATATCCCAGCTGAGATATTCACATGTTTGAAGTTAAGAATGTGATTTCAGAGGACTGACCACTAGAACTTCGTGATACACCTAAACAATATAAGTGTTACCACATTACAGGTTATAACCGCATGCATTATTCAGACTGCACTCACAAAAACTGTGTAAAGATTCATAATGCATCCCAATATCCTAACGTTTCTGGATTAAGGCACAAAAGAAGAGCAGAAAGGCAGATACGATCTGGAAAAAGATTTAATACCTTTGACAGAAGGAATAAAAATTGTGACAGGTGAACAAAGGAACAATAACAAAAGATCCAAGAGAATAAGAATAAAATTGCATCTTACATTAGATTAATTTATCTCTATTTTGGGGATAAGAGCATAGGAAAGACATGGAGCTGTTGGAGCAGGTCCAGAGGAGGTCCACAAAAATGATCGGGGGGATAGAGCACCTTGCCTATAAGAAAAGGCTGAAGAGTTGGGGCTCTTCATCCTGGAGAAGAGAAGGCTCCGGGGAGATCTTGTTGTGGCCTTCCAGTACTCAAAGCAGGCTTATAAGAAAGATGGGGACAAACTATTTAGCAGGGCCTGTTGTGATAGCACATGGGGTAATGGTTTTAAACTAAAAGAGGGTAGATTTAGATTGGATATAAGGAAGAAATTCTTTCCTAGGAGGGTTGTGAGGCACGGGCACAGGTTGCCTGGAGAGGTGGTAGATGCCCCATCTGTGGAAACATTGAAGGTCAGGTTGGATGGGGTTCTGATCAACTTGATCTAGTGGTAGATGTCCCTGCTTATTGCAGGGGGGTTGAACTAGATGACCTTTAGCGGTCCCTTCCAACCAAACTATTCTATGATCCTATGAAGAGAAGGGCTAGGAGAAGACTCTGAGTGCCAAGCGAAACAGTGGAAACAAGTGAACTCAGAGGATGAGCAACCTTCACCGCTACCCCTCTCATCATTCGCCAAAGTCGCAGACTCACTAGGACAGCGAGGAACCTCCTGCTTTTTGAATGTTGTCCCGTCAAGACCCGGCAGAGAGGTGGGTGCAGATTTTACTACCATGCCCATCACCTCTGGCTAAATCTTCAGCAGGACCTGTGAGTCATCTGTTTCTACTGCTCCCTATTTCTCTCCTGTCTGAGAGTCTCTCTTTGACATGCAAGGCCATCTTTTTCACAAGGCAACATTTCTGTGAACTTGTGACAAATAAGGCAACTCCGTAATATTCTCTACAGCCCATCCCGCTACAGGTTTGCCACATCGCAGAGCAGCTGATGAGACCATGTGTTCTGCCTACGTCTTTCCAGCACCTGAGACAAGAATGGCTTTTTCTATTTTTGTTGCTTTTTTTCTAGTACATTTTGTCTTAGGAAAAAGAACTTTCAAGTAGCAGTCCATCTCAACTACCTTTTTCTCTTCCATCCTTTCCCTAGTAGCTAAGGGAATGATCATTGGTTCTAAATATAGTACAAGACAGTGAAGCAGGATTTTTCCCCATTAAGAAAACAGAACAAACCAAAACAAATCCATATAGTTTCTAGGGAAAAAGGGAGTTTAAAAAGCAAAACAAACATTCAAATATTCTTCAGAAACTGAAGTCGCTGTTTCTGTTTAAGGTTTCCATTTCTCGTCTTCACTTGTTCTCCTCTCTCTGATCCATCCTGTCCAGACTTTGATAAATATTTGCTAACATGAAGAAAGCAGCCCACAGTACCCATTGGCATCTACATTAGCATGTGGACTGCTGCAGTAGGAACAGATCTGTAGAGCAAAGCATCTGGTGCTAGGGATCTGGCATCCACTAAAACGCTGATATAGATACACTTCAGGTTACTCAAAACTGCAAATGATCTCTGAATTCATTACCCACAGTGAAAGAGACATATTAAACATCTTAGTTCACCAGGTTCATTTATAGAAACACAGTGTAACTCCGCTTTTTCATCTATGTAAAAAAGTGTTACATTAATGTTAGTAACAGCAAAAAAACATTATATAGATTTCAGAATTACCTGTTCTAGCAGGTGAAAGCACCAGGGTAGTGAAGTAACATTTTCTGACACTATTTGAGCATATCTATCATTACAGTAAAGTCACAGAAGACAGTCTTCTACTTCTCTGCTGAAAAGGCAGTTCAGCTTAGTGAAAGCTCGCACATCCACTGTTTTGTGGGGTGGGGGCTGGAATCTCACTGTAGCTTCTTCTTTGAGATATCTTTGACTATCACTTGTTTCTGGATCAATATTTTAATTCTAAGTTTACTGGATAAATACCTTTTGTTCAGTTCTCCTTAGGTCCATTACAAGATATTCACACCTTTCAAAAAAAAATTATCCTTTAATATCTACAGTGAACAACTGCAGAGGAATTCTACGGTGCCCGTACTGACAGGCACTTTCTAATCAGCAAAGCCAGCTGTTGTGACCAGCATGCCTTTCCAAACATGCCATACCCTACTTGCTTTGGAGCTCCATACTCAAGTGGTATTGAAGATTCAGGCCTCTAAATCAACTTTAACATTCAGCAGAAAAGGGGAAAAGTTAAAAATCATTTCCAAAAGATGTAGAGGAGAAGCAGAAAAAGCAGCAGCTGGGTTTAACAAAATATTTGTGACCAATCCTTACATGGATGGAGCTCATGGAAATCGCCTGTCTCCAGGCTTGCCATCACCCGGTGTGGAATTGTTCTCACAAAAAGAGGTTGGGTTGTCTCCAACCTTTCATGTTGTTTTGCTTAAAGTTCAAGAATGAAACAAAATAAAGCTGTGTCTAGAGGGAGATCAGGATTTATGCACCTTCAATCTGCACTATACATTTGTGACCAACCTACAGGGATAAACAAATAATCAGCCCAAACTGCTTACATAAAATTAACACTGCAAATCATTATATCAGAACATGCTAAAGTTGCAAATAGCAAGTGTTTAAAAGTCAAAATATTCAAAAAGGAAACCTATCCATAAAATCTTAATTCAGTGTTTCCTGTACAGGCAAAATGTATCAGCTGTTAATTGCACTTTCATTTCCATACAGGAGAGTGGCTGCTTACTCTTAGTGAAATTGCGAAAAAGAAAAAGAAGAAAAAAAGAAGCTGTGCTTGTCCATTTGAGATCTAAGATGAGTCACATTCAGCTGTGGATCACCAAAGACCTGCCAGAGTACATACAAATTGAAATTCCTCAGAATTGCATGACTTCTGTTTCCCTTCAACATACTTTCTTTCAGGTCTAAAAAAAAAAAAAAGACAGAAATCACTAAGCAGCCAAAGACATTCTGAGGTAAACACTCAGCACCAAGAGTTTCACTGCTACGGTTAAGTTTGGCGAAGTTGTAAACTTCTCAAAATAAGATCTTCCAACACAAAAATGAAACAAAACAGAACTACCTGGTTTCTTAAAAAAAAAGAAAAAGACATCATTCACATGATACGAGCTGTCCTAACCGCTTCAAGAAAAAAAAAATTAAAACTTGCTTTGCAATGCTCTCTTTTCATTTAAATAATCTTTCGCAAGCGCCTGACTGCCTTGTGCAGAAAGATTCCACCTGAAACACTTGTGACGCCAGTGGGTATTCTTCAAGATGTTAGCGGGTGCCTGGGGGGCTCTGGGTGCCTCCCTGTGGCCTCTTCTGAGGCTCCCTTCAAAACACAGAAGCACCTTCTGTACGGAGGTACAGAAACCTCGTCCAGCCAGCCCAGCCCTGATTCCAGCAGAGACTTACAGGGTTGTTTAAGCTTGTGCACCTTAAACGGATCTTTCCATCTATGAAGGAAGAGCCATTGGCAAGCATTGCCAGCTTTCCCTTTCTTCTCCTCTAGAGGTGAAGTGTGCCACATCATCAATCATCACCAATGCAAGGAAGAAAACAATGAGATAAAAACACTTTACTGTGTATAATGAGCGGTTTATTCTTATGATTATGGAAAACATTTTGAAAATGTTAAGATTAAACACCACAGGAAGCTGCTGAATTACATTATTTATCAATATGATCTGTACAAGTATTTGGCCCCCCTCATCCTGCAAATAATTTCCCCTATGTAGTGCTTTGCCAGGCACTAATTGGTAGCACTATAGGTAATTTTACGGTATATTTTCCCTTGCTTTCAAAGTCAAAGAATGAAGAATAATGTTCTTAGGCTGATATTTTTATCCTTTTTTTTTATTCCTTAAGGAAAGATTACAGGAATAACTGCTAAAATTTGAAACATGCCACATGTGGTCTTCACTGACTACTAATTTTGGATTTTACTTCATATTTTTAAAAAAAGTGTTTTCACATGAACAAAGACATTTATAGCTTCTGCAAGTATAGCAGAAAATTTGTTTTAGCATTTAAGCAAATATGTTTTGAATTTGATTTTACAAACAATTAAATATTGCAGTAACTTTAGGCACATTATTCTGTAAATTAATGGCACTTGCCGGTCAGATTAACAATGAATACTCAACTCATTTCAAGGGTGATTCAGAGCCAACAGTAAAGCTTTGTGACACAGTGTCTTCTGACAACATCCATTTACAGATCCAAATGTGTTGCTGTCCAAGGGTGATGGACAAATAATCGTGTCCTATAAGTGGCTAAGCTAATCACTTTCATAGCATGAAGGAAGCACATTTTTGACTTCTTAAACAGCTCGTCCTGATGAATACCAAGGGAACAGATGTTCTGTAGGTTACAACAGTAAAACTCCTCTGTGGCTTACTGAGGTTTCTTTTTCCAGCAGACCTCTGATATGTTGCTTACATAAAGTCTGGGAAGCAAAGAAGCTATTTCATGATCAAGTGTTTTAGGAAGTGATCACGGGATACTTTCTGGTAACACAAGCATCCAGAGTTATTGCTTTGTTTCAGTGGTCTAGGGAGGTGATTCTGCCCCTTTACTCCGCTCTGGTGAGACCCCACCTGGAGTCCTGCGTCCAGCTCTGGAGCCCCCAACAGAAGAAGGACATGGATGTGTTGGAGTGGGTCCAGAGGAAGGCTACAAAGATGATCAGAGGGCTGGAGCACCTCTGCTATGAGGAAAGGCTGAGGGAGTTGGGGCTGTTCAGCCTGGAGGAGAGAAAGCTCTGGGGTGACCTCATAGCAGCCTTCCACTACCTGAACGGAGCCTACAGGAAGGATGGAGAGGGGCTTTTCACAAAGGTGTGTAGTGATGGGACAAGGGGGAACGGCTGTAAACTAAAAGAGGGCAGATTTAGATTAGATATTAGGAAGAAATTCTTCACCATGAGGGTGGTGAGGCACTGGAGCAGGTTGCCCAGAGAAGCTGTGGTTGCCCCCTCCCTGGA
>Ga0065711_1033623_pt1 | contig 25124 bp, 18 predicted proteins | sample Hoacrofraction12_FD_59098 | JGI IMG/M metagenome (GOLD analysis project Ga0065711, IMG submission 59098) | Hoatzin crop microbial communities from Cojedes, Venezuela - Epithelial fraction 12 v2 (version 2) | ecosystem: Host-associated > Birds > Digestive system > Esophagus > Crop | place...
CCCCCTGTGCTCTATTCTGAGATAGGGAAACAAAAAGATTTTTTTCTGCATATACGAAAATACCTTTTACAAAAGAAGAAATCTTGTTTGGACACATCTCAAGTCATGTGTCTATGAACCTTTTCATATGTATATATACATATACATACGTATGAACTTATCTTAAATTTATATTATTCTAATGCTTTTATCATTTATTCAGTAATGTATGTTAGTGAGACAGACCTCTAGTAAGGTTCTTTACATCATATGTTTGAAGTAAAGTGATTTACGGATACTAACTAATCTTCGAAACACTTTGGAAACTGAGGCTGAAATCTTAAGTCAGTGTCAGACCCTGGATTAAGTCTGAAGAGCTAACGAGCACCTTTAGACCAGAGGAATTAGGGAAATGCTTTAGTGTGTTTCCTCTATAGGAATGGAGTTAATTGAAATAAAGCCTGAGTGGAGGTGTCTATCCTCTTCCCTGGTCTCCTCTATCGACTCGAAAGACTGATTAGTTTGGGAAGTAATGTAAAACAGAGAAAAAATATAGTCAGATTGAAACTGCCACATTGATTAAAGCTGTGTCTTTTTTTTTAAATATTGAGAGTAGAAATTAAAACATATACCAGTCTTAATGACTATCCTTTGCTTACCACATCTCTTTCAGCAATGTCTCTGCTGCCCTGGCTGTGTGCAGCTAAGCATATCACTCCTCCTTTCAATTTGCCTGATCAAATATTGTGATTTTTCTTACTGGTTTCTGTCTGGATCAAAAAGATTTAATTTCTTTCCTCAGTAGCATATTGACCGCTTCAGTCCAGTATATACCAGTGAGGTCTCAGTGACATGTTGATAGTTCTTCTATGTTTTACAAAAAAGTCTCCACTCACTGCGATAAGCTCACCTAGGAGTAGATTTGCTTGTGTGATTATAAAACCTGTTAACTGCTTGAAAGGAAAACAATATCTAAAATCCGTGTGAAAAAGTAAGCAGCCTCTTTATGCTAGGTGCCGTACAAAGCCTCTCCAAGCTGAAGATCCTGCCACTCAAACAGAAAAGCAGGACCAGGTAAAGGGGATCAGATGGGGATGAGATGGAGATGAGATGATGGTAAAGAGGATGCAGTTGCCTGATGTAGGGAAACTCCATGACAAGGGCAGTGACTGTGTTCCCCCAAATCTCAGCCTAAAGTCTTTGCATTGGGATTCTCCTTCTACATCTCTCACATATTCTTCGCTACCTTGACCCTCTTACCGTCACTTTCTGACAGAGATGCTCTTTCAGTAGCACTTTTACATAAGGAGTCAGAATTTCATTTAAAGGGAATGAAAACAGTTTAAGTTGTCAAAATACAACACAATTCAAAAGATGAATTCTTGTGTTCCCCAACTAACATTCACCTCCTGAGTGCCATATAATTACATCGACAGTGAACCCTGGGAAAGGATGAAATTTAATGATATGAAGGGTGTAAAGGAAATGAGCATCAATTTGTTAAATACTGATTTTTCTCTCTGGATTTTAACCTTTAGAGAGTACAATGCACATGTGAAATGTGATTGCAAAGAGAAGAATGAGTTGAAAAGCCTATTTAGTTAGAGTATAATATCATAGCTGTATTTAAAATTCCTGAAGCACTCCACAGTTCTGCCTGCAGGATGCTTTCCCCAAAATACCTAATGTAAACATAAGCCTGTTTATATTTCAGTAGGTGTGAATAAACTCAGTGCCAAGAAAATGAAGCGCTTTTTTTCCCCATCACAACAATTGATGTAAGTAATCAACTTGCTCTGTGCTGCGAATGAGGCCTTTATTTTGCTGTCTCCAATAAACAATATTAATGCATGTTTGAGAAGCTCAGATTGGATAATTTTCTACAGAGAAAAATCTTCATTTCTCAGTGCTTTTGTGGTAAAAGAAACCCAAACACAATGTTTTACAAGACCAACTCCCTCGTGTCGTGATGACAGGCAACAAATTTTAATGGCTAACTCTTAATCGTGCCCATGCTTTGAAAAGAGCCATTGTGCCAGAGGTGGCAGGAGCAGCAGAGGCAGGGGAGCTATGGCTTAGGGGAAAGAAAATAGTTTTAGTAACCTGTGGAGCTAGCGGCCTTTTCTTTCTCTTGGGACGTGGTAGAGACAAGCCAGCCACAAAACCACGATCGAGCTTTTGATGGCACTGAGGGGAGAAGCTTGAGTGGGCGTACAGGGCAAAGGCAGGATTTTTATGATGTGTGAGGAGGCAATAGCATCAGGTGGAATAGAGTTCCCTGGGTTTGCAACAGCTTTCTTTAAATGAGATGTTTTTGGGAAACTGAAACATTTAATCTGTAGCCAAGAGCACAGAAGGGAGGTGGCTTTGTATTTTGTAAAAATAATGAAGCCATAGATCCAGAGCCAAATTTTGAAGAGGATTCTAAATGCTGTTTGGGGGAAAAGATTATGGAAAGAATTACCAGTAGCTGTTGTCACCTCCCAAAGCACTGCTGCTGAAAGAAAGTACTGAATAGCTTTTCTAATCTTTTCTCTCATCCCTTTCTTCTGGATGAAGTCAAGCAGAATGTAGTTAAAGGCTCTATTTCCACTGAAATCCTCTGTGTTAAATTAGACCTTCTGAATCCACCCTTTCCCAGCAGACGCTCTTTCTCTTTTCTTTTCTTTTCTTTTTTTTTTACAGTAAGTAATCAGTGTTTAATTACTTGACTTTTACACAGTACAACCTTTGAGACCTTCCTGACTTGCTGAGTATTCAAAGTGTACTGTTCAGAGCATTCAACAGCTCCAGTTGCCTTGTTAATACTTGCAGTACAGGGAGGAAAGAGAAAAGGTTCCAGGAGCTGTAACACACACAGGTTTGTTACATGTCTTGAAATCACGGACTGCACTGAAATCAAACACGAACTGACAAAGGTCTTTATGATTTTTAGCTCTGATCTAGCTGCATATGCGTACATATTCATGCATGCCCACTTTTAGTTTGACTTGGGACTTTGCACAACTTTCTGGCTTTGTGCAAGCTGAAAGCTTGGTTTCAACCTGTGTGGGCTCACACCCACTTCCACCCTCAAATTTGACTACGAGGTTTTGAGTTCAAGCAACCTTAAAATTGCAAAGAGAAACACCATCAAAACCAAGGAGTTTTCTCTGGCTTCATGTCAAAAGTGAGAGAAACTGCACATTTTGCATGCTTTTGGAATATGGCTTCATGGGAACATTTCAAAAACATTAATCATCCTTTCAGAAGAATTTAGGTCTCATGTTTTATATTCGCTAACACATATAAATCACAAATCTGGAACACCATTTCGGGTGTCAGTTATATTTGACACAACTGTCTTGTCATCAGTTGGGTTAAATATGTTTTACACTGGGTCCTGATCATATAAACAGTTTAACAGTACAGCTTTAAAATTAAGCATATGCATAAGTGTTCGGAAGACTGCAGTCTCGGTTTCAGGCTGTGGAACTTCAGTCTTCAGAAGGTAAAACTGTTGTATTATGTGATAATTTTTCCAGTTTTATTCTTATTGTTTTCCCTATATATTTTTAGTTTATAGAGATTTCAAGTAAAGTCACACGAAAATGCAGCGGAAGCTTGAAACATTGAATTGTTCTACTAATCAAGACTAAAAAGTTTCTCTTCAACAAAATGTTATATCCTTCAATTATATCTAATGAGGAAAAACATAATTCTTAATAAGCCTCTTGTAAATTAAATAGCTCCTTTTGAAAATAAGTAAGAAGTGTTAATTATTTGATAAAAACATGAGCTAAAACCCTACTGAAATTTATATATTAATAAAAGATTACTATCTAAAGAAAAATGTAATTAATAATTGTTTTTTTAAAAAAGGAAAGGATGTTTCAGTTCAAAGAAATTAATGCTTTTCTGTGATTCCTTACAGAAACACAGAAATAGGAGATACTGTCATAGCACTTTTCTCGACTATAGAAAAAAATTAAGATACTGTGTTCCTGCTGCTTCCCAAAAGAGAATTTACAAAACTGTACTTCGCATGTTATGGATATCCTAAACATGCAGAAGAACACTAAAAGCAAATTTTGGAAATAAGCAATTCAGAAAGTTCATAACCAAGAATTTATATAGTTTAACCAAAGGCAAGCTGGCTTAGCTAAGACATATGTAACTCCTATTTTACTACAATCAGTTGAGAAAAATCCATTAATGATTAGAAAAAGTAGTAATTCAATGTAGGTTTTAATTTCAAATTTGATTTTGACACTAGCTGAACAACACTTTTCCTGTCTCCTATTTCTCCTAAACTGTGGAAATTTGCAGCGGTTGTGTAAATATTTAATAATAACAACTATAATAATAATAATGCATACAATTGCATTTTTCATTGTATATGCACGCAAAATCTTTGAAATAAAGTCTTTAAGTTGAAGACCTGAATGTCACTAGAGTATCCATGAAATGTGTTCCACTCGTGCTGTTACATAAAATCTTCTGGGACTGGTCAAATTTCCCTAAAGCTCAAAATAATTTCCTCTGCAATAAGCTAGAAAATTTTTCAGGAGTTTCTTCATCCACTGAAGAAATTACTTAGTTCTCCTCTTTCTTCCTACTCAGAAGCAATATCTTCTAGGTTACTTCACTATCTGCTCATGATGGATAAGAGCAGGAGCAATTTAGCTACTCAAAAAAGTCTTATTTGTAGTCTGAAGGTAGAAGTCATTAGCAAAACACTATTTGGCTAGTGGCAGCTTAAATACTGATATATGATTTTTCACTCATTTTAAGTCGTTCCTGCACAATTCTTAGCTCCCATTTAAGTGAATCTAGGAAATTTTCTCTGTGAAATGGAAAGATTTGTGCATGTTAAAGGAGCGACTATAAAACATTGTTTTCGTAGCTGTCTGATCTCTTGTTAGTTAACGCATTTTTCATATACTTTCTCTTCTTTTAATTCTGGTGTACTTCAGACACAAAACTGGAAAAGACTAATACAGTTTCTCAGTTTAGTCCAGTTTGGGCCTAGTAATAACTTTTAGTAGTAAACAACTGGCCTGATTACATACACAGTGAAGGCATTAAAACGCAGTATGGTCTGCAAAATGCAGTGTGGTCAGCAGAATACTACAGAGTTCAAACTAAAAAAGCTGCAAAACATTGTTGTAAAATTTGCTTTACTACGAGCAGACACAATCCAGTTACTAATAGCAGTGTGGTCTTAAAAACTAAAGGCAGCTATGTTTCAATTCAGGAGTCTGGAGAAGAGAACCGCAGAGGGAAACCCCTGAAAAATGTACCTTCCCACGAGAAGCAACTTTGTTTTCTGAAGGGATATTAGTTACAATACCCTCGACACTGTAGTGAAATGCTTACTAAATAGGAATGAACACTGTATTTCAAAAACAAATCTAACAAGCAATCAGCATTTTTTTTAATGCGGTCACCCTTTTATAGTCTCCCTAAGAGATTTACAGTCTCTATAGCTGTGAACGGTGTGACTGAGTGATCTCTCAGTGAGAACTGCCATGGTACTGTTGCTTCCCAGCAGGCAGTCCAGTCAGATGATGTCGAGTAGGCATAGGGGGACAGATCCTATTTGAATGCATGAAAAAAACATGATGCTGAGAATTCATAGCTGTTGTAGAGTATATTCTAGAGGACTGATCCTCATTTTTTGCATGCTTAGAGCTTCCATTCAAACATAATGCTGCATTTGTGCAAAACCGCATTCTGTCGCTTGTTTGAATTTATCAGCAATTAATTTATGCCAACTGTGAATGCACTGCAGAGCAGCACAGAAATCACAGGAACCACACATGGCTGATGACCATGCTACTTTTGTTCCTGTATTAGCTGGGGCTACAAAGCTACGCAACCTGGCACTTCAGAAAGGCAGAGGCAGCAGAAGAAGCACTCCTGAAATTTCTTACCACAGATGCCTCATCTGTAAATTGGGACTAATAGCACTTCACTATTTTCAGCAGTCCTTAATGTAGAGTTCAGAACTCTCTAATGGATTCCACTCTGAGCCTCGAGTGGTTTCTCCTGTGTCCAACAACCTGCTTCTGCAAAAGTTGCTGACTAGCTTGATAAGGAGCTGGATTAAGCTATTTGTTATCTGCCTGTATTGTACCCCAGATACTTATCTATCTAAGGTACTTATATCAGCACCTTTACACCTAAGCACTTCCCAGTCTGTAATGGAAAGTATTTTCTTTATCATAGTCCTGGAAATAGTATTTTTTTCAATTTATAGATGGGGAACTGAAGAGAGTAAATGACTTTCTTGCAGTTTTAACAAGAATCCTAAGGCGAAGGAAAGACCTGCCCCTTGCCTGGCTGTGTGTCAGGCTGCGGCAACCGCCGCCTGACAGGGAAACTGAGTGCAAGTCCATGGAGAGGGAGGAAAAGATGTTATAACAAAATGAATTATTCTGTTTATTTATCAGCCATATATCCAATTCCATAAATTGCTCTGATCAAAAGGGATGAGGGAAGCTCATTAAAACCAAATTTTTATTTTTGCTTTTTTTCTATGCTTTGGATCATATCATATCCATAACTGCATAATTTACAAATCCTTATGAAGAATACGAACATCTTTTAGGACCATCTCTTTTGTCACAACCTCTAAATATCCCCTTGTCAGGGAAAACAAACCCCAAACAAACCACACATCCAAGTAAAACAAGGCCTAATTATTTCGCAAGCATATGTGCTCATGAATTCTCATGGAGTTACTTGAAGTTCACAATATAGTCCTTATTGTTTCTGAAGACAAAAGAAATCTGCCCTAAATAGGGAAATTAACCCTACAGTAGAAAGAAACTTTATCTCTTTTTACCAGAAACAATCACAATTTAAGAGATAAGTACTACTATTTTGAAATATGTTCTGATAGAACAGTGTTGAATTCCAATAAGAATAAAACCAACTATTTTAAAGGAATTGCTCAAAAGTAATTAACAATTAACCAAACATTAATGCCTTTTGTTCTAGCTGGCAATTAGTAATTAGCCACTAGTTGGAACCATATGTCACATATCTGCTACGGAAATTAAAATGACTGACAAAGGAAATTAGAATGACTGGGGTCAGTGATTGTACTGAGCCAACTGACTATGGGCCAGATCAGTGCATATGTATTGTGTATTATGTTTTGTGGGAAGTGTGCCTGGAGCTAACAGAGAAAGGCCCTGCGAGGGATGGGGAGGAGAGAAGGAAAAGGCTTCTTCCCTAAATGCAGCGATGCATGTGCAGAGAGAGCTCTCCTAGAGCAAGAAGGAAAGCTACTGTGTGAGAATCAGGGAGAAGATACATGGCCAAGTCTACGAGGTAATAGCAAGGGAGAGATTTTTCTAGGGACTTAGTGAATACTGTGGAGAGTTTGGACAACCATTAAAGCCACTGAAAGAGTGAAGGATTGGTCTCATGAGGACTGAGTGACAGGGAAAAGATTGGTTTCCTGTCTTTCTTATTTAGTCTTTACCCTGTGGCATGTCTGAGATTTCTTTATCTGAAGTGTTTTCCATCTTATAGTTTTGTTACCTTTTCTTAGTGGCCTTTTATTTTACAGCCTGGAAGCCATCTAGGTGCTTTGTGTGCTTATTTTAAGGAAAAAGGGCAGGCGGTTGCACACAGAGTTCTGGCAGGCACATGGGCCCACTACTGAGTTTCTTTGCATTTGTTCATCTCCTCTAGTTAAGCAGTGAGATAGTATCCCATGAGAAGTTACTCTTCAAAGAAACACAAAGGTGAACAAGTTTTCCCTGGGATGGGGCAGTAACTTTCCCTTTTTGAGATATGATACTGCAAGGATCAGAAAAAGCAATCCTGATAGCGGGCAACGTGGCAGAATACATGTAGGTGTCTCAGTGAGGTGTGAGAGATTTCACTCACCTCTTATGGCAAGTAGATGCAATTCTCTTACAAAATTCTTCTGTTCTTTTTTTTTTTTTTTAATGCTAGAATGGACTATGAACTGTGAGCTGTTCAGAAGAAGTTTTAGATTGGTTCCCGACAAAATTGATTTTAAATATAGAAAGTTGTCAAGTTATTTCTTACAATAAATAGAAAATACAATGAAAAAAAAACCATGGCAAAGTATAACATCTTTATGTCATAACGATTTAAATTATTGCCATAAATTGTATACTAGACATTTGTTGTCTGAACCAACAGCAAGTAACTGATCTAAGGAAAAAAGAGTTTCTCTTTTATATCACTTCTATGACTTTGTATTAAATGTCCCTGTCTTGATGTGTTGTAGAGGAGAGCACTGGCTAGTGCTACATTGCATCATAGACTAGGTGATATCATACAACAGCACAACTGTGATTTAAAGAAAAAATGAAGTTAAGATAAATCAACCCTTATACAAGGGCTGTTTAGCAAGATTATAGAAGGAAACTGTTTCTTCAGTCACGGTAAAATGTAGTCCATCCTCTGGCTGTTCTCCGGCTGAAGGTGCAAAGAGAAGCATCTGCACAGAGATTCCTCTGAAGGTGACCCTTGCACACAAACCTATCCCTGGACACTCTCTCACTTATTGCAGTTAAGATTAGGTGGAGAGACTCTACTTAATGGCTTATTCATTCAAATGTGCTCAGGCACTGTCAAGAGCTAAGGTGCCCGAGAGAAACTTTAGGTAGGAGTAATGATGATTCCTTGAAGCGAAGCAGCCCCGAAGGAAAGCAGCTTCTTTTCACAGAGGATTACATAGCCGGTGCTCCTCCTTGCATGAAGTCGGATGGGCTGCCTTGTGCTTGCGGTGGTGCTGGGCATAATCCAGCTTATTCTGGCTAGCACACAGATTGGTTTTTCATCAACGCCCATCTCTGGAATCTAGTTGATACACTGAAAGTATCAAAGGTAAGTCTCACAGCTAGACATCTTCAAAAGAATAGTGAGATTACTGTTGGCCTTGATCGTGTATGGAGAGAAGAGCAGGTCAGATGGGCAGGAGGCCCTAAGGGGGGAAGTCCTCTAAAGAAATGTGCTGGAGAGCACTGAGAGCTGCCTGGATATGCCAGACTTCATTTGTATGATGGATGTGAAGTATTTGTGACATTTTTGTTAAAACATCACTCTAGGCAACCCTGGAGTGAGCATAATATTTGTATTCATGTTTGAAAATGTTTGTACAATATTTCTGGGAGAGACAGGTCATCAAACGCTCCATCAAAGTCTTCAGCAATTGCAGAAAGGAAATAGTCAGAAAAGAGCAGGGCAATAGAAGAGTTTTCTTTCAGCTCTTCCGTGTTTTATAAGAGAGGGTCTGGAGTGTCAGTGATGTCTCCTTGCAATAACTATAGACTTGACGTATGGGTTGTTAAAAGAAAAGGAGGAGGAATGGTTGTGGAGAAATTCATAGATGAAGGAAACCATAAGTGAGATGGAAAGCAAGTGAGATCTCTTGGACTGATTTCACCAGTGGACAGAAGAAATTCTGGAGGGGTCCCAGAAGCCCTACTGAACTGTAATCATTGCCACAGCTCTAGGTAGATCCTGCTTAGCACTTACATGTCCTTAACAGACACATGAACTACAGACCCAGCAAATTACCTGCAAGTTTAATCAGGTGAGTAAGACTATCGTCTGATATACCAACATTTTTGTCCTGCTGGAATAGCCTGGGGCAGGTAGACCTGCTGTCTCGATTATTCAAGTTTCACAAGTTAGCGTTTTCTTGCATCTTCCTCTCATTTGCACAGATTTCTGTCGATTAGTTCTGCTTAACAATCCCCTGGTTTGAGGGGTTTGTTTTGTTCTTAGTCATAGTTGGAAAATTAAGAAAGATTGGTCATTCTTGAGCACAAAAACAGTTTAATTACATTTTCTTCCCCAGGTGCAGGTTGCTCTGTTATTCAAATTTTGTTAGGGACACAAAATATAAACCCTTTTCCTCTTTGCTGTTTAGCACAGGATACCAGTGGATCCACCATTCTTCCACTGCTGAGGAAACTATCTTGGGGCTTATGATTTTTTTAATAAAATATGTGAATAGTTACTTGTGTAAATGTTCTACTTTAATTATTGATGGGGTTTCCATCCTCCTAATGCTATATCTAAGGCATCCTTCTCAGTTCTTTTGTATTCATCATTGTGTATAATATATAGAAAGAATCTACATATTTCTCACTGCTGTGTTCCATCTGTCTGAAACAACATATCAGGTGCTTGTCAGCAAGGAAACAGAGACAAAAAAGCACTGGCGTCTGTTGACAAGTTTTTGCTTTCCTAGCAGGAACCTTTGCTTGGTTTATGCTTTATAATTTCAGTTAATTTGGCAGCCATATAATCCAAATATAAGTTAGCTGAAAATAATATTGAGCTTATATGAGTCCCCAATTTTACCTTAAAAAGTGAAGTATTCTGTCAGTGATTTTACAAGAATAGACAAGAATTAAATTAATCTTATATATTAGCACTAGGTAAGCTTGCAGCTTGCTAACACTGGTAGGAAAATTTACTAGAATAGTAATATTAGGCTGTGGGGATTTTCCCCCCTTCAGCTAGGTGACTTTCTTCATCAGTTTAAACCTCTAATAACTTTTTTAAATAGGGTATCTAAATTTCTGTACTGGGACTTCCTAATCTAATTCAACTCTGATGCTTTGTGTGTGTGTGTAGCTGTGATATAGAATATATTTTTGTATACATAATATTATTATGGCACTATATAGTTAGATTTGTGCCACATTAGGAAGTTTAGACTCACTGAACTAGAGAAAGCTTGTTTTACAACTCAGTTTAGACTGTGCAAGCAGGGTTGAATAAACATGGAGATGTTTGTCCACCATCCTAGTGTATGGGCTCCTGTTTTAAGGCAAATGAACTGCCAACACGGTAGAGCTCAGCATAGTCTTCAGAAACAGCCATTCCCCTCCTCCCACAGATACTGGAGGGAGAGGTTTGTACTCTGACTGATTTATACCCACTGGATGGCTGGGTTCATCCTGACACATCCAGGCGTGGCTGATCCAGATTCTTGCATAAACTCTTCAGCCAGCTGCAGCTGGGAACAGCTCTACCTGGGAAGCACTGGGTCTTTATTATATCTTTCTTCTCAAGTCATTCTTTATTTACAAGATTGCCTACTTGGATGCATTCCAGTACAACCATTCTACTTGTTCTGCAAGTCGAAAGCCAGATTCCATTTTTATACCAGTGCATTTCTGCCATGATATATTTTGATAAAGTCTGTCTTTCAGCAATAAAGCGAGCAGGCCTAAGTTTATGTTGTGGGTTTGTGTGGCAAGGTTGTGGTAGTGGGGGGGCTATAGGGGTGGCTTCTGTGAGAAGTTGCTAGAAGCTTCCACCATGTCTGTTAGAGCCAATGCCAGCTGGCTCAAGGCAGGCCTGCTGCTGGCCAAGCCCAAGCCAATGAGCAATGGTGGTAGCACCTCTGTGATAACATATTTAAGAAGGGGAAAAAAAAGCTGTGGGAAATGGCAGTCGGGACAAAGGAGTGAGATGATGTGAGAGAAACAACTCTGCAGACATCAAGGTCGGGGAAGAAGGAGGTGGGAGGAGGTGCTCAAGACACTGGAGCAGGACCCTTCCCTTGCAGCTCATGATGAAGACCATGGTGAGGCAGGCTGTCCCCCTGCAGTCCATGGAGGTCAACGGTGGAGCAGATATCCATCTGTAGCACGTGTAAGGGACCCCACCTCAAAGCAGGTGGATGCCTGAAGGAGGCTGTGACCCTTGTGGGAAGCCTGTGCTGGAGCAGGCTCCTGCCAGGACCTGAGGACCCATGGAGAGAGGAGGCCACACTGGAGCAGGTTTGCTGGCAGGGCTTCTGACCCTGTGGGGGACCCACGCCAGAGCAGCCTGTTCCTGAAGGACTGCACCCCGTGGGAAGGACCCACGCTGGGGCAGTTTGTGAAGAGTTTCAGCCCATGGGAAGGACTCACGTTGGAGAAGTTTGTGGAGAACTATCTCCCGGGAGAGGGCCTCACATTGGAGCAGGGGAAGAGTGTGAGGAGTCTTCCCCCTGAGGAGGAAGGAGCGGCAGAGACAACATGTGATGAACTGACCACAATCCCCATTCCCCGTCCCGCTGCGTTGCTCGGGGGGAGGAGGTAGAGAAATGGGGGTGAAGTTGAGAAGGGACGGGTTGGGGGGAAGGTGTTTTAAGATCTGGTTTTGTTTCTCACTATCCTACTCTGATTTCATTGGTGATAAATTAAACTTTCTTTTCTCCTCAAGTTCAGTCTGTTTTGTCCATGACTGTAATTGGCAAGTGATCTTTCCCTGTCCTTATCTATACCCATGAGCCTTTCATCATACTTTCCCTCCCCTGTCTCTCTGAGGAGGGGGAGTGACAGAGCGGTTTTGGTGGGCACCTGGCATTTATCCAGGCCAAGTCAAAACAGTTTAACAGTAGATAAAGAAGTACTTGTAACTTGCTACTAAATTGTATCTTTGAATATTTAATTAGAGCTCATAAAGACTTGTGATAGGTCTAGGTTGGTACTAAGCAGCTTCTAATATAGTTGTATAATCTCTTCTTTTTCTTTTCTCTTAAAAGGGTAAAGTAAAATAATCCTTTTTTCTGCCTTTCATTGTAAATTAGAGTTTTAAATAATGTGGCTGTCACTTGAATATGCTAATTATGCTATATTATTTTACAGACCATTAGACACACCTATAAAAATGTGTCTAAAGTTTTAAGCCTTTTGATTAACTTGTTGGCAGTCAGTATTCCCCAGTACTTGCTTAAGACTGGTAATTGGCATTCAGAGAGGTAGCAGAATGCACCTGCCATTCTGACCACTGGTGACCTTCACTATGAATTAACTGCAAAATCCATGTCAGGCAGTTAATTGAATGAAGCTGTGAACTTGTAAGTGGTAATGGTTATGATTAGTGTATAACATGCCATAACAATAATGATGTAATCTTGGTCTCAAGATACTTAGGGTTGAAGTCTTGGGGGTTTTATATGCCAAATTAAAGAGGGGATAAATGACAAGTGGGAAGCTTGAAAGGGAGAGAGAGGGAAAGGAATCCCTCTTCTTCCCAAAGACTCTAAAGATAAAAATATTTAATTGGATTTGAGAGGTTGGTGAACTTTTTATGAAGCACTTTGATAGGAATCCATCTTTAAGATAGAAAGAACTGTCAGCAGCCCTTTCATCTGGGCTAGGAGAGGTATTTGTCACTTGTGTTTGGATATGAGGAGTAGCATTAAAATGAGTGGGTTTTGTCATTGTTTCACGGAGCTGGAGCACATTCGTGGCTCACTGGGGCACATGCTGTGCGTCGTATGTACGTGTGGACTGGTTTATATGCTACTTTTTTGTTGGATACTTTCATAGCCATTACAGTAATGAGATTAGTGATGCAAAGCTGCTCTTGCTTTCTTTAGACTTTACATTTTTGTGTACGAGTTGCATATATGAACTGAGCAGCCAGAAAAAGACATTTGGTAAGGATGATGTGGATATATCTAAGCACACCCTGCACGCAAGGAGGAAAAGCTTTTGTAAACTGGATGGATCCTGCTGGGCTTTTAGCTTTACAGCCCACAGATAAAGAGGAACTTGTCTTTTGTGAGATTTGCTTCTGACTCCATGTCCTGTTTATGTGCTTGTTAGAATATGAGATCTTGCAAATACACTCTACAAGGCATGGTGCTGAACCAATAAATGAGAGAAATGAAGCCTTTCAAGGCTGTTGTATCAGGCCAGTACCAGCCTGCTCATGTGCTGAAATGGAGCATATGTCCCGAAATGCAAAGTAAGGCTTTGCAAAAAGTGCTGCCAGTCTAGTTTAAGCATAACATTCTCAGTTTAACAATAGTTGTACTACTGAATCACAAAAAGTTTATTTCAGAAATCTGCATGTTTACAGTAACTGATTAATTATGTAAATGATATTTAATATGAATGAATTATGGGAACCAAATTTAACTAGAGTTTAGGAAGAGTAATGGAGTAATAATCTGGTTATTAAAATGGTCAAAGATCTGAATCACAGGAGTTATATTGACCTTGCTGGTAATTTAGTGCATCGTAATAGAATTAGACTTTCTTTTGCCAGTACCTTTGCGACCTAGCTACAGTAAAACTCATATTCTGGCAACAGAGATTAAGACATAAGCATATGCTTCTTTGTGTGGCCCAGATGAAAGCTTCATGGTGATTGTGTTAATGCATACACAGTGCAGGTGTGAGTGCACAATGCAGGTGTTGCAGGTGTTGACTGACATGACTAGACTGTGTACCTGAATGTTTATACCAAAAATAGAAATTAAGTACCAGCTACCATTGTAAATCCACTCTTATGCATTATAGCAACACAGACAGGCTACATTATTTTCACTTGTTATCACCAGAGTGAGGATGGAACCACTTTTTCTTTTTTTAAGAATCCACCTTTCACATGTATCGTATCATCATTTATATGATTCTGAATACAATTTTTAAAGGTTTGTAATTTGCCTCTGATATAGAATGTTAAGTCCCATTGTATCAAATATTTTAGTTTTTTCCTCAAATACCTTCCTTGTCTGTTATTTGATCGAAAAGGTAAAAGGCAGTATGCGGCTTTTTATGCTCCCACACTTAACTCCAGCTTTGTTCCTTTTTGCTAAAGGTATTGCAGTTCCATACAGTCTTGATACATCTTATAATGCAAGTTCCTAAATAAATGGCTCACTCTTTGGTCATGTTCCTGAATGAAATTAGTTTAGTACAGCTATATTACAAGTCTTCTTGAAATCTTCCTGGCAAATGTGCTAGAAACAGACACATATTCACAAATTATGGACGTAAAAGTCAGTTGGTACAGGTCTTGTGACTATAAGAGGCCAGGTAGAAGAGAGGGTCTATTAGCAACTCCTTAGAGGGAAAGATCACATGGGGCCTATATTAGGCATTAGAGAATCCATAAAGAGCAGAGGCTTAGAGAACGTTCAGATCCGGGAGATGCTTCATCAGAATTCATGTTGTCTTGGACATCCCAATCAACTAATCTGTAGGAATGAATCCGAGCTGCCCTATCTGCTGGTCCCAGGGCATCACTTTCTTTGTGGGTGTGCACATCCTGTGAGGATGTCAGGACCTTCAGTCCTAGAAGTGCGAAACCATGGCAGAGCAGAAGCTGAACATGGTAGGATCTTGGTAAGCTGAGCACTATTCAAGACTGGGGCTAGAAGCCCACAACCAAAGCTAAAAAGGTATTTAAAAGAAAATGAATGCCTCAGACCAAATATGAGAGCTTGAAGAAACTTTTTGGCTCTTTAAAGCGTGGAATTCAGATGATTTCTTTCAGGAAAGATTCTGAGACAGAAGTGCAAACATACGCATGGGTAACTCAGTGTTCAGAAGTCCTGTCATTATTGGGTCTTTAAAGCATGCACACATATAAATGTTCCATTTTTACACTCTAACAGAATCGAAGTTGATTACTTTTGTATGTTCAGACAAAACTTTTGGCTTCCCTGCTTTAACAGATGGTGTGGTTAGTTATCATATGGTTGTTAATTGTTCTAATATTTATATTTTATATCATTTAGGTAACTACATAATAGCAAGTACAATAACCATTAAATGCAGTGAGCTGACCTCTGGAGAATCTAGATCTCAGTACTGACTGTACCACTAATGAAAGATTATCCAGAGCCAATGTCTTTGTCCTTAGGACAAATATCTGTATTCGACAAAGTTCGTTTTTGGTTTAATTTCCTGCTCTGCACTGGAGTTTAAATCCCTGATCCTGATTCTGCCAAGCACTGAGCTCGCCATGTGAAGTTCTGCTGTTGTCATCAGTGAGAGCTGAGGGCACTCAGCACCTGGCAGGAACTGGCACTTTGATGGCAAGCAGGGATATTGCAAAGCGGGATTAAAGTGCACTTGCTGACAGAGCTGTTTGAAGAAGCTTTCAGAGCACCTGCCCATGCTGTGCCTGACTCTACACTTTGCTATCAGCCCCTCAACCTCATTAGCACTAAATTCTTTCCCAAAATTAAATAAATAAGAGACTGTGGCAGCACTATTTATTTCCTGCAGCATGCCTAAGATGTTCCCAAGAAACAAAAATATAGCATCTTACTGTTCTTTCTCCCACAGGATGACTTAAGGGATATAGTTCTTCTGGATACCTTGCCCCAGAACAAAAAGAGAAAGGGTAAAACATTAAAAATGCCTGAAGTTTTCACTAAACATAGTTTGCTTTTTTATTTCTTTTCCAAACCAATAAAGCAGACAGAATCAAAGAAAATTCATGGTTTGAGGGTTTTGCTTGTTTTGGGAGTTTTTTGTTTTTACTATATCTTGGTGGTGACTGTTATCACATCCAATCAAAAGAAGCAAGAGAACAATACATCCTATGTACTTGGAATTGCTCCCTACCATTTGGACTTATCTTTGAATAAAAAATTATTTCTTTGAACTGATGGGTGAATTCAAATTTCTAGAGGCAAAGAACATTGATAAGGTAATGGGTTTTCTATAAAAACTTTCAAGATTGAGACAAAACTTGCCATAATAAGTGAAACTATTTGGGTGGAAAGGAAAAGAAAATGGAAAAAAAAGAAACATGAAAAACCGAAAAAAAGTACTTTGAGAAAGCCGCTAGTTTCCTGTCATGATGAATCTTTAGTTTAGGAATATTCCATTTTTTTTTCATGAAAAAATCTTATGCACAGTATTTTTGGTGAAAGGCTACTGAAGACATCTATTTTCTTTATAGAAAAGGGAGTCTATTCCACTGACAACACAGAAACAGAGCAGTATTTCAGTATGTTTTAGTGGTTATCATTGACCTTGGGCAACAAAATAGGTTACTTACCAAATTAATTTTAATATTACCAGCAGCTCTTCCACCCTAGCAAGGACTCCACCCTCTTCACCCTAACACACCACACAGCCACTTTCCATAAAACTACCCCAGCTGAGACTCCTTCCCCAAAATCCAAAGATCTGATGAAATCATAACTGATTTGCTGCTGTTCTCTGAAAATATTCCATGTAATTTTGATACTGTAACAATGAAAAACAGAATAAACTAGATAGATCAGGTAGGGGTGCATGAGAAAAACTCCAGACTTCATTAAATTTGAGTTTCTTATATAAATCAAGTGCCTTAATTTACAGATTTTTTTTTTAATGGCATCTTTGCAGCTCTATGTAGAAAGAGATCACTGTTCATTTCATGTCATTTGTGAAAATGCTGGTGCACGTGTATCCACTGACTGGCTCAACAGCTTTCGCAACATCACTGGATAACTGCTAGATCAATTTAAGTCAAATTACATGCATAAATCTAATTATTTGTTATTGTTTATAGAAGTGAACCCTGAGGGATTTAACAGACAGGAAAGCAAAGTGTGGAAAAAAAAGCTTTGAAGTGGGTGGTTCTGTTCCAGTGCTCCTCAGTTTTCAGGCGTTCAAAACTACAGGAAATTAAAAAAAAAAAAACCAAAAACAAACCACTGTGAATCTCACACAGTAAATCATTACCTCAGGTTTCTCATTGGTTCTTTTTATTTATTTTGTGCTACAATGTCTCTCAGACTACAAATTACTCATTCTTGACCGGAATATACTTAATATTGGAATCAGAAAAATAACATATAATTTTAGTCTTCTGTCTCTCCTCTTGTCCACGAAAAATATTAGGAAATAAAAATGAAAGTTTAATTTTTATTTCATTAGTTACTATTTTAAAGATGGTTTTGTCACTATTTTGTCTGTTTTGAGCCTTTCATGATGTTATTCTTTTTCTCATTCTGTATTTTTCACTGATGTATACATTTTCAAATTCTCCAATAATTTAAGAACATCTTGGGGATTGTCTTCTAATAGTGTAAATCAGGAGTAAATCAACTGAAGTTAATTTGAAACAGATGCAACAGGCTTGAAAATCAAATCTTTTTCTCTACTGTATTGTCTTTTAAACAAAGTTGTTGTTCTTGTTTTTAACTACATATGTTTATTTCATGTTTCCTCTGTGTTGATTAGATCTCTCTGGATGGCTAAAACAAGCCTACTCAAGTTACAACAGGAGCAGTGCCAGTGAGCTCAACTGATGGGAAATGCTTTCCCGTCTTGCTAATGATGGCAAGTCTTTCACCAACATTTTGTTGTCTGTTACAAGACAAAATAGTTTTAAGAAGAATTATATTTCTACTTGATAATATCTAATTAATAAATTCAAACCTTAGAGTACTAAAAACTCCTACAGTTTCAGTGTAATTTTCTTGTTTTCTCTGAAGTTTTATTGTGCTGGAACACCATACCACAAATGTTTTCATGAACTTTCCTGTAAATTATTCTGCTTGCTATTCGGAGATTACCTTTGAACTTTTTTTTCCTCAGCAAACTGGTGTGTAGTGCTATAAATTACAGTTTTCATAAGCTGTGCTATTCGTCTTTTTTAGAGGAGAATACTTGACATACATAGAACTCTAACTTATGAATCTTAAAAGGAGTATAGTATTTGCATTATTTTCTCTCTTGCTGCTTAGCGGAGTAGATGTGAAACTGATACAGGTCAGACAAGAAAGAGGTGGTCAGCTGCTCTGGACATGATTTCTGATTTTTAGAGTTCTCTGAACTTTGCTATTCACTCTTCCACGCTATAAACAAACTTCTATTGTTCTTAAATATCAGGTAGCTGTTAACAAAAATTAAGTAAGTCATTGCTCAAAAAATGCCTGTGATGCTTCTAGCAAGGCTTTATCTTTATGACACTAACGATAATCCCTTGTGTAATTAACTGTAGAGTGGTTATGCATGCAGTATGCAGTCCATGACAAGCCTCATAGAAAATACATCAGTATTAGCCACAGGTGAATTCATTTAGAAAGATTAATGACTGCACCTGAATTTTAATGTCTGAAAAGGGATGGAACACTGAATCCTTAATTAAAAAGTTGAATGACTGGTATGGTTTGTTTAACATCGCAAATTTCAACGGGAGATTTTTATATTCAAATGAAGGTTGCAAAGGAAAACTTTCGTTAGAAGGTGGTGAAGTAAGGGTGAAAAGCAAAAATGTTTTATGTGCTTTACTTTATGTAAATCGATACACGGATCAGTAGCTTTGATATGGATCAAATGAAGCTCCTCTCTGTTTACAGTGAATATGGGGCTAAGAATTCTTAAGAAATGCAAGACATTGCTACGCTCCTACTGATAGAAAGTTAGATGAGAAGAGCAGTAAAATTGACGAGTGATCTTATTCTTTCTTTAATGAGATGGTTTCCTCTTCATTATTATTTTACAAAGTTTTTAATGAAGAGAAAGTAACCTTGAAAAACACTGTTACTATCCCATTCCCAGAAGATACTCAACTCACTTTTTTAAAGCTCAGCTTTCAATTAGCAAGTTAGTTAAAAGTAATTCAGGGAACCACCATTACCAATGCAAACAGTGTCTTTCAAAAATTTCTAATGTTTTAATATTTAATAAAAAGAGAGGCTAGATTTTGAGAGGAATAAATGATTGAAGTAGATCTCTCATACCTGTTCAGAAATGCTAACATAAGGGACATCTGAATGTACTGTTTCTACACTGCCTAAAATACATCTTTAAAAACCCTCTGCTGACAGCTTTCAGTTAGTCTTAATCAAGAGAAATGTATTCTAAAAACTGTACCCCTGGTAAATGAATCAGTGTTTTCAAAAACAAGCCGGTGATGTTTATCTACTGACCTGAATAGATACTGAAGGTCAGTTGTTTTGATGTCTTACTCCTAACAAATAAGAGTCACCCAAATTTTATTTTTAATGAGATCTCCTTCTCTTTAACTGCAGTACCAGACTCTAGAAAAAAAAGTTTCCAAGCAAAAACAAGAAAACTAGTTCAATCAAATACTGTCTTCCTAATAACCTAATTATATTTCCCATTGATCCACTTTTATCCACTCGGAAAAGGAACATAAACCAAAATCTTTGAAACAAGAGAAACCAGAAAGAAATGGGAAATCAAAAGTCAAGGAAGGAATGCCAGTGATTTATCCCAGGAAGCACCTGTGACCACTACTCACAGCTGTAGCAAAGCAGATTGCGATGCTCTTTAGCTGCAGCACGGTGCCTGCTGTACTGCTATTACTGCCAAGCAGAAGCATGGCTTTACTTTTGACCACTTTACAAGAAAGCAGATTATTAATGTAAAATGATTTAAAAAGTGCACCTTCTTGTAAAGCTTCAAGGAAGGGAGGAGGCATTTGGAAAGCTGCATGGGGAGTGTGTGTGCATGTGTGTGTTTGTGTGCATGTATAAACACTCTCTCAGATATTCATGTAAACTAGCTGTAACATTTGCCAAGACACAGAAAACTAGAACATTATACATATAGACACATATCACACATATAGGTGTGTGTATATACATGTATCAGGTTTTACTTTTCAGCTACATATGCTGTTTGAATGCTCATTTGAATAGGAATATGTATAATAAACTTCTAACGTCTCCAATTTAGTGTTCACCTTGTTTGTTGCTCTGTATTTCCATAGTCTCTGCTGCAAAACAATCACTGGCATATGAATATAAATATTTTTCATACTCGAAGTTTAATTTCCTGGAATTAAACAGTGACATCAGACAATAAAAATAAAACTGGAAAGACATCTTGAAACTTCAGGATCCTTGTCTTGATGAACTTGGTTAATCCACTCAGCAAAAGCCAATCGCAGGATACACCTCTGGGTGAGTTAAAGCAATGGTCTTGATAATACCAGCTAAAATCAGTTGCAAAAGGTGTTATTAAACTTGCAACAAAGAAATACTGACTGACTGAAGCAGGTTAAGCGCTTGGATATCCAAAATGTTTTGCATTAAATTTCAGCTGATTTGGGCAAACCTCAAAAAGGATAGCAGTTGTATTGAGCTCAGATGCTTACCTAAACACTATGATCAAATGTATTTGGGACTTGATCCAAAATTAATAGGGTTCCTTTTATCGACTTCAGTGGAATTTGGACCATTATAGTATAAGCAAAGAAGGTTAATAACATCTTCTGAACCAGGTAACTTTAAGTTCCCTATTTTTAGCTTTTCAATTTTAAGGAAGGTGGTCTTTGTAAGAGACGGGACTAGAATAAGAGCTTGTCTCTTGTTCTGAATTGTAGACTACTCCCTTTCCTTTAATTCTCTGGGCAGTAAAAGACTCTGGAAGTCAAAATTTAGGCTGGACAAGAAAATAAGCAAGATGAGAATGGATATCACCCTAAAAGAATGGAATGTGAAAACTAAAAATAACAACTTCAAAGTTGGTCAATTTTGTATTGAATAAGCTTTTTGATATTTCTTATTTTATTCAGTCTTTTTTTTCATTACTGTTCTGGGGATTCCACATGCTTAGGAGACAGCAAGCTCTTGGTAAACATTTACTATATACATTATATCAAAGGTCCCATACGGTTGTTAAGAATTCTGTGTGCAGACACAGTCTTAAAGAGATGGGGCCACACATTCACACACATCTCACCTCTGCAAAACCAAAGATCTCTGCACCCTGCGGCTCTCACTTCCCAAAGGAGGTGAGAGGCAGATGTAATATGGACTCCCTGTCTTCCTTCACTCTTTGAAAACTCTAAGGAATTTGTTCAGAAAATTCCCACAAGTCTCTAAGGTTCATAATGTCCAGAAGGTGACCGTCCTGTCTGCTTAAGGGAGGCAAGGGTAAATGTATTCTCTTTCCCAGGAGATTCACAGAGCAAAGCTCCCTAGTTTTTATGGCAGACTTTTCATTGACTGTAATAATGTTCTGGGTCTGTCTCAAAACCCTGATTCTTCTGTGAAAATTTCCCTTTATGCGAATGATCTTTCCTAACATCACCCTTTTAACTCTGCACACCATATTTTTAATCCAGAAATGCTTTTAAGTTCAAGTTAGTATTCAGTTTAATAGCTGGATAATTTCAGATTGCCATGGATCATTTTGTCCAGAAAAATAATTTCATGTGTGGATGATGCATAAATATAACTTCTGTTTTACTTTGAGAAAGAAAGAGAAACTATTTTAAGCAGCTTATATCAAGTCTAGACATCTAAAAAGTCTTGGACAGTTGATGTCCTTAAAGGAGCAGTGGATAACTTCTTCAGGGTGGACTGCAAGTCCCGAGGTACACTGTAAATCCCCCACATCTGCTGTAATCTTAGCCTGTTTATCCGGAAGCCAGACACATGCAGTGCATTAGTGGATCAGATCTGAACCACTTTCTTTGCTGAAAAAAAGGAATATAATGCTTTTCACCATAAACTGAGCTCAGTAGCCTGTTTCAGCTTTATCAGTACGATGCAAACCGTTTTTAACACAATTTAGAGTTGTGGCTATAGCTGTAGTATCTAAGGGGTGTATCTGAAACAGTCATGCTACTTGAGGTAATCGCTTGAACAATATATAACCTTAGAAAGAGAAGAGAAGCCCCAGCTAAAAGCTATTTGAAAACAATGTAGCCCATAGGGCACCCCAAGATAAGTTGATTCTCCTTTCATTACTTCTTAACCATCCATTAAAAGCTAAACACTCTATTCTGCCCCTACTTGCACCCTGCGGATCCTGGAGATTTGTGCGATGTGAATGAAAGGCACTACCCCAATCTGTCATTCAAACTACAATTAGACATCCATCCTCAAGAACCCAGGGCATAAAGAAAATATAAAATACAGGGAAACAAGGGCTTACTTGGGAAACTAGGAAACAAAGAACACATGGCCCACATAGGCACGTTGCATGTGTTTTCATTTCTGAAATGTTTTGTCGGCTTGGAAAAAAAATTGGGTGCATAGGTTAAAGCAGTCCCTAGGCAACTTTAACTTGCACAACCAGCATTTATTGAGCTGATCACCATCCACTATCACTGACCTTGGCAATATTACAAGAATCCTGTATTCACACGGATAAACTCTTCTCCTCAACTTCACCAAGTTATTAGGGATAAACAGGCTTTACTTCAGCATCTGGCATGTGTGATTCATATCTATCTATTTTTCATTCAGCCTCCTCTTTCCACCTCTCTTTGGACAGTGATTGCTTCTCCTCCGTTTCTCCTGTTGTGTGCTATGTAAGTTTTCAAGAGATCAGTTTATTCAGGAGAGAAAGCTGACAGTGAACAATATCTGAGAAAGTGCAAGCTTATGTTACCCCAATTAGTCATGAAGATGTAGAAAAATATGAAATGCAAGGGACCTAACTAAGACTGGAAAAAAATCCTTTAGGTTGGGTTAAACTGTACAGAAGATACTGTTACCCATTGTATGTTGTTCTCTACCTGATAATTGTTGAAGAAGAAAACTGTGTGACTGATGCAGAACTGCTTTTCAAGCACCTCTCATTACATTTACATTTTCATTCAAAGCCTAAACTTTAAGTCAAAATGGATTTCCTTATTCTTGTGAAAAAGTGTGAAAAATATCTTTGTGTATGTATAAAAATAATATAAGCTGATTAATATTAAGGATAAATATCTGTGACTAGCACACTGACACTATATTAAAGACCATCTCGGTATCATTCTTGTGCCAGACTGTTTGTACACCCAATATCAGAGAAGCACATAGCTAGGTATTACTGAAAAATAAATTATTCTTATAAACGGTGAGATTGAAGTAAGCATTGCTAGAATGAAAATGCAATTCTTCAAAGATAAGTTACTCTTTAAGAATCATATACTTTATGAAGTGTTTAGTTTTTTCTTTTTTAAGAGCTGTTGCAGATTTAATATTTCTTCTATAACAGAATGTATATGTAAAAACCAAGTAGAGCACCTACTGCTAAGCCATTTCTCATATAGTTTCAATGTCTGTTCTGTACCTGTTGTGTACCACTGAATTTCATTGCCATTTTAGTAGAAATTGAGTACTATAGAAAGTAAAGAGCAATGTTAAGGCACAGAAGTTGTAAAGCATTATGTAAGTATTTATTCTATATGTGTACATCCTGATTTCAAACATCAAAATAATTTCTTGAGCAAAACAGACTGCTGCACAGTCAGATGGTTTATGTTCCCAGCAAAGCTGGAGGTTTACAGTTTTCACATATAGCATTAATACTCTGGGATTATGCAGCTGAAGAGTTGGACCGACTAACAACAGTGCTTTTGTTTATACAGTGTTAAGGTGAAACAGTCCAGTAACAACTGTATTATTTCTTGCCTTTTTAGCTGTCCACACTTGTGCAATAAGCTCAGCGTCCTGTCAGGTTTCATCATGTGTCCTCTTTATTATCGCATTGTGTGAATCTGTACAGTTGTAAATTAGAATGTCTCTTTTGAATTCCTTATCACAGCAAAGATGCCATGGTTACCGTGTCAATCAGGCTTGGATAATGAAGTCCATAATAAGGGATCTCAGGTATGCATGGTATCTGGCTGGAAAATTAAAGTGTTAGAAGTTAATGCCACCAGGACCATTGAGAAAAACAGCTGCAATGTAGGACCTGGTAATGTTTAATGTTTTTTTTAAGGCTCAAGGGGAACGCAAAAGGCAGTGTCTGTTTTACTTTCAAAATGTAGGTATATTTGATTGTCTCTCATGTACACACATTTCTATTATCCTTCAGAAATTTCCCTTTGAAAACATGATAGCAGGAGTCTGGTGTGGTTGATCAGGACTATCTAAATTTTCTTTGAAAAATGGTTAGCAGCACAATGCAAACCCGGAGCTTGGCTTATGTTTGTTTTTATCAGTGTGCAATAACCCATTCTGATAGGATGGCTGTGTGAGCCACAAAAGTGTAAATGCCATTCTTGCCTGTGTTGTCATTCCATGTGCTGAACCAGCTATTTCTCCTTTGAAAGAGCAATGAATCTGCTAGTTGTCAGCAATTGGAGATGTAGATGCTAACTGTTCCCCTTGTGTTGCTGTGTATTGATCTCCTTTATCCTAATTTCTGTTTGTTTGTTGTTCGGTGCACTGTCTCTGAGTAAGCTAATCTGTTTAGACTTCTATGTATACACTTGGCTCTAGTTTAGGCCGGTGTTTGCTTTAGCATGGTAGAAGTTCAAAAGCGATCGCGGTGTCTGTTACATGGGGCAGACTCCTCATTATACACACACCCCTGGGGATACTGGAAACCTTGGATAACTAGAGCTTCACCATTTGTGTTTTTTTCCTTGGTATCCAGATTTGGTAAAGTGCAATTAGTATTTAAAAAAAAAAAAGCGGGGGGGGGGGGGGGGGGGGGAATTAATAACTTGGG
>Ga0065711_1033627_pt1 | contig 25123 bp, 8 predicted proteins | sample Hoacrofraction12_FD_59098 | JGI IMG/M metagenome (GOLD analysis project Ga0065711, IMG submission 59098) | Hoatzin crop microbial communities from Cojedes, Venezuela - Epithelial fraction 12 v2 (version 2) | ecosystem: Host-associated > Birds > Digestive system > Esophagus > Crop | place...
ATCACCTTTCCCGGGATGGAGGTGAGGCTGACCGGCCTGCAGTTCACTGGGTCCTCCTTCTTGCCCTTTTTGAAGATTGGAGTGACATTGGCCTTTCTCCAGTCCTCGGGCACCTCTCCTGTCCTCCACGACCTCTCAAAGATAATGGAGAGTGGCTCAGCAATGACATCCGCCAGCTCTCTCAGCACTCGTGGATACATTCCATCGGGGCCCATGGATTTGTGGACGTCCAGATCGCTTAAGTAATCCCTCACACAGTCCTCCTCGACCAAGGGAAAGTCGTCCTCTCTATAGGCTTCTCCTCTTACCTCCGAGGCCTGGGATTTCTGAGGGATTAGGAGTTAACAGTTTATCTTGTTGAAATGTGCACTATCTATTCAATCTGATGACTGTTACCTATATCTTTACTCCTCCCTGCCCTTTGTTCCTGCCCGCATGCTGTCTTCATCTCAGCTGCAAGGTCCTTGGGGAAGACACACCCTGAACATGACTGTGCTTGGAGCCTCAGTCCTACTACAGGTTAGACAGAAACAGCAGAATCTATGTTCTTTGGTTAATTTTGGTAATTCTGTAAAATCAAATTAAAGATACTGACAGAGGACAGAAAAGTTCTTCATTCTGATTAGTTGTTTTTTAATCCTCTTGAGAAAACAGCACAATTAACTGACAATTGCTTACAAAAGATTGCCTGGGTATAAGAGCATCTTTGCCCCATGTGGTTTGCCAGGGAAATGAAAAATCTGTCTCTGCAAAGGGAGAAGTGTGCCACAGTGGTTGGTCCAGAGTGATCCTGAAACGGGAACAGAAGAATGGAACAGGTCTCTAGTGACATTGAATGACAAGACACATTATATCCTTACTGCCAAATGATAGAGACATTGTTGATACTGTTCAATATGCATTGATCAGGCTTTGCCAAATGTATACCCTGTGATTGTGGCATCATTTATTAGAGATATTGAAGAATCAGAAACATATGAAATTATTAGATTTCTTACTCTGGAGACATGTTTATTTCCAGAGTAGGGATACTGTAGATGTGTATAGATACATAAAGAAAGGAATATTAAATTTCTCTCATGCTAATATCTTGAATAACCCCTCCAAAGAAATTGGAACATAATTTGATGGGAATTAAGTCTTAGAAATGCAAGCTGAGATGGCATTGGACCTCTTTGCAGGCAATGAGATTAAGAGCTCCTTCTTGAAATCTAAAGGCAAGATTTGGCTTCTTCCATGACTCCTTATGTTCGGTTTCTGCAAAATGGTAGCATGTGCTTGTTTATAGAGGAAGGAGTGTAACAGCAGTGGTTCACTGTTTTAAAAAAATCTACAAGCTCCCAGTATCTGTGCAGTCTTTCCAGACTCTGTGCAGTGGTGCCCAGTGACAGGACAGAGGCAACAGGCACAAATGGAAGCATGGGCAGTTCCAGCTGAACACAAGGAAGAACTTCTTCCCTCTGAGGGTTGTGGAGCCCTGGACCAGGCTGCCCAGAGGGCTTGTGGAATCTCCTTCTCTGGAGATACTCAAAACCCACCTGGATGAGGTCCTGTGCAGCCTGCTGTATGTGACCGTGCTTTGGCAGGGAGGTTGGGCCAGATGACCCACAGAGGTCCCTTCCAACTCCCACGATTCTGTGACTGTGATGCTGTGACTGAGCGGACACTGCGGACACTGTTGTCCAGAGTCTGGGTAGCCACCAAGATCTTTCAGTATAAATGCAAAAGCACCGCTCCAGACTAGACCTTCCTTTATGGACCTACAGTCAGATTCACAACAGTGAACTGATATTTCTTTGTGTTGATTACAAAGATTTGGATATTTTCTGGAATTCATATGGAGGGACAACTTTGCTTGGAGTGCACTTGGCAGCAGCTCATAGCTCTATGCTATGGCTACCACAGCAGACTGTAAGAACACGTGCACGCAGGATTTTCATCTTCCTTCTGTGAACACTGTTCTAACAGCACTGGATCCAGCCATGGATATACTTTGTGCCTGTTTAAATGCATTTTTATGTGATAAGACTGTGTTATTTGTGGGTGTGTGTTCTCATACGCTTTGCTCTTCCTGGGAAAGGGCAGAGGATAATAGTATCAACAGGATCTCAATGATCTGGTGTCCTGTGCCACCAAATCTTGAGAAAGGCCATTTGATGTCTTCAGGTAAAATTTTGTTTTCGGTTTTAGTGATGTAAAGTAGGTTATGACTGCTGTACCACCTATTGCCTTTATTATGCTTATATTGATGTAAACAGTCTAATGTTTCACTTTCTATTTTCATGTTGCTGTCCAGCTCCAGTCAGAGTTAAGTGCTCCAAGCCTATCCTTTGCATGTCACTCCCTGATTTGCAGATGGTCAAATCTTCCCCAGATTGGCATACATGTTATGTCAGAGCACTGGAGGGTGTAGCTGTCTGCTTCTGGTACAGTCATAGCTGTTGCTGAAAGATTAAACTTGTGTTAGAAACCTGCATTTGGTCAACTGAACCCTTCTTGAGGTTCCTGGTGCTGTGGTGACAGGGGCTGTGATTAAGCTTCTCTCACACAAGTGTCTGGGCTCAGAGATCCCCTCAGACTGAGGCAGCTACTCAGTGCCTGGCAGATAGGGCACAGTACCTGTAGAAGAGAGAGGTCAGAACCCAAGGGTGGTGGGTACGTCTCCGGTGTCACTGGATACCTGTGTACAGAAAACCCAATAAAGTCATAGATCCCTGTTGAGGCATAACTCCTCTGACACACACCTATACATTCAACTGTCTTCTTATATACCTGATATTTCTTTTAAAATGTTCTCCCTTGTCTCCTTTTTTTTTTTGAATTACTTTGGTTTGGGGTTGTAGAGTATGATTTTTTATTTAAATGGTATAAGCTGTGATTTATTGCCAGGTGCTATTTCTTTTATTGATTGCACAATTGTGTGCACGTAAATACTTGACCCATTTATTCTAATGTGTCTTCAACTAAGGTCCCTTTGTGGTTTGCAAAAATAAAAAAAGCGAGGAATTATAAAACAATAACTATTTCCAATTGGAAATTTTGAAACAAATAACATGAATATTTCTTTGAAACAAGAAATATAACAGGGATTAATTAAGACATATCAACCAATATCAATAATACTGTCTCAAAATAATCCTTCCCCATGTCCCAGGTTACCTGGTTCTCCCTGTCTTAAATCACTTTCCTTAGGAAAAATACTCACTAAGAATGAAAACATCTGCAGGTTTCTGCTTCCAGGACATTTAAGAATATAATATAGAAGATACTCAGATACCCAGAAGATAAATCTCACACTGCTGGTGTAAGTTATACTGAGTCTTATTTAGTTAATTAGATGTGAAAAGCATTAATTTAACAAAAGCATGTGGTCATGTGGAAATACTGTGTATGTTTCTTTCCAGTATCTATTCCCCCTCAAAAAAAGTAAAATCCTCTTTGCTACAAAGCATCCTTGTCTCATTTTTGGTATGAATTTCAATTTACAATATCAACACTAAAGGAAAATATTTAACACGTGCCTTATGATAGCAGCAAAAAGTGTTATCATTGGTTTTGGGTATGAACATACTCTGGGAAATTTGTTCCTTCATCAAAGACTTTTCATTGCAGGTTGAAAATAATGATAACAGGTGGATTGAAACAGATGGGAAGAGCATGAGTTATTAGTATTGGAACAGTACACTAGAGAAAATGTGTTGTTGTTTAAGCACTGACTAATTAACAACTCATTTAAAATGTCTTGGTGCATATGTTCCAAACTTAGGAATATCCAGAAAAAGCCACACTACCTATGGATAAGGTTTACAGGTCGAGGAAAGACCCTGCCCAGCATAGACTTTGGAGCAGGCTATGGAAATCAGTTTGAAGAAATATTTCCCTTGAGAAAGTAGGAATAAAAACATCTTTAAGAAAATTATATGCTACTTAGTGCCTCTATACTCCTGGTCTACGTGAGACCCGCAATGACAGTTCTTCCTTGTATACCTGACAATTCCCGTCAGTCTGTACCCAGATTACATGCTATTAATCTTTAAATCCAGCCTAGTAGTCCTGCAATGTACTTAGATTCATCTCAGCTAGTTATGCATCTAAAAATCTTAAAGTAGGACCTTGATCACTGAAGGCACCTGTACCAAACACACATCTGCATTGCTCTCCTTTTTCCTTACATTTGGAGAAATGCTTAGGAAGATTTTAAGGTAATTTTTTACTCAGGAGGAAATTTAAACAACTCTATGTTCTAGAAGATTGATTCATAAATGAAACATTGGTCATGAGGATAAAGTAGGCAGAAAGGGAGCAAGTTACCAGGGAATTTTCCCAGGCACAATGACTAGCTCTTCCCTCTTATATAAATTCGTTACAGAGGATCACTGCTAAATATCACCCATGAGTGGAATCAATTGATACCTCTCCAAAATAAGCTTATGTCGCATAGGCAATAAATTTTTTAATAATGACTTTTGCAAGCTGCTACTCTTTATTCTGTGAAAATAAGAGCAACCTGATGTGAATACACATGCAAGATCACATGATCTTACCTTTTGTCAGTCCAATATATCACGTTTAGGGATATAAATCCAAGGACACGCTTCTTCCTTGGATACTCCTGATGGTTTCCACAAGGTAAACCTAAATGAGAAGTCATTTGTTGTTCTTTCCAACTGCATTTAATGTAATACTTAAGTGCACTTAGATGTTAGTTCATCTGCTTTAGTGCCTTAAATTAAGTGTGACCATTCTGGACAGCGTCAGCTCCATCCCAGGTGGTATTTAACTCTTTGTTAAAATTTTAGGGGAGTTTTAGGGGGAAATCAGGAACTGAAATGTCCTTCTGCAGACATCTCAAGCTTTGTCGTGGAGATATCAGACTTTAAAGTAATGAACGGATACTAGCTCTTACATAAACTGGGACATAAACCACAGCAAACCTTCATTTTAAGAGTGTTGGATTGTCCCTAGGAAATGTCATTTTCATACATTTATACACATATATGTTCTATTCTTACTAATTGCTGTTGACAAAAAGAAGTTCCAGCTCTATTGCGGGAAACAGTTTTGTCAGTAGGCTGAAGGGCAGAGATTTCTGAGGCAGAACAGGAGCTAATATGCCCCCAAGGAGAGATGATGGGGTTATGTGGCAATGCTACTTCTATTGATGTCAGCATTACTTTATTACAATGGTAGTATTTGTACAAGAAATTGATAAGAAATGTTCCTGAATGAGCAGACAATGCTACCAGCCAAATAGGATGCTGAAACAGCATCACTCATGGGACATGAAGTCATTCCAGTAATTCTAGCAGAACCCTCACTTGCGTGATTTCTCAGGGACAAGATTAATCGCTGCTGGAGAAAATCTTGATTGCATTGCTTATAGTGAAGTTGGTCTATTACCTCTCAATTTAAATGTGTGTTTTTAGTAGTTAAATTCAGCCCTTCAGTTGCATCTGAAATTGTAATTGAGAGATTGATCCACTTTTTTTGTAGTGTGTTCTCAAAAAACTATACAGCCATTTCTCTAAACAAAATTACGAAGAAATACAGTTATCCACCTTCAAAGTGCATTTATATTGTAAACTGATTGAAGAGACAGGAAATGTAGACAATAATCTGTAACAGTAATTTCTTCAAATTTAGTCATATTGCTCCATTCTACTACATACAGTCCTTCACACCTGCCCTCATCACTTGCTGACTTAATCTATAAAATGAAAGAATTGTATTTACTCCCAGGCTTCCGAAGATTTGAAGATAAAGAGTTTGGTGGGAGACTTACTCTCTAGCATTATCTAAGCTAATGGATAATGAAAGGAGCTGTGCCACAGGACAGCCCTGAGCAAAAACCTTAGCTTACTCAAACACAGTGCTGCTTTCTGAGGTGTGATAAAAGATTCATGTCTCCATTCATAGATGAGGAAAGATCACATTATCAGCTATCTTACACATCAAAAGAAATTAAAAAATCAAATCAGCATGAAAATAAACAGCAGATTTCCCCATCTGCTTTACTTGCAGCCTTGTCAAGTTCTCTACCAGCATTACAGTTGAAAGTCGTGGAAAGTTCTTTATCGTTTTCTGTCTGGTCTGAGGCTTGAAACTGGTCTACGCAGAACTGTGGCTCTCTTTCTGGCACTCCAGTAAATGCTCTGTCTCTTTGGGCTAATTACTAATATGGTCCCTAACAGAACAAAAATTCTGCTGAAATCATCCTATTTAATGGGAAAAGCCATACCTATCTTCTTACAGCCCTAGAAGAAGATGCCTTGCAATTATCTTCATTCTTCTGTTGGCTGATTTCTTCAACAATGAACTCTGGGAGATGATTTGAGACAGGATGGATGCACAATCCATGTACAATACTGGCAAATTCCTCAAGTTTCAGCAAGGCATGAATAGATAGAGAGAAACTGAGAATAGGTGTTCTCTATATTTACTACATTCCCTCCATACACATGAACTTTATAAGCCATCTAATTCAATAGATACACAATAGGATCAGTACTCACCACTCCTTGGGAAGAGTTTTGGCTCTTAAAGCTGCATATATTTACGCTGCCATATTATGTTCATCACAAAGATCCTATTTTGCAAATACCTGTGGGGATACTATGACCATAGAGACTTACACATGCTAAAGCTCTGAAACTCTAGGCCCTTATTATATTTTCTCTGAAGCTTTAAACTAAGGAAGGACAATGTAAGCAAGAAGGTGTTTCAGTGAATGAAAGGGATTTGTAAGTTCAAGAAAAGCCCTGGAAAGCTACCTTTGAAGTACCCAGCAAAGAGTTTGTGGAATAGATGCAACTAAGATGCAAGTACTGAAAAAAATGCACACAGAAATCTTTATTGATGGTTTCTGTCTGGTTCCTTGAGAATCCCAGCAGTTCCCTGGGCTGAGCAGTGTCTCTCTCTGCAGGAGGTAGCTGTACAGGGAAATTCAGGCTTAGAGATGCATAGTTAGCTGAACAGATGAGAAACCCAAAAGCAGGCAGATATTTAGCTAAAAAGGAGCTCCTGAAAAATGATCTGTTGAAAAATCTGTGAAATGGAGTCTCAGTGGCTTTGTATCAGTGAATTCAAGGTGAAGGAAGTGGGCTTTGTAATTTGTTCTAAGGTTAAAGAGAGTGAAGTTATATTCTAGGGAATATAGATACTAGCTAAGAAGCTGTTAAAGGAAGCATAAGTGTCGAGGAGGTCGTTATTATTTTTATGGACAAATGAACTAAACAAGGCTGGTCTTGGCCCTGGAATCCCAGTGCTGATTCTGTTCAGTTATTGCAGTGGTTCCTTGGATGGCACTGGGCTATGCCAAATAACCCATTTCCAAATAATCCTCAGGACAAGGATTTAGGAGTTAACAAAGGCCAGGGATACTTTTCAAAAAGGCATCTTTCCTACAGCCTCTCTGTTCCAGTGGGAGGGTGGAAGGGTTAAACACCATGGCTGCTCCATCCAAGAGGGGCTTGCAGCAGAGACTGGCCCCAGGCACATTGGATGATCTGTGGCTCAGCTGGTATTTCCTGCATGCTTGGGAGAATGCAGAAGAACCTGACAGCTGTTATCATCTCGGACAGATTGCTGTCTACAAGCTCTGGTCATTCTCCCAACTCAGAAGTTTCACAGCCATTAAGGACTTGTATAGTTTCTATATGCACTTGCTGACAGAATTCCGGCTGGGAGGGTACAGGTAGTCCTGCATTTGCAATTCCGAAGGAAAGTCTGCCTTTCAGGTTTCATAGATCATCTGAAATGTTTCAATTCTTTCTTCACTTTGCAAGTACGGTTGACAGCCTCTAAGGTCAACTTTGGGATCTTGGTCCTAGAGATAAATGTGTGTTTAATATGCTTCAGAAGAGCTTTCCAAATATCTTTTCTGTATGTTTCACCTTTTTCTCCCCTTTCTTCTTGACATCGTCTGTAAAGACTGTGAAACTCTTCGAGCTAACTTTGAAAGGAGCACAGAATGAAAGACCATGGTACATCTTCGCTCATGCAGAGGATGGCCTCCTCTCTGCTGCAGCATTTGCTTTGCGCTGCTCAGATGCCAGAAGACAAAAAAAGAGGCATTATAAAAAATCTACCAAGACTAGAAGAAACGCCACAGAAGTACTCAATTTTTGTAAAAGAGATACTGAAGCATTTCTTTCTCAACCTTTTTATTATTAGTTTATGTCCTCCTCTCCCTGAAAGCTTTTGCAGAGTCTTTTGGAAAAAATGAGTCACTGTCTCACAGGCGTCAACTTTCAGATACTTATAAAATAATGTTCCTTTTTTTTAAAGAACAGTGAACTTATTCAAATAAATATTTTTTCCTTGAAGGATTTTAAATACTTAATAATGCCAAGATGTTTTAAAATTCTTTTAAATACTGTCTATTTTTAAATTTTTTTTTTAAATCCTTCACCTTTCTCAAAGATTACCAAAAATATCCATTAATGATGCACTGAAGTGGAAAAGCAGTCACAGATAGAAAAACTCAGATCAATGGCAAAAAGAAAGACTTCCTCATTTTCTCCCCCTTAATAATTTGCTATAGAAAGTCTGATCATTATATGAAGCTCTTGTTTTGTATGAAGGAAAAGTGAAACACTGTGAGTGCTAGAGGAATTAATACTGCAGCACAAATGCTGGAGCCTGATGTTTACATATCCTCACCCTCCATCTTGCTTAGAGTAAAGGTGTCACAGAGCATGTCAGAGCAGCACTTGTAGATTCCTCCCGGATGGCTGCATTTTTACTGGTACCAGGCATTCTTGTTTACCTGTCTTTAGGGTTAAATATGGAGATGTTTATCATGTGATTATTTGTGCAATGCTCTTAAACTCTAAAAATACCATTTCTCACTTCTTCCTGCTCCAGTTCAGCTTTAATTTCTGTTACATGTTTTGCTGATTACTCTGGAGTACTTTCGACAGGGGTACACAGGACATATCTGACAACCACTAACAACAAAGAAAGAAAGAAACAGACAAACAAAGAAAGAGAAAGAAGGAAAAAAGAACTAGAATGAGAGAATGAAAGGGAAAGGGAAAGGGGCAGGGAAAGGGAAAGGGAAAGGGAAAGGGAAAGGGAAAGGGAAAGGGAAAGGGAAAGGGAAAGGGAGAAGGAATGAGAAAGAGAGAGAAAGAGAAAGAGAAAGAGAAAGAGAAAGAGAAAGAGAAAGAGAAAGAGAAAGAGAAAGAGAAAGAGAAAGAGAAAGAGAAAGAGAAAGAGAAAGAAAGAGAAAGAGAAAGAAAGAGAAAGAGAAAGAGAAAGAGAAAAGAGAAAGAGAAAAGAGAAAGAGGAAAGAGAAAGAGAAAGAGAAAGAGAAAGAGAAAGAGAAAGAGAAAGAGAAAGAGAAAGAGAAAGAGAAAGAGAAAGAGAAAGAGAAAGAGAAAGAAAGAGAAGATGGTTTTCAAGTCCTTGTTTGTACACCTTATATTTTGCCTCCAAGATATATTTTACAGCAGAAAAGTTCCTGCATTATTGTCATGGTCTTCACAGGATCAGTCCTCTGGTAGTAATGGTCTGCCATAAAGCTTTGTTTATCCTAGATGCATTCTGCTGGATCCAGGTAACATGTGGTAGTGCTGGCAAAAATAAAAGTGTCTGCCTCTTGTCAGAATGGCCAATATATTTTCATATAGTTTCTGGGGAACGTATTCTGAGATTTATAAGCCAGTTTTACATATCTGAGAGATACAGCCAACTAAGCTGCAATATGTCTAGACTTCATACTTGAGCCTGGAAAACATTCCCGGAATTGCAGGTTTGTTTTTACTATGGAATTGCCTGGGTCACAGCTACTCAAGCTTTTGAAATAGCAAGTTATACTGCATATTATGAGATTACAGTCTTTTATACCAGACTTCTCCTGCTTCATCCTTACAGCTGGGTAATAGTAAATCAAGACAAAGCTGGACGGGGCTCTGAGCAACCTGATCTAGTTGAAGATGTTCCTGCTCATTGCAAGGAGGGATTTGGACTAGATGACCGTTAAAAGTCCCTTCCAATATAAACAGTTCCACGAATCTATGATTCTAAAGGAACAGACTTTCTTTCAAGACATTGAGTTGCTTATCCAGTACCTAACAAAGTCCAGATAAACAAATGTATACAAGATAGGGATGTTCATGTTTATATTGAACTTTCCAGTGTATCTCATATAAAATTTGGAAAAAGTTTGTACTATTTTCTATTTCTTTCAAATGTTTGCAATGAATCTTGTTTTGTATGGATTAGGTCAATTATTGATATAAATAAAAAGATTAAATACATCAACAGAATTTGCAATTAAATGACCATCATGCCAAGGTTCATTTAATCAATGCAGTGAAAAGTATAACTAGTTATAGAAGTACAATAGAGAAATGGCAAAAATACTCCAAATCAGATAGGTAATTAAACGTGTGCTAAAGTTATGCCTCAATGTTTTTATGAGTAAGGCCTTTCACAAGGGATTGCAAATGTTTGTAGAGTACATATTTGGCTTAGCCTAGGTGATAAGGGGAAAAGGGTACTGATAAATCTGTATCACACAAATTGTCACCACCACCTGACAGAAGACAACAGGAAAGAAAAGTTGGAGACAACAGACATGTCTGTACACTCTGTCAGAGTGAGGAAAGGGGATAAAAATACCACAATTCATGCAACAGGATGAAGAGTTATAGATCCTTGTCATCTCTGTCACCACTTGCAGTCAAATAGGGACAAAAGGAAAGAAGGGGTTAAAAGGGCAATTGACGAGCCTTTAGGGATTGTAGATTAAGGAAACAACCATGACTTTTGTCTAGGTAATTCTGAGGAAACTATCTGAAATGCACAGATGAAATCAATTGATCCATCCAATAGGAAACCAGCTGAAACAGAAATAGCGACAGCATCAGTCATTGGTAACTTTATTGCTTCACAACAGCACTGCAGAGGTAATATTCTCTGAATTTACATACAAAGAAATTGAAGTAGACAATGTCTACTGATTCGACTGCTAGCACGTTCCCGCTGCCCTACATAAGAGCTGGATTAGGCCTAAATGGCAAAAGTGTCCAGTTCTGAGATTTCGGTCTGAAAGCTCAAAATAGCAATTCATTCCTCGATCCATACTGCATGTTAATGAGTGGAAGTATCATTTTCTACCTCTAGAATAATTTCCCCATTAGCAGGCTGTTCCATTTTGTTCGTGTTTAGTACTCCAATGACAACAGTGTCTCTTGTGTTCTTTCATGAATTATATTTCTAAACAGTTTAAAAGGTGATATCAGAGACGCAAATCTATCAATTCTGTTAAAAATAATTAAGTGACATTGAAGTCCTTGAACAAAATTCACCTACTACTTCAGGCTACAGAATGTGTTGATGAAAGAGTGTGTGTACTTGTGAATATGTGTGTTCAAATATCCCTTTTCTGAGGTGGTTATATTTAATGTTCAGGGGATATATTTAGCAGTCACCTTCACATATAATAACTTGTCAACTCATTCTCTGTTGAACTGGGTGAGAAATTTCTTACCCAGTTTTGCTTTAATGAGTTGGTAAAGCCTTAGCTATAAATTGCAAGTTACACCCAAGTTAGCTTTTAAAATATTTTTGGAGATAAAATTGGCATTATTTATGTGCTTTGCTGACATGAATAATGCATCAGTTTAGCTTAAGCTAAATAATTGAAATCAAATGTTGGTAAACTTTAAAAGCCTTTTTATACAGAGATTCAGAGAGAAACATACCTCCTTTGAGACTTTTATTGAATGTGTCTATTGTGGATCTTTTAACATTTTTTAGAAGACCCTTGTTGATATTATGCATGGCTTTTTTTCTTCTGTTGGGGAAAAAATTTTTTCTGTTGCTGTATGACAGATGGCAACCACAAAAGACATTATAATAGGTAAGTTGGATCATATGAATTTAAATTTTATACACAAATATTTCACAATAAGCAGAGTATTGCATAGAAATGTGGGGAGCAGAGAGAGCAAAGTATTTCAATTTGCACATGTACACGCATACATATATATTTTTATATACATAAATACATCTGTTATGATGCATTACACTTTCCACAAGAGCAGGAATAGCAGATTATAAAGCACTATAGTTGTAAAGCAAAAACTCTTCAGTTCATGTTTTGAAATCTGTTTTACACACACGGCAGAGCAAGAGGAAAGGAAGAAAATATTTAATAGAAAACACTATTGATTTCGAGCTTGAGTCTGGCTTTGTTTTCATCAGTATGCATGTGGATTACACCAGTGTGTCTGAAAGTGAAATGAAGCTTGAAATATAGCTGGTGGATTTTTCTTTTTCCTGTGGAGACCTTTCTAAAGAAAAAAAAAAAAAGCTAGTAAATAAGGAGTATGTCAGACAAAAATCTGAAATCTTTGACTTGGGCAATATTACTCCAGAGTTAAGACCCTTTGTTATAACTTTCTCCATAGTCCAAGCTCTTATAACATGCAATTATCAATCCTTTTGCAATGGGTCTTCTACAGTCATAATTCAATGGCCAAAACCAGTTACAAACCAAAGTGAGCCATTGAACCCATTTAAAAATTTTTTTATTTTCTTTTTTTTTCCCTGCTTTTATTTTGAGTTAGTTTTAACTTTAACTGTTCTTCCAACATAGTCTTTCATGAGGCAGACACAAGATCTTCTGAACAAACAAAGGAGAAAGCAGCATGTGGAACAGAAGGAACAACCAGGGATAGGAACAAGATCAGCCTCTGCCTTCAGCAGCCATGACCATAACACATTCATGGAGCTAAACTCGGGCAGCTGCAACCTCAAGCTGAATTAGGGTCCTAAACACAAAAAAGCAAAAAAATATGAAAGAACTGTGGCAGTGTGCAGAATTCACTGCAACTTTTTCAAGTTGAACTATGACAGTACTCAAGAATTAGATTTTTTTTTTCAGTAGAACTTCAAAGGTAAAGGCAGCAATGGTGAGTCCTAGCCAATAACTATAGCACAACTATTGATGTAGTACAATATGAAATTGTCTAATATGCAAAGAAAATTCTACTCTGAATTCTCTGTGGCCTGCAAATACCACTGTGAACAGTTTGGAACAAAGTTTTTCACACTTGTAATTGCTACCTCTTGAATTTCTTAGATTATGTACAGAATCAGGAAAGAATCTGAAACCTGAAATATTAGATATTGCCGTGAGACAAAGATCTTTCACATTTGCTCACTTTTCTAGGGCTGAAATGTTAGCACTGTAACAATTTTGTAAGTGTGACATGTTTTGAGAAATAGAAAAGTTACATTAATCACAGAATATTCCAGGTAGACCACATTAATAGAAGAAAATATGAAAAGAAACTACTTTTTCACCTAAATTATACCTTCCAAAAGATAAAAACAGTATAATGCTGTCTGCCACAGGTCTAACGATATTGTCAGGATTGCTTCACATCTTTTTAATATCAACAGATACAAAAGGACATATAATTAACATCTTTCCTTTCTCTTTTGCATGACACCAGAGGCATCCTGACACACTGTGGGAACACAAAACCAAATGATCTGTTTAGACTTGTTTGGGTTCGGCAAGTCGTATTTTCAAGCTCAGTTTTTAATTAATGTGACAGTTACATATCACACTTCAAGGCACTGTCCCACTGGGTTTCAGTTGTCTGTGTATCACGGATAAAGAAAAAAAAAAAGGTTGATATTCAGATGTTGAAAAGTGTTATATATTCTTTCATTACAACTGACTTATATCTGTCTACACCTGCTGAGGTTTTCATATCGTTTGAAGCAGAGTTCATTAAACTATCATGAACACACACAATGAAGCTTACAAGGCCTTACGACATAATTAGATAAAGGTATAGAGATGGTTACATTGTGTCAAAACAAATAGTTACATCTATATTGTTATTATTGTCCATCAAAAATATAGGTGGACAGAGTCCTGGAATCTTCCTCCCCTGCTGGACACACTGATTTGTTACCAGACTGAACACAAAATAAAAAAGCATATGTCACATGTAGTATTACTGGCCAAATGTCCAACCATAAAGGAGGATTTCTGTAATTTTCAGCATTGTTCTTTAGTCTTCATTTCCCATTTTAAGGAACTTGCTCTATTTTATCCTTCACTGATCAGGGGTTTTGGACTAGATGATCTCCAGAGGTTCCTGTCAACCTCAACCATTCTGAGATTGACGCTTCTGCTCAATGTTTCTTTTAGTGCGTTTTTACTTCCAAATTCCAATAGCAACAGCCAAGTAACTCAGTATAAACGTCTTTATCATGGAGGACCCCAAGTAAAACTAGGTAATAGCCCTTATTTTTGAAAAACTTTTTATAGAGACATTATTTGTATCTGTGAAACTTTGCCTTTTGCTAGTCATGTTATCAGTCATGGGCTGGTTTTACATTAGATGGTTTAGATGATTACCATAGATGAGCAGGGCCAGGCGAACACTCCAGTACACTCTCAGCACTGTCGTCCTACCACTGAATGCAAGGGAGACTGCCCGTCTTCTCCAAACTCATCAGCCAAATGGCCGAGTCCACCTTCACTGCCAGAGGGGACCAGTGGTGGCTGCTGCTTGGGACCAACCTGCAAAAAACCATGCTGTGCTTACCGAGCAGCCCCACAGCAGAAAGGTCCCCAGCAAACTGCATTGACCCCATGGCAATGTGTGAGAGGTGGGAACGACCAAGGGATTTACAGTAGCCAGTGACCTGGGACGTGCCCAGTAGGACAGGAAGCCAGCTCTGGGGGAGTCTGGCACATGGGGATCTACCACCAAAGCTCATCATGCTGGTCTGACACACTTCACCTTTGCCTGGCCCTTGACCAGCCTCTCCAGACTCCTGACGTGTAGTGTTGCCACCTGGGCAAGGCGAAAATAGTGGAAAGTGAGAAGTGATGCACCTGATGCTGGGCTGAATTATCGTCTGGAGGTAGAGTGGAGACAGGAGTGACTCTCATGACATTGCTGTGTTGCAGCACAGTTCCTTCAGTAGCAGCTTGATGGACGACAACTGGGTCACCTGAGCTTCCTCTTCTCCTTCTGGTTGTGTATGCACAGGGAAGGGGCAAAGAAAGATCTCTGAGAGACGCAAGCTGCCTTTCCTCTCTCCTGCCACTCTGGGGAGCACTTCCAACTGGCCCTGAAATACCCAGGTACCACCCAGCAGTCAGGCAGAGAACAGCAGTAGTGACGAGGATAGGGTGGGGCAGGTGTTGGCTGGACACAGCTGGGTGAAGTATCTCTTCCAGCTCTGCCCAAGAGCTTCTCACAGCAATGGAGGCACATATCCCAACCTTGGAAGTGGTGTGTCCAGATACAGCAGTCTGAAGCATCTTCCCTCACAGTGAGCACAGGCCCTGCAGTCTGAACTTTCAGGCATGGCTTACTTAAGAAGTGTGCTGACCCAGAGCTCCTTCAACACCCATCCCGCTGAGGCCAGCAGAAGCATCACGTGGGACATGCTAGCAGGGCCCATGCCAGTGCCATCCACAGTCGATCTTATCCTCTTTCTCCAGGTCTACCTGTGCTACTGTCATAGGGATTTAGAGACACTTTTTCTCCAGCCAAAGCAGTGGTCCAAATGGAAAGGCTCTTTCTTGTTATGGGATAGGGAGAAAGAGGATAAACCTTGGTGACAGAGTCCAGAGATGGAGTTTCTATAAACCTTCTTTTCTGAATGCCAACATTTTAATGCAGACATCGTCCTTCTTTGACGATCTTCAGCCCCTTTAGCTTGAAGTTGGACCAGAAGCTGAAGACCCTGCAGCTCATTAGCTATGACAGCATTCTTGTAGCTCAGGACTAATGTATACCTTCTCCATTTCTGCTTAACTTTTGCTGAAAGATGACACAAGGTTATAGCTCATTGGCAAAAGTTTTCTTTATCAGAAAGCAAAAGTGGATGCCCCTCTTAGTCACCTTAGAGTTTAATGTCCAGCCTACATTCTTCATTTTTGCCCCTCTGTAGCCAACAGAGAGAGTTAGGCACCTTCAGAAGGTGCTTTATGATCAAATAGGTAACTTATGAAAAGCTGGAAGAATAACTTTTTAAAAAATACCTTTCCTGTTCTCCATCGACAGTGGAGTCCTAGACAACAAACCTAGATTCTGCACAGTTAACCTTGGGTTACATAGTTAAAGCTTACCCAGCTAAGTGGGGATTCAATTCACCCAACTTTGTGTATCTGTAGTACATATATTGGACTATTCATCCTGGACTGTCTTTCTATTCAGTGAAGCAAAAACTAGGAAATTTAGGTAGAGGCTGTCTCATCTTAAAGTGGACAACTAAGATAACTCAAATAAGTCATTCCTATTTCACTCCAGTGGCTCAAATTGAACTCAGATGCAGATATCGATGTGTAGATTTCTAAAGATACAGGAGGTGAATCCAATTCCAATGTTTGATAAGATGAATCTCACTCTGATGTTATAGTGCAAGGATTCTTTGTAATTTTTTTAGATAAACCTACCACAAGCTATGCTTCAGCTTTTTGAAGAACTATTGATTGCTAAACTGTCCTTTTCATTAGAAAAATAAAATGCCCACATTTTCTTAGCGTCATCACTGTTTTTTTTTTTTTTCTATTAGAGTTTGTGGCTCTTTCACATCCATGGCAGCTGCTTTGGTTTGTTTCTTTGATCAGTCTAAATAAATACTTAGAGACTTTCTTATTTCTTTCATTTTTTCCCCATCTGTACTCACAGCAAAGCAGAACTCTTACAACTCAGCAGCATCCTTGTACTGCAGGAACACGACCGGGATACAGTGGGAGCTGTGTGTGACAGTAGAATTGATCCCATGGTGATAAGACCACTTACAAGCAAGATTTTATTTATACATTTATCTTGCTAATTAGTTTAGATAGGAAAAGGGAATCTGGGGAAGAAAAGTACATGACAATTTAATGAGAATAATGATGAAACATTACATTTGTTGGTTTACTTATCTATTTGGTTTTTAGTCTGATGCAGTGTAGTAGTGATTCTGTCATGAACAGAGCTGCTTTACTACAAGGTGTTTCTGAATGGGATCTGTTTTTTTTTCCAGACCACTGTGTTTCCCAGAGTAGAGAACACAGTAATACTTCAATAAACCAGAGAATTCTTGCTAGCATTTTTCTTTTGTCTTGACAGAAGTATTTATGGCCTCTGACTCACAGGATGCACATCTGTTGGATAGCATATTGTAGGACTGAACTATTTTGAACAGCACTGTTGTCATCTATACCTTATTTATCTGTAAACTGGTCAAATCATGTTCAAATCACGATAGGAATGGAAGAAAAAAAATAGCTTTTCTGTACAGATTGCTCCATTTCCACCGTTTATAATGTATGCTCATTTTTATTTAATGCGCATTTACAGACAAAGAAACATATTTACTTTTGGTGCAATTTTACAAGAAAACTGAAACCACAAAAGCTAATGGAGAATTTTTCTCAGAATTCACAAAAGCAGACAATTTTCAGTTTTAACTTTCTGAGAAATGGGGAGAAATTAAGGAATATCTTCAGGATCTCACAGAAGTTAAGTGCCATTAGAGGGATTAAAAATCAGAAGTGTGTATTGTGTAACCATCTAAACAATCCATTTTAACATGTAGGTTGTATGCTGAAATTTTAAACATATTAATAATGGATTGTCATCCCATTTTACACAAAAGCCTCAAATCAACCAGCACAGATTTTCCAAAGCTGAAACTGCCACAGATGATGTTTGTGACTCTGCCACCTTTTCTTAACATACTTTTTTCTGTTCATTTCTTTTTCACTTCTGAAGGAGCCTGAAACCGTTGGTTATAGCTAACTCCATAATCATGATGCAGAATCTGTGTGTGTGGTTAGTGAGTCTCTGTGGAATCTTATTATAGATACTGTATTTCCATGCATATAACATACAGGTCACCTTTAAAAATAAAACAAAAATGAAATGCAGCAGGCACATGAGCTACACTTGAAGGAAAATTGTACACCCTGCGACCTATACCCATAGCATCTTTTCCAGTGCTAACTCCCTGAAGATAGTTCCACTTCTCTGACTAACCCTCTATCCCTGTTTCCTCCCTCCACTTTCTTGTATGTCTGGTTTTCTGCAGGTTTCCAGAGAACTTTGTTTCAAGGTAGAGTGCCTTTACAAGATTATGAGTCACCAGAGTGGAACTTAAATAGATTAAAACATTGGCAGCACTTGATAAAAGTACTTAAGGACATTTTACAGTTGTGGAATGTTGTTCTGTTCACTCTTGTCCCTCCCTCATATAAATCTCTGAAAACTACTCCACAATAACATTATATTAAGAAGTTTCTTCAGCTGAAAAAATGGATACTTAGTCTTTTAAATTCACATTTAGGCATGCTGATAGTATAGGAAGAAAATCAAGCTGTGACTCTATCTAAGTATTGATTATGAAAAATCCTGCTGTTAGACGAAAAGCCTGGAGTCATGAAACTCTAATATTCTCATATATTTAGGAAGAGTTATGAATTAGTATGGCTGAAATAATGGTGAAGTTCATGTTCATAATTTTAAAATTTTGGTTTTAAAGTCTGTCATCAAGTTAAAAATCTAAATCACAGAATCACACAATATTTGGGGTTGGAGGGGACTGCTGGAGATGATGTAGTCTAACCCTCCTGCTCAAAACAGTGTCAGTTACAGCAGGTTTCCCAGCGCTATGTACTGCTCTACAAACACGTTGTGTAACATGGATTTTGATATTTCAGCCAGAAATATTTTAAATCAGAAATTTAAGGTTACTCTTGAACTCTCATGCTGAAGATAACATTGTTTCCTCCAAAAAGCCATCAACAAACCATACAAGATGAAATTGTAACAGGAAAATTTAACTTCTCAGTACAACAGATGTTATATTTTTACATCATGCTTGAAAAGCTGCCTTTAGTCTTGAAGAACTCGTTTTGCAAGTTCAGCTTGACATCTAAAAGTTCAGTTAATACTTCTTCCATTTTCTGGCCCAGTCTCACACTGGCCGCTCACAGAAACTCTCCAATGTGCTGATGACCAAGTGATCTCAGGTCACCCCTCCCATCCTATGTTAATTACACTATGTAGGTGGGGTTGCTTTGATCAGGTAGAGCAGATGGAAAAGTACTTGAACTAGAAAAATTCTGGGATTTTGTTGCTTTTGTTTTATTTTTTCATGTTATTACCCACAAGTTTTGAGGTTTCTGTTAATATTTTTACAATTAATGCTTCACTGCAGCATAGCATTCCACAAATTAGCTTTTCATGGTGAATATTGTCTATATGTCTATACACAATACACTTGAAGTACCTGCCTCCCATGCATTTCCTTTTAGCTCCATGCCGCAGAATTTTTGATGAAGAATCTGAAGTATAATGCTTATGAGATGTGAAATTTACACAGTAAAATATTCCCTCTTCTCTTTATTGCGAAACAATAGAAATTTTATTCTATTACTGTTAATTTACAGGGAAACAGATGATACTACTGTTTGCATGTTGAGTGCACCCCAGATTCCTGTTCAGGTCCTTTGACAAATCAGCCAGTACTATTTTGTGGATCTTGATAGTCTGCATAATTTATTAAATATATTGTGCATCATCCTCTTCCATGAAGAGTCTGCATTTCATGTTTCAGGAACTAAAAATACACAAGACATCAGAAGACTTGGGTATCATAGAATCATAGAATCATAGAATGGCAAGGATTGGAAGGGAACTTAAAGATCATCTGATTCCACCCCCTCTGCCATGAGCAGGGACATCTTCCCTACACCAGGTTGCTCAGAGCTCCATCCAAACTGGCCTTGAACACTGCCAGGGAGGGGGCAGCCACAGCTTCTCTAGTCAACCTGGTTCCAGTGTTTCACCACCCTCATGGTGAAGAATTTCTTCCCAATATCTAATCTAAATCTGCCCTCTTGTAGTTTACAGCCATTCCCCCTTCTCCTATCACTACACACACTTATGAAAAGTCTCTCTCCATCCTTCCTGTAGGCCCCTTCAGGCACTGGAAGGACGTTATAAGGTCACCCCGGAGCCTTCCCCAGGCTGAACAGCCCTAACTCCCTCAGCCTGTCCTCGTAGGAGAGGTAGTCCAGCCCTCTGAACACATTCGTGACCCTCCTCTGGACCTGCTCCAACACATCCAGATCCTTCTTCTGTTGGGGGCTCCAGAGCTGGACACAGGACTCCACATGGGGTCTCACGAGAGCGGAGTAAAGGGGCAGAATCACCTCTCTTGACCTGCTGGTCACGCTTCTCTTGACGCAGCCCAGGATATTGTTGGCCTTCTGGGCTGCAAGCGCCCATTGACAGCTCATGGTGAGCTTCTCATCCAGCAGTACCCCCTAGTTCTTCTCCTCAGGGCTGCTCTCGAGCCACTCTTCGCTTAGCCTGTACTTGTGTTTGGGATTTCCCCGACCCATGTGCAGGACCTTGCACTTGGCCTTACTGAACTTCATGCGGTTCACGCAGGCCCAACTCTCCAGCCTGTCAAGGTCCCTCTGAATGGCATCCCTTCCCTTCTGCGTGTCAACCACACCACAAAGCTTGGTGTCGTCAGGAAACTTGCTGAGGGTGCACTCAGTCCCACTGTCTATGTTGCTGAGAAAGATGTGGAACAGCACTGGCCCCAGTACCGACCCCTGAGGCACAGCACTCATCACTGGTCTCCACGTGGACATGGAGAAATTGACTGCAACTCTTTGAGTGCGTCCATCAATCCAGTTCCTTATCCAGCAAATGGTCCATGTGTCAAATCCATGTCCTTCCAATTTAGAGACAAGGACTTCATGTAGGACAGTGTCGAATGCCTTGCACAAGTCCAGGCAGACGATGTCAGTTGCCCGCCCTTTGTCGATCAACGCTGTAACCCCATCATAGAATGCTACCAAGTTGGCCAGGCATGATTTGCCCTTCGTGAAACCATGTTGGCTGTCCCCAGTCACGTCCTTGTTATCCATGTGCCTCAGCATGGTTTCGAGAAGGATCTGGTCCATTATCTTACCAGGCACAGAGGTGAGACTGACTGGCCTGTAGTTCCTTGGGTCTTCATTTTTCCCTTTCTAAAAAGTATTAAAAAATAAATTAAAAATAAATTATAAATAAAATAAATAATAAATGATAAATAAAAGTATGTAAAAGTAAAATATTGGTATAGTTACATCACAACATATTCAGATAGGGCAAGAAATGTAGTCTAAAATGTGGCAAAGCAGAGTCTTGACAGTTTAAGCAGTGTACTTTTGGAAACAATCAACTCATGCCTCTTACTGAGTCCTCCTATAACAGTGGCTTTCATGGTGTTTTTCTGAGGGACCTCAAATTGAGGAATTATTTAAGGTCAGATTTCCAAAAGTATGACTCAGTTTCTGAGCTAAAAAGGAGATCAGTTATGAGAGCTAATGTCTCTCTCTTCCATATTTTTCAAACTTAACAGAGGTGTAAAACTGCTGAAAATTTCGCCTTAGGTTTCTTATGGCAGCTTCTGACAAGTACACAAGGCCAGGGATTCCTCTACTGAAAACTGCTAGAGTACAGAAAACTCTGTTACTATTCTTACTTTTCCAGAAATTTCTTTTTTTCCTTTTTTTTTGGTGATGTTTCCTGAGCATGTTAGAGATTAAGCTATATTTACTGTTATGTGAGAGATGCCAGGAGAACCTCAGGTTGGTGCTCATAGAAGCTTTGCAAATATTCGTGTCCTGTTAGATACCTATCTGCACAGACAGATGAGTTGCACAAAAGTCTCCAAACTACTGAATGGGAAAAACATAAAGACTTCTTTAGACAATGAGCAGGAAGCTACCAAGAACCTGTCCATAAGTAAAACTGAACACTGGGCTTTATGAGGAAGTTTCAGCAATCTACATGTGGCCTTTTTGAGTCACAGAGGAAGACAGGGTCTAATACAATGTTTGCAATGTTTTGTTAATGACAAATTTTAATGGACATGTTCCATATAAGCTCAAGATAAATATGTGCAAGAACTTTTATTTACAAAGCAGAGGGAAGTAAAATTGAACGCTAAACGGTGCTGAAGAAGTAATACACTGAGATAGGTAAAGAACACCTGCACTTGTAGATCAATTAAATCATACCTACCCTGTTGCTATTGAAAGTTGTCGGACACTAACTGTGCTCTCTCTCCATGATGACAGCTTAGGTAATTCACAACTTATAACCATTAATTCTTCTTAATACAGAGCAACCTGGTGCATACAATATTTGCAAATATTCACCACGCTGTCTTGTTACCCAGGCATTTACTCTGCAATAATATTCACTTTCTATATAGTACCATTTGTCAGCATTCATAGATTTCAAAATAACTGAAAAGGAAGACAAATGCTACCATAGCAATTAAAAAACCGGAGAAAAGAGGTGTATTAGATTAGAAGCTACCTCATAACTGGGAAATACAACAGTAGTCATCTGATTTATGCCAGCTAGAAAACACTATGAAGTAAAAATCAACCAACCAACCAACCAAATCCAAACAGTGACGTAAATCTTCTTTTAGTTGCTAAAGAAATTTTCTGCGCTAGGCTTAAACCTATCTGATTTGTAAATCACCCCTTTTGCTGGAGTATTTAGCCATTATCTTGTGAGATTATTAACTCAAAACAATAAAAAATAAATAACATTACAGATTTAATAACACATCTGGCTGATAGATCCATAGAATTTTTGCTGTCAGACAAAGAAATTGGATGCTATTTCTAAAATAAGTTCAGGAGATCTTTACTTAGAATATCAGATTTTAGATATCTGATTTGGAAAAAAGACTTTGTTTTGTTCAATGAATTAGATCAGAGCTTCTACCTCCCTTTTCTCAGAGAAAGTCCCTTTTCATTAAGCCTGTTCCATTGTATTGCCACCTACATAAAATATATTTGGAGAGTTTAGTACAAGACTGCATGCCTGCTGACAAATATATATACTGCATGCAATATGTCTTTATGTTTTCACAACAAGTCCAATAAAATATCTTCAGTCTATTCTCTCAAATCGTAAATAGCTTTTTTCCAAAACTTAGAAGTGCGTATTTTGATCAGAAAACAGAAGGTGGCAAATTGACCAGTAGACCGTGCTTCATATATGAAATTTGATATGTAGAGTACAAAATGTACCACAGGTTTTTAGTCCTTGGCAAAAAAAAAAACCAACAAACTAACACAAAAATAAAAAACAAAAACAGAGACTACATTGTATTTTGGGGGGGAGCAGTCACCATTGATTTAATTTGCCTTTTATTTAAGTCAGTAAGAAACATCCTGCTGACATTGAATTGAACTGACTAGGCCAGTTCTTGGCTCTTTTTAAAGTCAGAGCTTCTGGAATTTACTGTGTCTTACTCATTTCTTCAATACCAAAAAAGAGAATGTAAAGATAAGACTTTTAATGAATATAAGTATATATGAATTTCAACTACAGAATTGGCCAAAATACAGTACTGAGTTCCACTGAAGTATGTAGCATGTATACAAAAGCATGGGTGATGCTTTTGCTGTGTGTGCCATACGTGGACCATGAAAACAATAAAAGATGATTTTACACAGACTTTCAGGGCTTCCAGGAGTTAGAGGTTTAAATAAGATAGAAATAATCTAAGAACATACACAACCTTACTGGAAATTACTGAGCCTCATTTGTCAATAAAATAAATTGAAATAAATTTCTCCTGGTGAGTAAATATACTGAAACAAAGACAATCAATAGGATAAAATTTGTCTGCTTTCTTTTCAAATCCTTACTTAGTCAGATAAACAGTAGTGATTACAACACATTACAAGTTTTTAATTGAAGTACACAGACAAATCCTGTAAGTCCCAGTAAGGTCATGCTGTACTGACTAGAAAAATCATAATTAAAAAAAGGTATTTAACATCTGCAGAATTCAGAGAAATGCAGCAATTGATGCCTTACCAAGTGTTTCTGTGTTAAGTGACACTGAATAAAGGTGGAGGGAAACAGATCTAGGTAATAACAGCATATCCCAGTTGTATGGCCCAGTTCGGGATAGGAAACAGTTTGGGAGAATTTTATAAATTATTTCTAGGAAGAAAGCAATTAATTTTTTTGCAGAGCTCTGTGTGCAGTTACATCTCTTTGCCCAAAACTGTCTTGAGTGATGTTACATCCTAAGTAGGATCCAGTTCTGTTCCATAATTCAGTGGGACTACCTGAAACTAGAACTCAGAGGGTTGTCATCAGCAGCACTGAGTCTAGTTGGAGGCCGGTAACTAGTGGTGTCCCCCAGGGGTCAGTACTAGGCCCAGTCTTGTTTAACTTCTTCATCAACGACCTGGATGAAGGGTTAGAATGTACCCTCAGCAAGTTTGCTGATGACACCAAACTGGGAGATGTGGTAGATACACCAGAAGGCTGTGCTGCCATTCAGCATAACCTGGACAGGCTGGAAAGCTGGGCAGAGAGGAACCTGGTGAGGTTCAACAAGGGCAAGTGCAGGGTCCTGCACCTGGGGAGGAACAACCCCATGCACCGGTACAGGTTTGGGGTGGACCTGTTGGAATGCAGCTCTGCGGAGAGGGACCTGGGTGTCCTGGTGGATGACAGGTTGACCATGAGCCAGCAGTGTGCCCTGGCTGCAAGGAAAGCCAATAGGATATTGGGGTGCATTAAGAGGAGTGTGGCCAGCAGGTCGAGGGAGGTTCTCCTTCCCCTCTACACTGCCCTAGTGAAGCCTCATCTGGAGTACTGTGTCCAGTTCTGGGCTCACCACTTCAAGAAAGATGAGGAGCTACTGGAGAGAGTCCAGCGGAGGGCTACGAGGATGATGAGGGGACTAGAGCATCTCTCCTACGAGGAAAGGCTGAGGGAGCTGGGCTTGTTCAGCCTGAAGAAGAGAAGGCTGAGAGGGGACCTAATATATGCTTACAGATATCTGAAGGGTGGGTGTCAGGAGGATGGGACCAGACTCTTTTCAGTAGTGCCCAGCAACAGGAAAAGGGGCAATGGGCACAAACTAAAGCACAGGAAGTTCCGTCTGAACATGAGGAAGAACTTCTTCCCTCTGAGGGTAAAGGAGCACTGGCATAGGCTGCCCAGAGAGGTTGTGGAGTCTCCTTCTCTGGAGATATTCAAGACCCGCCTGGACAAGGTCCTGTGCAGCCTGCTGTAGGTGACCCTGTTTCGGCAGG
>Ga0065711_1033619_pt1 | contig 25122 bp, 11 predicted proteins | sample Hoacrofraction12_FD_59098 | JGI IMG/M metagenome (GOLD analysis project Ga0065711, IMG submission 59098) | Hoatzin crop microbial communities from Cojedes, Venezuela - Epithelial fraction 12 v2 (version 2) | ecosystem: Host-associated > Birds > Digestive system > Esophagus > Crop | place...
TCCGCCGCGGCGGAGGGACCCACCTGGCGCCACGCTCCGTCCCATCCCGCGCTGCCGCCCCTCGGCCGCTTCCACCCCCGCCACCGACCGCCTTCGCGGGCTAAGCCTCCGCGCCCCCCGCCGCCGCCCCGCCCCTTCATCCCCAAGCCCCGCCCCTTTAGCCCTATTTTTTGGCCCGTGCCGGGAGGGGCGGGGCAAGGCGCGCCAACGGGAGCCAGTGCTTCGCCGCACACATTGCCGATCGGCGTGAAGGCCATCCAATGAAAACGCCGGCAAGACTGGCAGAGCTGTCAATCAACGGCCCCTACCTGGGGTTCGCAAGAGGGCGGGCGCGGGGAGTTTCCTCCCGCTGGCCGGCGCGGCCGCCCCCTCCCTTCAATCCGCCCCTGACCCTGCTCCCGCCGCCCAGGCCCTGGCTGCCGTCTCTCGGCGCACCGGTCCCCCTGTCCCTCAGGGCCGCTCCTCCCTTGCACGCAGGGCGGGGGTGCGGGCCGCTGCGGCCCTGTCACGCCGCTGTCCACCGCCTCGGCCCCTTTCCCGCCTGCCCGCGGCACCTCCGCGCCATTGCGACCCGCTTCCTGCCGAGTCCCTCTCCCGCTCGTCCGGGCCCCGCACAGCTTCGCGTTGGTACGGACACGCTGCCGGCCTCAGTGCGGCTGCGGCCGGTGCTCCGGCCCCGGGAGCCCGCCCGTGGCGGTGAGCCCTGCGGCGGGGGCTGCTGTTGCTCGCCGCAAAGCCTTGAGGGAAAACAAGTCGGACTTTGTCGTGTGGATCAGATTTTGGGGGGTGGGAGGGGTAGGACAACCGCCACACGAACTTCAGTGGCCCGGGGCACTGCAGTGAATGGCCACGGCTGGGGGCAGCGGTTACTGGGCGCCGTCCCCAGCCAGTCCTCTCTGGCGACTGGAAGCGCGCTGAACCCAAACCCAGTGTACCGCTGGCTTCGGCTCCTTTCAGCAAAAAAATAGTAACGCTGTATTGCTATTAATTTGAGAAAAATACTTGTCTTTAAGTTGCTGGTATCGATCGTGGCTTGAAGCAGCAGCTGAGAGGCCGCTGCTGCCGTCGTTGGAGGGTACATGGCGCACGGCGTAAGGCAGTCGCGCGGCCCGCGTCGGCCGGGAAGCGCGGACGGCGACGGTCATACCATCACCAGCAAAGGGACAGAAAATGAGCCATGAAGTACTATAGCCCTAAAAGAAGGAAGCAGCAGTCTTTCTCCTCAGCCTAAGGGCTCGCTGGGACAGAAATCGTAAAATAGTCTCTAGGTTTTGAGAAAAAAGCCATGCTCTGTTCAAAAGGCATGTGTTTTCTCTAAAACACGTATGCAGCCAGATAGAGGAAACTCTTCAGACACTGTAAGATAAAACGGAGGGAAAATGGCCTGGCCTTGTTAAAACACAGCTGTGTTCATGCTCGTTTGGTGATGCTTTTTTTCATGCTGAAAAAGGCATCTTGAGGTTTGAAAAATACTCATTTCAAACAGACCTATCACTACCAGTAATTTTTTTCTGCTCCACCAATACAAGTAGCCAGTGTGATGCAAGTTATTAATGAACATTTATTTCGTTCCAGCTGCTCTCCAGGCTCTTGGATTCCTTCTCAGCTTTCATGTTTCTCCTCTGCGTTCGTGATGTTTTTAATGCTACTTTTAATAATACCTACATCTTGTAAAAAAAGGAACTCGGGCAGAGCTTTATTACTGCTGGCTTGACCTTGCCTTAGAATTTGAAAATAAGGCAAATCTGCCAAACTATTTGCATTTAATCTGTACTGAGTTTTCATTAAGAGACAAAAAAAAAAAAAAGGTGCTTAAATTACCTGCAAGGAATAATTGAATTGATTTTTTTCTCCAAACCATTATTATTTTTAAGTGGAATCATGCTTCAGAAAAGTCTTCTGAAGGCAGTAGGTACAGGTTTGGACTGACACACCAAGAGATGTCCAGAACTGATCTTTCACCTGTTAATTTCACTTGGAAGTCAGGATCAGGTTTCAGGGGGCAATGAAAAGGGAGGGTTACCGGAGACTGAAGCCAAGCTGAGTTTGCGGAAGTGAGCGTGACATTTTCTTAATATCTGCTTATGCTATTACTGACTTAGATCTAATTTATAAGGACCTCCTTTTCTTGAATAGTTAATTTCACACACACAAAAAATGTACAGCATAAAAAGAAACAATATTTTGAAAGTCTGTTATACCTCTTGTTGCTTCCAGCTGAAGAGCATATTTCATGATAAGAGAATCTTTTTGTCTTTCAGGAAACACAAAATTGCTGAATAATGTTAAAATAAATAGTGTTACACAAATGCTTTACAACGCCACTGATAATCATTACAGCATCTCTGATTATTAATGGGACATTGATGGGCCCCTGAAGAGTTTCTTGCTGAATCAGCTTTTGAAATAAATTGCTTTCCCTCCAGCTGCAGCAGCACCCCAGAGAAGGGGGAACCGTGTCTTGACTGGAGGTAATTGATTTAGGACAGCTAGCGGTTACATGCCACGTGCAACATAAGGTGCTCTATGAATTACCACGTCTGTGTTAATGGAGTTTATTTTCCATTAGTGCAAAACTATTTAGCCTTGGTAAGTCTGTATACGTATGTCTCATACTCTTCTTATTTTCGATATTATTATTTCCATACTATTCATACTTTTCAAGAATATTTTCCTGAGACAATATATTAACTATTTTGCTTTTTGTTCCTGTTTTCCTGTTTTCCTTTTAATATCCCTGGATCACTGGAACACTGAAAGACTAGCAAAGTATATGAAACCAAGATGCAAGTAGATCCTCAAAGGAAACATTCAATATAAGTTCAAAGAGGCACTGTGTAATCAATCTTGAGAAAAAAATGCAGGCAAAGAAGAACAAAAGGAAGCCTAATAACTTTTCAAGACAGCTACTTTCATCAACTAAACAAGAGTTGTAATTCTGCCAATGAATAGTAAGCTCCATTAACTGTAAGTCATAAAAACTATTTACTATGCAAAGCCCTCATTTTTCTTTGCTGGCTCTGACACTTTGGTAGGGCAGTGTAGCAGGATATCCTATGAAGCAAGGACTGGTGATCTATAGCGGGAGTGGACATAGTCCCCTAGTGCTTTTACAGCATCGTCAGTTGAACAAGCTCCCTTTTTAAAAATAAGCACATGAAAGACATGATTCCAAGTTCTTGGGGAGGTTAAAAAATGATATACAGAAAGCTGTAATTAGTAATAGACTGTTGATTTAGCAGCTGTACAATGCAGGGCACAGGTAGAACTGATGAAGCTAAGAAACAAGAACCACAGGGTGAATGTCTAGTCTGAAGGAAGAGAAGGGGAAGTCAGCTCACAAGGATGGCTGGGGTTCTGCAAACACCATTTCTGTGTGAAAGGTTTCAAAGTGTGCTGTACCAAACACTTTTCTGTCAACTAAGGATGAGCTAAATTTTATTTCTCCTGTCTGGATTCACTATAGACTGATGCTTTTTACAGACCCAGCAGTCCTTTCCTAAACTTCTGTGTCTTGTTGTATTATGACCACCGACAATAATGGAGGTATAATGCCGGGGAGGAGGGGGGAGGGGGGAGAGGGGTGGAATCTCTTAATAGGCAAAAACAGGCTCTCCTGGGTAAAAACAAAAGTGTAAGGAATAGCAACATGTTGCTCAGTGTCAGAGGATTTATGCAGCTGAGTTCTGGGGAGTCCCTAGCTGCTTTCTCCCTCTACTGAGCCCATAAACAGGCATGGATATTGAAAGATTCATGATAACTATGTTTGATTGCTCCCAGCCTGATGTCCAATAGTTATTGGTAGCCTCACTCCATCTGATTTGTCTGTCTCTCTTGTAGTGTCATGGGTAAAGTTTACCAACACGGACTGCAATTATCCACTTCCCACCAACTTTCAGCAAGAGGCTATCATCTAGCTCCCATATGTGCCTTTAGAAATCTCTTTTCTCGTGTACAGAAGCACAAAAAAGCATCAGTGCATCAGTCAGCGTTATACTGCACTAACATTTTAGACTTTAGGGAAGACAGAGGGACAGTTTGACACAACCAGAGCATGAAGATAAGCTACCTGACCATCACGTGGCTGCGGCTTGTATTGGAACCTCTGTGATTTGCCTTAGATATGAAGATACTTGGAAAGGCACATGGATGTACAAAACTTTAGACCCTGACCCAACCCAGCAGTGTCCCACTTCGTTGGGTTTGCTGCAGCCTAGGGTGTAAGGCAGACTAAGGGAAGAGTAATGAAGGAGATGGCTGTGATGAAAGGGTTAGTTATGTTAAATGATTTTGAACTTTTATTCAACTATAAAAATCATAGTGGGTGCCAATGAAAAATATGCTCCTGGAATTGTTAGGAGGCATATTGCATAGCAAACAAACATGTAGAGTACAGTCAAAAATTAATAAAAGTATTTTAAAAGGGAAAGATTAAATAGCATCCCAGTCTTCCAGCCCTAAAAGTATATGTAACTCATCAGAACAAAAGTGTCATGGGAACATTAGTGACCTCTGTGTCTGCCTCACAGGAATCAACTTCTCTATATGCACAGCCATTTATTAGCCTGCTCTTAGATTGCAGTCTTTTCATGGCAGGGACCAAATGTGTGTATAGCTTTGCATAACAACAAGCATAAAATGCTTCTGAACTTTCCCTGGCCCAATGTAGAAAGCCTCTTAGGAGTCCTGTGACAAGTGCACTGTTTTTTGCACTCTTGGATCCTGTTATACAGCAGGGGAGTGACACAAGGCCAGTGAGACCATCTCCTTTCCTCCCAGTGCCTTGCTAAGGATTACATTTTCCAGTTGGGATGCCCCTGTCCAACTCCCTGACCTCAGCTGCCAGACACAGCTGGATCAAACATCAGGCCTATCCAGTGGACTTGGCATCTGGTGTCCGAGAGCAGATGAAGCTGAGGTGTAAATGGTTGAGGTATGGAGGTAAAGGTAGGGAGTACCGGAAGAAAATCAAATGCATAAATCTCATGAAGTTTGGATGACGTGAGATAGATTTTTGTTGAGACCACCCTTCAAAAAATGTGTATAAATTAACTGCAAATAGAAAATTTCACACTAAAATTGAATAGGGAAGGTAACACAAACACAGAAATTGGGGCAAAAATGACATCAAGAGATCTCTTAATCCACCCTCCTGTGCCAAAGTGGGATAAATGAGAGAGGTATTGTTATGGACTGATGTGTGTTTGATTAAGATATTTAATCTAAAGAAGAGAATTCCACAATTTCTTCCTGCCTTCTTGCCTAGCGTTTATTGTCAGAAAATTTTTACTAATGTCTAATGTAACTCTTCCGTGACGTAATTTTAGCACATTCTCTTCTCATGCTATCCACAGTGGATGTGGAGAACAGATGACAACCTGTGATTGTTTGAAGGCTTCTCACGTCTCTCCCGTCATTCATTCAATAAATTAAACCCCTAGCTCTTTCAGTCTTGCCTCATAGGACGTGTTTGCTAATTCCCTGGTCATTCTCCTTTTTTTCTTTTGGATTGTCTCCACATTTGCTGAAGTTCACTGCACAGAACTAGACACACAGCACGCAATAGTAATGCCGCGTGTTTGCTTTTACTGTAATAGTATGACATTGTTGATACATATTCCACTTGTGAGTCACTGTAACCTCAACATCTTTTTCAGCAAAACTTCTGCCTAGTCAGCTGTTTCCCATTCTGTGTTAATGCGCTTGATTTTTCCAGATTAAGTGCAGGCCTTGCAGTCTCCTTTTTGAAGATCATCCTGGTTTTTTGAACCAGCTGTCCCATTTGTCAGCATCATTTTGATTGCTTCTCCACCAGGTTTGTGACATCAGCAAATGTGCTAAACATACTTTCTACTTCATCATCCAAGTCACTGAAGTAAATACAAAGCATTACCAGACTCAGGACACATCCCTGGAGAATCTCAGCCATTTTCCATTGTAGCAGTGAACCTTTGATAACTATTCTCTGATTACTGCTTTCCAAACAATCTTCTCCAGATTGTTAGAAGAATGTCAATCAGACATGTCACGTGGCAATGTAGAAAACCTCTGTCTATACTAACATTTTCAAGGGAGCTGAAGTTAAACATTTTCTTAAAATTCGTTATTTTTATTAAAGTTGACTACTTATCTCTTGTATCTAGTATAGAACACTTGCATTTGCAGAAGAAACACAAAATAATGTTTCAGAATTGTCAGTGAGAGCTGGGCACTGCGGACACCAGGCAGGAAAATGTTGGATTTTCACTCATATAAGGTCCTTAGATATTGAGCATCAGTAAGTAATTTGTATTTGAGTGTTTGCTTACTTGACTAGGAGTCAACATTGCTTTTACACAGATTGTGTAAAAGCATCTCCATCTCTAGTGCTCCAAATTATCACTTCGCTATGCTTCCCCAGTATCCCTCAGTAGTGTATCTGGTAGTATGTCATTCACTGAAAATATTAGCCTAAAGATGAGCAAGGAGTTAGTTGACATTACAAAATTTTGCCTTGACTTTATCAGGAGTATGATATTATCACTGTAAAGACTGGCCGGTGATACCTGGTATGAGAGAGAGGGACTCTGGCGGTCTTCAGGGAGCTTTGATACCCACCCTACCTCCCTCAAACAGCTGTATTGCTCTAAATATATTTTTCCACTGCAAGCCCTCTGAAGGTTTCCTTCTTCAGCAGCTCCAGCCACTGTAAACTGAGCTCCTCTTTTAGCAGCCCTCTCGTGAAAGAAGATGCCTTGAATAGGACAGAGCTGAAGGAAGATTAAAAGCAAAGTTATTTCCTGCTTCAGAAGTAATAGTGATTGTGGCTTGATCAAAAAAGCCACTAGATACTAAGTTTGAAAAATAATCAGAGCAAAAGCTAGATCTTCATCGAAGTATTAAAACAGTCGAAACAGGGTCAGTTTGAAAGACCAGCTTTCTGCAAACAGATGAGATGGGTATTTGAAAACCAACCAACGTCTTTACAAAGCAAAGCTTTATGCATAATTAATATGTCACTGGGGGATTTTTCAGCAAATAAGCATAAAGCTATACTGTTTAATTATCAAGATAATTTCAGCAACTTATTACTGCTTCTTCTGGTAGGACAGACTTCCCCAGTCATCTGGAATATTACTCAAATTAGCTGAAGCTGACTTCGAGCTGATAGTTTAAAATATAGAGCATGAAAACAGAAAGAAAGGCTTATTTTCACAAATAGACGTGCTTTTAATCTTGAATACCAGAATCTTTCTTTGTAAGAACATTTGGAAGTGATATATTTATTGGATTTCTTTTGTGAAGTGTATTCTTTAATTGTCCTTAACAACATAGCTTCGGCATGTGAATTCTCAAGCTTTTATTCTCTTTTTGGCTGAAGCTCATTCAATTTATCCATGTTTTACATTCAAAAGCAAGGGAAACGATGCTCTTCCTCAAAACGCAATGCTCGTTCCGTTATGCAAAGTTGAAGATTGTATTAGGTCTCCATCTTGCGCATTATATCCTAAGCCTCCTGGTGTCTCCAATTACACTTGTGCACCCACAAAGCATGAAGCATGAGTCTCTTCAGATATCAGTCGTGAGTTCAGTCCTGCTGACTGCCATTGTGTTATCATTGTGAGCTACGTGGGGTTTTAAAAATTCCACCTGTGCATTCTGGGTCAGTATGCTCATTTCTTTGCAGGATGAAACCTTATAGAAGTATCATTTTCTGTGGGTTGTAACTGCCCAAAAGCTGCACAGATACCTTTGGTCTTCAGGGAAGATGCCTACAGTCTCCATTCTCATATACAATTCATATACGATTGCCCCAATGCACAAGCAAATCTTATCCATGCACATGTGAACTGGAATAGGCAAGAGGCATTGGACTGCACTCTGAGTGCTCAGTGTGTCAAAAGGAACAGGCGTGCAGACTCCCAACGGTAATTAAGCCTTGCTGGGACATCAAGCATATGTCATATAGAATAGGCTGTCTTTTCTGTTTTCCTTCACTCCCTCCCGCTCTCAGTCCGATTTTGGGTAGAAAATAAAATTAAAAAGTGGAACGAGGGGAAGATTGTAAGTAAATCTTAGCAGCAGCTTTTCAGTTGTAGGAAAATCTGTTGTTTGGATAACAGCATTAGAGGAGGAATTCTTAACTGACACAAGAGGGAAATAAAAGCAACCCCAGCAAGACAGAACAAAAACCTGTCAGAATGAAGAAATCTTAGTCAACCCACAGAAAGGGCAATTGGGAGGCCCTATGGGAGAAAGAGAGTGGTGGAGCCCTAATGCAATGTAGATGCTCAGGGAGGCAAGGCAGAAGTGGGAAATAACGGCTGTTTGCTCATTCGGTTTTAACTGGAGTTGGAGATGGCTGTCTTTCCTACCATACATCAAACCAAGCTCCGGAACTCTGGAACAAAAACAGTTCAATACGGACTGTCGCAGCTATGTCTGTTTGATTCTCCTTTTTCAACCAATGCCTCGTGGGAAACCGCCTCCCCCTTCCTCCTTAAAAAAAAAAAAAAAAGTCAGTTTAGAAACAACTGTCATTACATAGCATATTTTCCTCATTGTAAGGCACTTAAAGAACAAGAAAAAGCCATCTGCTGTAACTTGGCTGCCCTTTCCATTTTGGGTTAATCCACATTTCTGGCTTTTTCATCATCATTCCCAATTAAATCCTTCTCCAAAACAAATGTAGATGGTTTTACAATTTTTATTTAAGCCTCCTTATTCAATTCCAGTCCTTTTGGCAGAGTATCTGACAAAATCATTATATCTTATGTGAACTATTTCTGCCTAAACTTTGTACACATAACTGATTTTCCATTGTTAGGTTGATCTCTGCAGAAAAGGACTGTGAACTCTCGTGTGACTAATAGCCCCAGTTTTGTGCTGGATGCAGAAGTTCAATGGCATCATAGCATACCTTGAATTTTAAATACTTCCTTGTACGGAGTTCTTGTGTGGAGCTTTCTGTTCACTTCCACTTTACATTTCTAGGAGACTACTAGCAGAAGCTGTTGTATTGTGCTCTGTACAGTCAGAGAATTTCTCCGTGTCCTGTCTCTTGGGGAGACATTTGATTTTTGTTCTGCCTAGTTCTATCTATTGTGCCTTAATCTAATACAAAAGTATCTGTGTGGAGAGCAGAATGACAGGAAATGCTTGCCCTAGAGTTCTAGCGCTGTCTCTCCTATTTCAGTCTTGTTAATGAACAGCAAAACAAAACAAGCCGACAAGTCTGAGCTTCTCTTAGATATCACAACAGGCACGTGGAATGGCTTCTCCCAGTCATACTGATTGCTTTTACCACATTTATAGTGCTCCAATAAATGCTTCTTGGAGCTGCTCCAGGCAATTGTAATTAATTCTCGGTGGAGTGCTCATAGTGGTCACCCTGGATCAGAAAGGTCGGGACTTTGTCTGTGCCTTTATAACATCGGTAAAAATTAAATACCCACTTTCCCCAAAGGTCATCGCAAGCCAAATACACGAAACAATCTCTGATCAGTTTCCCGTTCTCTGCTGTTTCCCATTATTTCTGCCATTTTCCTAAAAATTAAAACTAAACACGTAAACAAATCAAAGCAGAAGCTGTTTGCAGTGTTGATCCAACCCTCTCTGCCGTGCAAGCAGCTGATGAAGATACAAACAGGAGAAGTGAGAGAGGCCCCTGAACACGTGGAGAGCCTTTCACCGGCGGCGACTCTGGCTTTAATTAATCTCCCTGCCTTCTCAGGGCAGCTAAAAGGGGAAAATCCAGGCTGGCGAACATCTGTTGCGCCGCGCTGCAGCCGTAGCTCAAGGTAAAGCCGACGTCACCCGGGGGAAGGCGCCGCCCCCGCGGCCGGCGCTCAGCACCACGGACAGCGCCCGGCCCGCCGGGGAACGGGAGGGCGGGAGCGGCGCCGGGCGGCACCGGGGCTGCCTGCCCCGTCCCGGCGGTCCCCGGGGCTGCCTGTCCCGTCCCGGCGGTCCCCGGGGCTGCCTCCCTCGTCCCCGGGGGTCCCCGGGCCCGGCGCCCCGCTCCCAGCCCCCGAGAGGGGCAGGAGGCATGGCGGCACGTGTTGTTACTTGCCACGTGCGTTTGATAGCTGCGGCTCCTCTATTTCCCCTAATTTAGAATCATGGGATCATTAAGGTTGGGAAAGACCTCTAAGACCATCAGGTCCAACCGTCACCCCAACAGCACCAGGCCTGCTAAACCATGTCCCGAAGTGCGACATCTACACCTTTTGTGAACCCCTCCAGGGATGGTGACTCCACCACTTTTCGGGGCAGCCTGTTCCAATGCCTGACCACTCTTTCAGTAAAGAAATCTTTCCTAATATCCAATCTAAACCTCCCCTGACGCAACTTGCAGCCATTTCCTCTCTTTCTACCATGCCCTTGAAATGGGCAATGTGGAACTGGCTGTGAGTTTCCTTTCTGTTATTTTTCTTTTTCTTTTCTTTTCTTTTTTAATGCTGCATGTCTTGGAACCTAGCAGTTCTGCAAAGGGGGAGAAGGGAGGAGACCTCAACATGAGCGAAGCACAAAAATAAAGGAAATAAATAGAGCAGTGTATGCCCAGCCAAGAGAGGAAGCATTGGCCAAAGTCATGCACAAAATAAAACCAATTCTGAACCATTCAAACCACTCACTTAAAATTATTGTTTTCCTGTGAGGGAAAACATCAGACAAATTTTTCTCATCTTGAAGTATCGCTAGTTTCTCTTCTCAGTGCCAGAGAGGTCAAATTTGACCCTGGCAATTTTATTAAAAACTTTAAATTTTACAGTATTTTTTTTTCTGCTACTTCTACTGTATTGTTCCTTTATGTGACTAGTATTAGTTTCTTTCACTGTTGGAAACCCTGAACATGATATTGCTCCTCTGAGGAAACATGTAATTTCGCATGTAAATGTCAAGTTCCATTGTTCAACATGGGAAGTGCCAGCCTCAGGGCCAAGACAGCCAGGTTGCCTTAAACAAGGACAAGCAGCAGTCTCCAAAGACCATCAGACACTGGGTGTCATTAGACTGCTAATTTCCCTTGGGACACTCTCCGTCTCTGCTCATAGGCCTCTCACAGGCCCCTCCAAAGTCTTTGTCTCAGCCTCACACTCCTTACACCGATCTCTGCCTCCCTTTCCTCCACCCTACTCTCTCACTTTGTTTTTCTGTTTAGTCATTGCACATCCCCGTGAAACCAGCCAAGGAACAGAAAATGTTCAAGCCTCAGTGCCATTTCCTCACTGCCCCACTGCCCTCCCTCAAAAAGCCAGGGGGCCAAACCAAGGTGGATACCGTCACATCTTACATGATGTTTTCAGGGGTCTTTCTCCCTTATGTTTTATTTACCTTGACTGCAGCTCCTTGGGCAGTCAAACTCTGTTGGAACAGTACAATCTCAGCAGACGTTTGGCTGCCGCTGAAGTACAAATGAGAAGAAATTATCTGTCTTCAATTTATACACAACATAATTTCGTTTTCCATCAAATAGTGGTCTTGTAAGAGATGTGGACAAATGATGGACTCTGGCTGGTGTTCATTATATGAAGTGCAACAACTCCTATGATGCACCCTTCCACCTCTGCTCTATCTATCTATTGATTCCCATCACATAATTAAATTGTGAACTCTGAAAGGCAAAGCCATCTTTCATTTCAAGTACTGATCAGCATCTAGCCCACCAGGGCTCTGAGCCCTTATTAGATCTCTGCTAATATTGCAATGCAAATAGTAAGGGAGCTGCATCTGCCGGCTCACAAGCCCCAAGACTCCACGCTTGCCTAATGCAGGGGATCTTATATACCCAATATCACAATAGCTGGAGTGACAGATCATTACAGTGCTATTGTGCCAGAATTGTTGTTATGAGTATAAAGGATTGAGGCAGTTATTAATCATCTCAAAGCATTTTACACAGGCACAAGCATAAATCACAGCACTCTATCCAGTTGGGTAATTGCATTCTGCCACAAAAAATTCCTTCTAAAATTTCTACCAATAACAGTATTTTTCAATTATAGTCCTAAACTTTGTGCTTTGTTGCTTTACACCCCTAAACAGCTGAGGTATTTCTCTTCTGAGGTGATCAATTGTCTTCTATGGAAATTCAGACGTACACAGACCTGCACTATATTCTTTACGTAGCCATCAAAGAACTTTATAAAGCCATTCCTTTGTATTAAATTATGTATAAATGCACAATTTTCTTACTCTAAAGAAAATGCATTAATGACATTTAGCAACAGAGCTCTTCAGGCAGCCTTTTTGAATGCCAAAATAGTAAACATTGACTCCCAAATCATATTTACCCCATGATGTCATCAAATCCCAAAGCAGCCAGGAAAGAGAGAAAATATTGTAATCTCCTTTTAATGCACCTTTCAAGATTTCAACCCAATTTGGAGTTCTGATTATAAAATAGCAATGTCATTTGTAACTGGCTATTTATTATTTAGTATACAGGGCTATATAGCTGTGCATTCCTTTATAATACATGAAGGAAGCTTTCAATTAGTAAAGCAGGGAAGATCTGACCCTTTAGACAGGCACGCTTGAGGACATTTGAAAAGCCTTGCTGAACCGTAGTTTCTGAAGACCTGCTCTGCTATTCATAGCTACGACTTAGGATTTGTTCCTCAGAGAGAGCAATTCCCCCTAACCACAGTAAAGTGTTTTCGTCCAAATGAAAATGACATATTGGAGCATACTGTGCTGGTGGCAGTGCAGGTCATTTCCTTTATTATTAAAAAAAGTAATAAAAATCACTTGCCGGTTGCCTTACATAAGCCCAAATGCACTCTTTAAATCAGCTTCCAAAGAGAGGATAAGTGGACCACTGTTTCAAAACAATGTCTTGAAATTATGTAGAACACCTGATATCATCGGTTTCGCAGCTATCTTTGGAAGCTTCTCCGGTTTAGCAGCAAACTAACGCGACAAGCAAACACATACTAGATTCTGCGTCGTTGCTTGGAAACAATCAGTTTGGGAATGGCATAATCCTATTAGTCTAAAGAAGACCAAAATTTTAATAGACTTCATGCAATTCAGATGCAAACTCTTCCTCTCGAATCAAATTTTACTACGCATATATAACAGTTATCCTCTTTTCTTTTTTTTTCCCTTCCTACTAAAGGGCATACATAAATGCCTCATGGCATCACAACGACGAATAATGATGTGCTAAACCTTTATTGATTTGCTTGGCATTCTCATAGACTCCCTGCTCCCAAACCATATGTGTTCAATTGCACACTCATATTTGTAGTATAAAAAATACATCATTTTAAAAGTGAAGGCTGAAGAACTGAAAGAACTGCTAATGCACTATAGAGGTCCGATTGTTCAAGCTGGGCTTGGCACATCTGGCAGCACAGGAGGGATGCTCACACCACAATTTTAGGTAACTCAGTTAGTTAGCACATCTGATTAGAGTCCTGCTATTGTGAATGGAGAAACACCAGCATCTCCTGTAACTGACACAGAGCAGGGGTCTAACTGACTGTCCTACTCTTTCTCTGTTGAGTACAGAAGGAGCCCAGGTAGCTAAAAAGATCACTGAAGTTGAGCAGAGCAGCCTCAGGCCTACTCTGATGTATTTTCAGCTGTCTCGGGAGTTGGGTTGGCACCCTGGGACTGCCGCAGCGCAGGGAAGCCCCGTGCTCATGCTGTGGTGCCAGCCTGGAGCAGGACACTGTTCCTCGGCTCCAATATGTAGACAGTTCTTGCGGTGACTCATGAAGATGAGAGAAGGCTCCAGGGAGACCTTGTTGTGGCCTTTCAGTACTTAAAGGGGGCCTATAAGAAAGATGGAGACAGACTTTTTAGCAGCGCCTGATGCTGTAGGATGAGGGGCAATGGTTTTAAGCTAAAAGAAGTAGATTTAGACAGGATATAAGGAAGAAATTTTTTATGATGAGGGTGGCAAAACACTGGCACAGGTTGCCCAGAGAGGTGGTAGATAAACCATCCCTGGAAACATTCAAGGTCAGGTTGGACGGGGCTCTGAGCAACCTGATCTAGTGGTAGATGTCCATGGTCACTGCGGAGGGGTTGGACCAGACAACATTTGCAGGTCCCTTCCAACTCAAACTATTCTATGATTCTATGATTTTATAACTTTCCAAATTCAAAGGGTTGCAGAGCATCAAGAAAGCAATAGAGGATGAAGCCTGTAGTCTTCCATGGCTAGAATTTTGTTTTCAGAAGTGCACCTGTGCACTGAAATCCATCTTTATTCAGAGGAGCTCTTATTTACACGCTGAACTCCCACCTGCTTCAGTGGAGCAGAAACTTGTGTAAAGTGTACCATACACACAAGTGCTTTCCCAGTGCGAATGCCTCCCACCTCGACGTGGCTGCTGGCTTCAATCCAGCCAAGAATGATAGTCATCTACATCCTTACAATGTCAGTGTGAAATTTGTTTATTGGCCACGGGCAGTTCCTTCTGAACAGATGTCAGGATCAGAGCCGCTGTGACAACTCAGATTCATTTAATATCTGGTCAATAGCAGGGCAAAGGATGGGAACAGCCTTACAAACAGACCTGCTTTTTCAGCCCAACACATTTCTCTTGGAGGCAGGGTTCTCCCACAGGCAGGAATAATGCTGAGGCACCTACTGATGTTGCCTGGTCTGAACTCCATTCTCTCAGGCTGTCAAGCAAGCCTGCGCTTTCAAAGGGTACAATATTCCTATTAAAAGCATGAATTGTGAAAACACAAATGGGAGATGATTCTCAAAAGACATTTTTATAGCCAGCAGAAAGCTTCATGCCAATTGCTTAAAAAGGCTTTGAAAGTTTTCCAAGACAGCGCAACGCAGGCCCAGATCACTCCTTCTGATTTAGCTCCATAATTGCAATCCCTTTCAATACTTATTTTTGTCTTCAGCCGAGTCTCTCCCCGCCGCCCAAGTCCTCTCTCACTGCCAGAATCCTTCAGATATGGCTGAATAGAGCTTCCCTTTCCACCCCGCGGACATGGCCTGGCTGTGCCACAGGTCACCGTGGGCAGAAGCACAAAGTGCACTTACCCAGGCTGTGCCTGAAAATATTTCCAACTTTTCCAGAGTGAAGTATCAGGGAGAATGTCCAGCTCTCGGGCATGGCGTGGCCGACTGCCAGCTCCTGAAACCTGGAGCGATCCCACAGCGTTTGGCAATTTCTGCTTTGCCAACACAACTCTCACAAAGCTTAGCCTATTCTGTCACCAAGAATTACATGACCAGCTGAGAAGAGGAAATATTTGTGTTTCAGCCAGCCCCTCTGAGTGCTGGGTTTTAATGAAACAGGTTTCTGCAAGTAACTTGAATAAAAGATCATACCCTAAGCTTTAACACAACTTCACGGAGCTTCCCAGAAGCCTTTTTTCACCCGTGTAGCATCTGTTCTCAGCCATTACTGAAGATCCCATGAATTTTTAAATGCTGCATTTGGATCAGAATTTTTCTAGCCTCCTCTGCTGCCATTTCTGTACACATTGCAGAAGAGCTGCTCTGACCTGATGTTTTGGTTTGGCCTGGATAAATGCCAGGTGCCCACCAAAGCCGCTCTATTGCGCCCCCTCCTCAGCTGGATAGGGGAGAGGAAACATGATGAAAGGCTCAAGGGTCAAGACAAGGACAGGGAGAAATCACTCACCAGTTACTGTCATGGACAAAACAGACTGAACTTGGGGAGAAAAGGGAGTTTAATTCATCAACAATCAAATCAGAGTAGGATAACAAGAAATAAAACCAGATCTTAAAACACCTCCCCCCCACCCCTCTCCCTTCTTCCCAGGCTCAGCTTCCCTCCCGTTTCTCTCCCTCCTCCCCCCGAGCGGCACAGGGGGACGGGGAATGGGGGCTGCGGTCAGTTCATCGCACGTTGTGTCTGCAGCTCCTTCCTCCTCAGGGGGAGGACTCCTCACACTCTGCCCCTGCTCCAGCGTGAGGTCCCTCTCACGGGAGACAGTTCTCCATGAACTGCCCCAACGTGAGTCCTTCCCACGGGCTGCAGCTCTTCATCAACTGCCCCAGCGTGGGTCCTTCCCACGGGCTGCAGTCCTTCAGGAACAGGCTGCTCCAGCGTGAGTCCCCCACGGGGTCACAAGCCCTGCCAGCAAACCTTCTCTGGCGTGGGCTCCTCTCTCCATGGGTCCACAGGTCCTGGCAGGAGCCTGCTCCAGCGCGGGCTCCCCACAGGGTCACAGCTTCCTTCAGGCATCCACCTGCTCTGGCGTGGGGTCCCTTCCACGGGCTGCAGGTGGAGATCTGCTCCACCGTGGACCTCCATGGGCTGTGGGGGGACAGCCTGCCTCACCATGGTCTTCATCACAGGCTGCAGGGGAAACGTCTCTGCTCCAGTGTCTGGAGCACCTCCTCTCCCCTCTTTCTTCACTGACCTTGGTGTCTGCAGAGTTGTTTCTCTCATCCATCTCACTCCTCTCTCTCGACTGCCATTTCATCACAGGTTTTTTTCCGCTTCTTAACTGTGTTATCCCAGAGGTACTACCACCGTCACTGATGGCCTTGGCCTTGGCCAACTGCATGTCCATCTTAGAGCCGGCTGGCACTGGGTCTGTCAGACATGGGGGAAGCTTCTGGCAGCTTCTCACAGAAGCCACCCATATAGCACCCCCGCTACCAAAACCTTGCCGTGCAAACCCATAACACCTGAGATCTCTGAGACTCTCCTAGAGACCTTTACTTCTTTACTACCTATTCTGCTGGTGTCTAGACCTCCTCAGCACTCTGATTTCCACTTCAAATATCCAGTGGTGCTGTCCTCACTCCTACATCCAAGCACTGAGACATTTTTGAGCTAGCTGCTTCAGAAATGCAAATCAGTGGATGAGAAGATAACCTTTTCTCATTTGTGTTCATTAACTACTTTTTCTGTTAGAAAAAAATCTACTTTTTTTCCTTGTCTTTTCAACACCTTCAGCTCTTCAGTGATTGGTCTACTTCTTATTTCTTCCACTTTGGATTTTTTTATATGTTGCTAACACATTTTTATCTTAGAAAGATTTCCCAGGATCTTCAGTGCCTAACCACAAGATTCTTCCTTATTAATATGCTATTGTTAGCTGGCTGTTATTACATATATCTAAGTGGGATACAGCTGTCTGTGCACCTAACTGGTCCTGATGGTCCGCTTTTGCTGAGGAGAGGTCAATGCAGCATGAGAGTGATGATGTCAAAGTAGCTCAACACCCATTTTGATTTTCTTCTCTGGGTTTTCACAGCCAAAATCTGCAAGGGCCTTTCTGCTCTGAAGTTTTAGGCCCCCCTCAGTCTCCATCACACATATCTGCAAGGAGTAGGGGGATCTTTCAGCTCCATGTGGGATCTGAGCTCTTTTCTTTGCTCGCCCCTCAAAGGAGCCTGGGTTTGGGATGGCCGCGGGTGCCATTCACGTGGAAATGGCTGCAGTCAGCACAGCGCACATTTTGGGAATCCAGGGCCACCACAGGGAGCAGAGGCTGACATCAGCAAGGAGACACGGGTGAGCCAGAGGCATGGAGCCCAGCTGGGTGAGAAGGGGAACAGCCAAGGAAGTGAGCTGGCTATTACCAAGGGAAAAATTGCCTTTCCAGTAAGGCTGGAGGCAGCAGATCGTGGCAGAAAGTGAGTGCCCACGTGCTGAGAAGTTAAGAGCTGGCCTGTTTGTCACAAAGCATGATGAAGCTGAGGATGAAGAACAAGACACAAGCACTAAGCTTTCCTGAGAGGCTTAAACATTTCAGGCATCAGCACCTGTAGCCCTGTAGCGCTGTAAATACAGCACTGCCACTGCTCTTAGCGGGCTGTTATGTGCAGTGCTGAGTTTGCAAGGTCTCAGGGCTGAGAACTTGCTGCCTAGAGCTTTTTTTTATGCCTGGTTAGTTGTATCTGCATTTTTTTGTAATGACCTGGTGGCTATGCTTGGTTTATTTTCCTTTTGCTTATTTTTGCATGCCATAACCATAATATTTACATTGAGGGTAGCAACAAGTAGCTCTTCCATGCAGAATGAAACCTTCATGCCTAACACAACGTGGTGGTGCAGAGGAAGGCAGGCTGGGCGTGATAGCAGGGGCCTTGAACAACGGGGCACAGGACACAGCGCACAGGCATGGGGTGATAAAAAAAGAGCAGAGGCTGACACGGCAGAGCCCCGGGCTGAAAACAACTCACCGATGGCCAGTTAAAGAAATGAAGGCCTGGGAGCTGGACAAAGCACATTTCAGGGATAACAAACAGAGCAAAGAACAAGCATCTAATGTGAGTAAAAGCTACCGTAAATGGAAACTCGGTTGCAATGCAGAGTGGTAAGTCAAGGTGTGAACTAAATTAGCAAACTTACAGAAATTACCCTGACTGGCTCCTAGAGCAAGGAGGAAGAAATTGTCGACCTGGCGGATGCTCCCCCCCAAGTCTGAAGCCATCAATCTGTGCACGCAGAGAGACAGTGGAAGGGGTTGCAAAACACTGGGAAAAGGACCAGACACTAGGACTGGATATAACAATTTTAGCTGTATTGTTATTATTGGAATGTTTTCTACGGTAGTATTCTTTGCCCTTTTTTTTTCCTATAATAATTAGATCTGGATTAATAAGAATTCTTTTATTATATCGTTTAGATTTCAGTTATGCTAACAGCAGATTCTGAGCTCTCCATATGAAGTGTGTTTCGTTTTTGTCCATAGAAAGATTTTGAGCTTAACACTTTCAATAAATCCCCGATGCTTTAGGGACAGAAGCAATTTCTGATTTCTCTCTCTTAACAGCTACGCCCACCAGATACCTGAAGGCACTGACATTCTCACCGTTCTCCCAGACCAATGTGAGTAAAAGCGGGAAAAGTCACTCAGTAGTCGCAGAGCGTCCATTACAGCCGCTCAGCTGGAGTAGCATCTTCACTGAGGCCCTGCATAACCTCCCTAGTACAAAGGATTTCTAATTCCTGCAGAAAACATTACTCTTTCATATGACTCTGCAGTGCATGCAGATGATTCCCACTGACTCCTAGCAGCTCTATGCTATGTGTTCTAATGAGCTCTCCCTGTTTTCCTGAGTATGACAGAACAAGGTCTCACAAAACGAGACCACACTCAGCACCTTTGTCCTTTGTTTCTGCACTGTGGCGAAGGGGCTGTAGCAGCCCATTGAGACAGTCTTTAGCCAAGCATCACAGAGCAGAAGAAAAGCCCCAGCTGATATTGTAGGCTCCATTATACCAGTTTTTGGCCCACAGAGGCAGAGTCAGCTCTTAACTGCACTAGGTTTATGGTCATTTTGCATGAGGAGTGCAATTTAAAGCTGGTGCAGTATCATCAAAGATGAGACCACTGACGTGGAGTTTCAAAGGGATTTGAGCATCTAGATGGAAGTACGGCCTGGCTGAAACCACCCCACATTCCTCGGGATACTCCCCCCTCTACTACTGACTACTTGGAGTTACTTCTCCCCTGGTTATTTCAGCAATTCCAACATTTGCTCAGAAATTTCCAGATCTCTGCTGACATGGATGAATTTAGGAGACAAAATGCCAGCACCTCCTTCTGTAATCATTGAGATAATCCACTGAATTTCAAAAGCTGCTACTTGAAAGTCTCACTCAACATCAGGGGCTCCAGTGGGAATTCAGTGCCTCTGAAAGCCTGACAAGGAAAAAAAAACAGGCAACAGACAAGCTGGAGAGGATATTGGTGAACAAAATGGAAGAATAACTCTCTGACAGATGTGGTACCCCCTGGAGAAGAGGACGCCCGATCTGACTGCTGCATAGATTTTTAGGTTGCTTTTGAAAAAAAAAGTAGTCATGAATATGTAAAAAAAAAAAAAAGTTCTCATTGGCAGATTAACACCTAAATCCTTTGCAGAAGATTGAATTACAGAGGAGTTTGAGTGAGGAAAGGGCAGTTGTTGGGGACAGGAGAGCAATCCCCTACGCACAGTATGTATGCTCTCGTGATGTGCATGCATTTTCCTCGCGTTACCCAACTTTCTCTCTGCCCTCTAATGTGAGGTTGCATGTTCCGATAGTAAACATCTCACAGCTGCAGAAAGGAAGTCACAGACAGCCTGTAATTTACTGCCAAACATCCCTCTGAAGAAGTTTGCAATTTGTGATAATGGTATTGTTCCTTCAATTCTGTTCTTGTAGCTCATCCTTCATTACACACAAAGCTTTACAAAGCCTTCTGTGTTTAGCAGCATTAGCCCCTCAAGCAAGAGATTACAGTAAGAATATTTAAAATTTTATTACTGAAGCTATTTTTTTAAGTCCCTAGTGCTAGTAAGTACAAGGTATGAGTGGGTAGTGCTAGGAAAAATCTTTTTTGTTTGCATCAGGCAACAAATAAACCCCACGTGTCTAATAAAATTTGATATAATAAAACCTTGGTGCAATTAGTCCTTTGATTAGTAATTTTGTAATTCAGCTATTCAGCAATGACTCAAACCCATTTTATGCCCTCTTTCAAGTAATGATATAAATAGCTTTAGCAAGAAAAACAGAGACCTGCAATTTATTATTTCAAAAGGTACTTTTCTGTTCCATATTGCCGAGCATTTTCCTGATAACACTGTCTAACGATGATTTGGATTAAATGGGTGGGCTTTACCCAAAGCAGTCTGAGGCTCAGCTAAGGGTGTGTAATCTGTGTCAGCCCTGAATGGACTGGGAAAGTGTGCCCTCGCCCAACAATGGGCCATTTCTCTGCTAAAGAATTTGCACTTTACTGCTTTCCAAGGCAAGATATGCATCATCTCTTACCTCTAAGGACAGAGAGGGATGGGGATGTGTACAAAGAATTGCTGCACAGAATCTTGCAGGCAGGATTCAAAGCAGATGGGTTTGCTGTTTCTGTAGGCTAAAGGCTGACGTCTGCTTCTAATTACGATACTGGTTAAACCCACACAGGATTCAGATTTGCGAAATCCAAAGGTTTTGTTTGGGTTATTTTTTTTTAATTTATTTTGATTTGTGCTATTTGTCTTGTTGAGTTTTCCCATCAATGACTCCTTCCAGAAACATTATTTAGTGTTGCCAAGGGCCTCCTGAGGAAGGGGGAGTGCTCAGCTCTGCTGCAGAGCTGTTATTCACAGACCACGTGCAATTGCTCAGGATCCTTGGCTCCCAGATTATTTCTGTACTTCTGGATTTTATCAGTACTCAGCATGTCCCCTGCAGTGTTATATTTAAATGGTTAAGCTTTTCCTCTGCTGTGTTCCAGTATTGCTCATTTATTCTCCCCAGTCAGGATACACCTTTCCTCCAGAAAAACAATATTCAGTGCCTCAGATTTTCTTGTTCTATGGAAATACAGTGCTTCCCTTTTGAAGAGTCTCTATTTTACCCTAAACTGTGCCTTTACCCTCTGGATTTATAAACACACTTTCTACTGTAAGCCAAACTCCACTGCCTTATATCCCATGTCTTTCTAGGGAAGCAATGCCATCCAGAGGGACCTGGACAGGCTTAAGAGGTGGGCCTGTGCGAACCTCATGAAGTTCAACAAGGCCAAGTACAGGGTCCTGCACATGGATCGGGGCAGTCCCAAGAACAAGTACAGGCTGGGCAATGGGTGGATTGAGAGAAGCCCTGCTGAGAAGGACTTGGGGGTACTGGTGGATGAAATGCTGGACACGACACAGCAATGTGCGCTCACAGGCCAGAAGGCCAGCCACATCCTGGACTGCATCAAGAGAAATGTGGCCAGCAGGTCGAGGGAGGGGATTCTGCCCCTCTGCTCCACTCTCGTGAGACCCCACCTGGAGTCCTATGTCCAGCTCTGGAGCCCTCAGCACAGGAAAGACATGGACCTTTTGGAGCGGGTCCAGAGGAGGGCCACAAAAATGATCTGAGGGCTCGAATACCTCTTCTATGAGGAAAGGCTGAGAGAGTTGTGGCTTTTCAGCCTGGAGCAGAGAAGGCTCCGGGGAGACCTTATAGCAGCCTTCCAGTACCTCAAGGGGCCTACAAGAGAGCTGGAGAGGTACTTTATACAAGGGCATGTAGTGATAGGACAAGGGGCAATGGCTTTAAACTGAAAGAGAATAGATTTAGATTAGGTATTAGGAAGAAATTCTTTACTGTGCAGGTAGTGAGACACTGGCACAGGTTGCCCAGAGAAGCTGTGGCTGCCCCCTCCCTGGCAGTGTTCAAGGCCAGGCTGGATGGGGCTTTGAGCAACCTGGTCTGGTGGAAGGTGTTCCTGCCCATGACAGGGGGGGTGGAACTAGACGATCTATATAAGGTCCCATCCAACCCAACCCATTCTAGGTTTCTCTGATTCTTCTCACCTTAGTATCATGAGAAAGAGGGAGTCATGCAGGCTAGACTGCTTCATCTGCTGCATGGAGAGCTGACCCAGACTCGCAGCTAATGGGTTGTACTCTTACACGTGGCCTCTGTTCAGCAGATAAGAGTTTTTCCAACTCTGGTAATATATATTGAAAGGAAAAGGGCTCCTGGGAGCCCACAGTAGTAGAATCTGCTTCAGTTGGTAAAGCAGAAACAGGAGTACAAATGATTTACTTTTTTTATACCAACCATTATCTATATTTAATTGAACAACAGGTCAATATGGGCTTGCGATCTGGTAATTTCTTTAAATGGGATGAACTTAGAGTAGGCAATCAAGGTGATATGACATTTGTGAGTTTGGATTTATTTTTCAAGAACAATTTTTGTAAGGTCTTGTAGAGTTAATGTGACCCTAATGATCTTAAATAAAGTGGTGATATAATTAGAAGGTAGTTCATAGTTAAATCAAATTACAAATTCTCCAAATGCTTTGGTGGGTAGATAAATGTGTATAGTTTTAAATAAAAATATGAACAACATTGACATAAAAAGTCATATTTTCAGAGCAATTCTTTGGCTGATTTTTTTGTCCAAATGCATTGCTGTCTTGTTCTGCCAGGCTGAGAAGTTCAACAGCACAACAGAGAGAAACTGATACAAGACTGTGCTCTGTGAAAGTGCTTTAAAAAACCTACTAGCAGAAAATACTTGCTTTGCCTGATGATTTCTTCTTAAAGAAACCTGTAGCCTCTGTCAGTAATTTTTGTGTGATTGGTTAGGAGTAAATCTGGAAGTGTTACCCAGATTCTGTCTCATTGTAATCTAAGAGAAGTAAGGAGTCTCCTCTGTGGTTTTTTTCCTTCTTATTATTAATATTTATGTCTTAAAGTCATTTAATAAATAAATACAATACGCTTTATTGTACTTCTACCATATCCTAAAATAGAACTTTTACTTTGGTTTCTCAGGGAGTGGTGTCTGTAATTTTCAGGGCTTTGTAGCACATGCAGCCGTGTAGGTATGAGCCATCTTTGGGCAGCAAAGTCTATTTTGGCAGTCCTTACCTTCTGGCTATCAGACATTTTTCCTCAGTTAGCAAAGAGCTCTGTAGCAGCAGGAAACCCCAGAAGACGTTGCAGAACCTGCGTGAACAACCTGTAAAACCCCAGCTGCAGAATAATTACTCCTCTTACTTTCATCTTTGCATGACTGGCCACAGGCAGTCTCCTGGTGACCAGCGAGCTGTGATTTCCATCTCCTGTCCAAATAAAGACTGCAGCTCTTGGATGCAGCACGAGCTCTCGGTGAAACGCAGACTGACCCTCAGAATGGCACTGCACGTGTTTCTGAGACTGGGCTGCACGTGGGAGAGGTTTCGGAAGACCTTGCTTCATGGGGCTGCTGACTTGTGAGAGCATGACTGAGAACATGGTGTGATGTGATTAGATAGGGTGATACTTTGGGTTTGCTATTGCAGGAGACATTTCATAGTCCCTAAGGGAGAAGGGAGGCTGGGAAAGATGTTGCTTCTGCTCACTGAGGACAGGTTTCCACCAAACTCAGCATTAAGAGATACCAGCCCTAAGAAGAGCCTTTTGCAGATATGTTGTGAGTCCTTAGGGACCCAGTCATATCTCAGGTGAAGGCTCCCTCACTTTTCTCCTCTCCTGCTTTGTTATATCTGCAGATTAGGACCTCACCCTCACGTTGCCAGCCTCATCTGAGCCCACCTCAAGAGTAAACACAGACATTGCCAGTAAGAGAAAGACCCATTTACCCACCAAGAGATAAGGTCAGGTTTCTGTTAGAAGATTGCAGACTAAATTGCCAGCAAAGCATCAACACATTAATCTCAGCCCTGTGACACAATGTGTCTGTTTGCTCAGACCCACTTACCTAGAATATATCTCTGCTCTCAGAAGAAAGGGCTGAAGTCACTGTCCCACCATCAGGGAGTCCTCCTCTGCTCTCCCCAAGCAGGGACCTCCTCCCCGGCATGGAGCTGGTTTGTAGACCTGAGGACTGGAGCCAGAGGTAAAAAGGCAAATGCTGAGGAGAGTATTTAGGACTCAGACTGGAAATGAAAACCACCTTAAATGTGTACAGGCCATCTTTCCTCTGGTGTCTGGGAGGAGGTAACACAATATGTTGCTGTTCTATACCTCACCTGTAACTGATCACAGAAAAAATCTGCAAAGCTCGTGTGACTTGCTGCATACCGCAGCTCAGCTGCCCATTTAAATATTGCCTTATTTCTGTCCTTCTCCCTCCAGCAAACATCACAATCAGCACAGCAGAGCTTCTGAAGGTCTTGTTTTCCTCTGATAGCACGAAGCAGTCCAAATAATATCCATGGGCTGCGGCTAGAAAGCATCACTATGGAGGAGAATTAAGCCAGTTGAGTAAGCATGGGTCAGCTTGGGCTCACACCTCGGGGTGAAATCTCTAGGTCACTTTGGCTGAAAATGACAGTATGAAATGGGTCAGAAGTCCAGGCCTTGGCTCCTCCTGTTTTCCAGGCTCTGAAGTCAGTCATCACAAGTGAAGCAAGCAGGGAATGTTTTCCTGCTGACCCAGCGGGGATAACGGGCTCTGGGAGGGCACTGGGAAGCACTGGAACCGGTGGAAGAGAAGGACTGAGACAACCATCCTCGGGGAGGTCGGGGCAGCGGAGAGGAGGCAGAAAGGGAGCAGCAAGCTCTTGCAGCGGCAGCGAGCTCCTGCAGCACCATCCGACTGCGCCCTGGCTCTCTGCACAGCAGACAGAGAGAAATAATCATGTTTTGAAAAGGCTAGTTTTAAGAGACACAGTAAATTTCCCGACTGACACCTCCCCGGTGAATGTGTATAAATTCCCATGGATAACGTGCCGCTCGGA
>Ga0065711_1033628_pt1 | contig 25121 bp, 14 predicted proteins | sample Hoacrofraction12_FD_59098 | JGI IMG/M metagenome (GOLD analysis project Ga0065711, IMG submission 59098) | Hoatzin crop microbial communities from Cojedes, Venezuela - Epithelial fraction 12 v2 (version 2) | ecosystem: Host-associated > Birds > Digestive system > Esophagus > Crop | place...
ATATTCAAGACCCGCCTGGACAAGGTCCTGTGCAGCCTGCTGTAGGTGACCCTGCTTTGGCAGGGGGGTTGGACTAGATGACCCACAGAGGTCCCTTCCAACCCCTACTATTCTGTGATATTCTGTGATATTCTGTGATATCATACTGGAATTTATTATATGTCTGTGCAGATTTCTGACATCATATCACTGTGCCAAATTCACTCCAAATTGTTACGCTTTACGCAGTTAAACACTGGCATAGTGCCTGGATTCAAAAAGCAAGAGCTGCATTAAAAGTGCTGATGCAAAGGTCACGTAGGGGAAAATCTTTCATTTTTTTTTAATTCCATTAATGTGATTTGTCAAATACAAGCTCCAAGTAAAGCTTACCTGCTGCACAACTGAAAAATTGTTTCTGGCCTGCCTTCTAGTTCTGACTTTGTGTGAATCAGTTCCCAGATACAGCTGTTCTCTGTTCCTGTGCATGGAAGGAAACATTATTTATAGATACACACTTCTCAAAAGCTTCAGCATTAGAAAGGCCAGTGCAGAGCGCCTCTTTTCCCGAAGGCAGTGTTAACATAGGCATGGGTGGATCCACAGCAGATCTCGCCCGAGGTGGAACCCAAAGGAAAGTCCCCTGAGCTCTCCTGTTGCACAGCCCAGCCAGTGCTGCCTGTGATAAATTGACCTCTCTTGGGGAGCTGCTTTCCCCCATTCTTAATGCTTCTTGCTGCCTTCCAGCCTTCGAAGGCCTTCTCCCAGGTGCGCAGAGCATTTGCTCTGAACACCTAGTGACACTTCACTGAAGATACAGAATTGGATAGGATCATAAAGATCAGCTCAAAGGGAAAATAAAAACACAGCCCTCTACTACCACTGACTACACAGTCAGCTTTCCCAGATTTGGAAACACACAAGGGTCAGCACACACAGCATAAGGGCGTCACCAGGACGTCAACCATGGTAAATCGCCTTCTGTTCATGCTGTCTTTTCATTGCGGATTTCCATTCTGTCATTCCTTCACATCATGTTGCATCTTCCTGAACTCACGGACGAAGCCAACATACCAAATGAAGAAAGTCTGTTAATGCACCACGCCTGTACCCCCTGAGTGTAGAGACAACAGCAGATACTATTTCATCTACACCTGCCTGTTTCCAGAGGATCCAGAAAGACACATGGAAGAAGCAGCATTACAGAATCCCAGAAAAGCGTTCAGTCCTGAAGTATTCCGTGCAAGTATTACCTGCTGCGTTCCCCAGTCGAACTTGAAGAGCAGATAAAGGAATCAGCCAACGAAATTTAAATGGATCCAAGTCACCATAACCATGTGCAGCACGAACATTAGTAGGCTGCAAAACGAAAAAACAACAAGGATATTTCTAAGAAGTGAAAGTAAAAAAAAGTGAGGCTTTTTTTGTTACTCTTAAAAGACCTGCCTCTGAAGAGAAACTAAATTCATTAGATTTTTTTGCTTCGGTACCCTAATAGGTGCTTATAAATGTAGTTGAAATGGTGATAGACACAACCTTTGGAATCTGTAATTGCTTCAACTTCTAAAAGCACTTGTTTTTAATGGATAAAAATAATACTGTGCATATAAGTACTACCAGGGAACAAGTTTCCCATGAAGGAACCCGCAGACTGTTGATTAGCAGAATACATTAATCACGTAGCTGCTGCTGCTACTCTGAGAGCCCCTCCATCTGTTACGACAAGCATAGCGCAGTACTTCACCACTGGTGCTCAGGATACACAACTCGTCACTTCAATTCAGCATTCCAGTTTTGTAACTGGGGACAGGAGAGGTTATGTTTTTAATGCCCCTTTTCCCTTCCTTCCAGGGTGATCAAGGGTCTATAAGCAGAAGTCTTTAACCTACACACTGTGTTAAGGCAGGCCATTGTAAATGCCAGCTGGAAGCATTAATGATTCCTTTATGGCAATGTTTCATATTCCAGCTGACAGAACTGACACGGGACTCACACAGAGAAGATGCCGCTGCTTACTAAATAACAAAAAATATTTATTACTATACAGATACTGAGCACGTGTTTTAGCTGTGATGATAGCTAGAATTCCAACCTAGCGAGGAAAGGTGGTGCTTCACCACAGTCACTCCCCCTTCAACACCGGTATGGTCCATCTCACGCTGCAGTAGGATCCCATGCATAAACACCCACCACCCTCCACCGATACCAGACTTACCATTTTCTTTTTCAGTTTGTAGTTCTCCTTATACACCAGTATTACAGCCCTCTTAAAAACTAAAAAAGAAAGAAGAAAATGAAAACTGTTAATTATAGGTGTAATATGCAATGAAAATGTTATCTTGGAGAAGCTGACAACTGTAGTCACAGGAATGTGAAGGATGAGTTAAGCAAACTGACTGAAAAGCACCTGCCCTGTGTGAAGACGACGGCTGAGTTTTTCATCCCACCCTTGTTCACGCAATGGCAGTATTTTTTCCTCAGCTTTTGTTCTGACCATTTAGGATGAAGCCATTCTGCACCTTTATTCTGAAACTGCCCACAGCCTGTCTCCTGGTATGTGGTGCAGTCTTCACACGAACAGATACAGCAGATGTAGACTAGATGTAAAGGTTCAGATTTTCTTTTTGTCATCAGTGGAATGTTTTCAAGTGGAGTGCAGGGCCTATAGTAGAGAGGGCTGTGAAAAAGGACAGCAAGTCTGTTCTTTCTGCAACTAAGCATTTGCTTAGTTGGAAACTCGGACATCTCAATTCCTACATTTCCGTTTGCAGGAATTCTCTCCACAACATCCGACTGGAGCGGCTCACTAACGTTATCTAATCTTGCAGCCTCCAGGGTGGCAGGGGCATGTTCTCTGTCATCTGGAAGGAGGAACAGAACCATGGGGGCATTGAAGCTGCAGCTGAACTAAGGGATGGCTCTGCAGAGCAGTCCTGGATCCCAGATCGAACTCGAGGGCAGTACACCTCTGTCCCTGCTCATGCATCCACGCTGGCTTCCAGTGGCAGAGGAGAGAGGGGCAATGGTACGCAGCTGCGTCTCATCCCTACGTGAAGGCAGGATACAGCCATAGCGAGCACAGCATTATTTACCCCAGCGCTTGGGAGCTTCCTTCAGTTCCACATATTAGGTGCATTTTCTAAGCTGCCAACTCAGGGTTTGAAGTGAGAATAAAACTCAGTTTTCAAAGTGGCAGACGAGTGGTCTGCCATTCGTTTGTACACGTCCTGCTGGGAAGCATCTGGCATACGTGCATCACTGCGGAGCTCATCCAAGGAACCTGGGAGGTAGCTCCTGTTTGTTCTGTTAGAAGCTTCCCCTCCCCTAACCTGTCATGCTTCCTGAGGAAGAAATGCACAACAGCCCTGAGAAAGAGAAACTTGTCTCTCGTCAGCCTGAGTTGTTCTGTCGGTGTTTATCCAATGACATTTTAAAAATATACCTTTTGAAGAAATGGATAAGTGCCTAAGATGTTTCACTGGAAGATTTAACTATTTAGGTAATTAGATGATTAATCATATATGTACTATTAGATAGACCTCTTGGTTGTGTGCTCTCATTTCCACATTCATTCCTCAGGTTAAAATAATCTGGACGGGGATTTCGACGCTGTAGCTGTAAAGCAGAGGTTAGCCTAAATTCCCAAGAGGAGAATAAATCAACATTCTCCTACCAGCCTCCTTTGAAATCTTGGTTTAGCAGATTGTTCTAAAGAGAATATTGTCTCTTGAAAATCACTGATTTCCATAGTTTACATATAGGCAAGAGAGCAGCTGAGGTTGGCTCACAGAGCAAACAGCAACAGCAAACAAACGAACGGAAACTTTTCACTTCTCATATTTTTAAATATAACTATGTATTTTTTCAGATGTAAGTCTACCCTAGATATCACATGGCTGCAGGGAAAAGAGATGGTGTCTTTCATCTTGTGAGAAGATTTAATGTGATTATCTTTAGATCTGAAAGAGCAGAGCGTCATTAAGGAACTTACCAAACACTGTAAGTTCAAGGTCTTTTCTTGCTTTGCCCAGTGACGGGAAAGGATTCAGCCAGGAAACTGTAGAGTGCATCAGAAGTTCTCCCATTGAAAGCTCTGTCACCTGTATTAAATTATAACAATAGTTAATACAAATAAATAGTATACATACATCAGTGCTGCGATCCACATATGTGAGTAAAATGTTAATGAGCACACATCGAGAACAGAAAACATAGATCCTTTAACTATTTACTGTATGTACAGAGAGAAAGGCAGAGACCTGCACTAAGTCAGGAAAAGAGTGAGCAATCCCCTTTTTAAAATAGGTAACAACTGTAAGAAGTAATAGCCCCTAAGTTATGGAAGCTAGATGGAAGTTCTTACTATTAATAACTTAGAAGAATATTAAGTTGATCTGATGATCTGTCACTTACATATAGCCAGTTGTGAACTGGCTGATTTATCAGCTGTAAGTATGTTTAATTTCTATAGAATAATTAGCATTAATGACACCACCAGTGGCAGAATTGATGGAGGTCTTGAGCTCTGAGGCTGCTTTCTTCTGTGGGACACAACGTAACTCTGCGAAGAATCTCCCAGGCTGTCAAGTTCTGTTTCCCTATAAATGATGGGAAGCCAGGTAGCCAGCAGGGCCGATTTGGCTTTTTACTAGGAGGAAATGAAACAACCGAGGCAGCATTTCTCATATCTGACCTTCACCTTTACGGATTTGATCTGCTTAGTGATGGTTTGATGTAAATAGCTAAGCTGAGACCTTGCTGCCCCAGTTCTGGGAGATGCGTGCACACGGCCTGTTTAACTAAATGGTTTTTGCTCTGACAAACACCCGTGGATGTCTCCGCGCTGGAAGTGTAGAGAATGAGAATAACAGACATTAATGTGAAATCCCTCAAATTGCCATTTTCATTTGTACGGGTGAAAAAATATCTTAAGAACTTGAGAGCTCTAAAGCATAAAGTCTGAATGCCTTGGAGCATGGATAATCCTTGCAGCATTTGACAAGAGGAGGATTTTTTCCTAGTGAGAACTCTGTCTACTCCTGCTCGCAATTCCTGTCAGTCCAGAAGGCGGCTCTGGCAGCTATCTGAAAATTTTACCGTAACCTACTGACAAAAAGAAACTTGACAGACAGATATGAAACAGAAATCAAAATATTAATGGAGAATGGAGGAAGCCCAGCACAAATTCCCAAAATTACCTCAGGAAGAGAGAAAACACCCAATGGCAAGCGGGATAGTGCTTCAAGAGTGAATAAAATATGTCGTTCCTTCTCTTACCTCCTTCTCTGTTCCACTTTGATCTGCAACCAGTTGGTCAAATACAGTGCCATAATCTTCATAGATCTTCTGCATCTCATTGATATGACTTGCTACTTTTTCCATTGCCTTCAACGCTTCTATAAGTTTTGAAAATTTCATAAACAGCTATGTAATTCAACTGCATTTTCTAAACATGACATTTTTTATTTCATTCCACTTGAGGTAGGCAAAATGACGCAGTGTTCCCAAGGTTTGGTGAACAGAATTGTAGCTTTATATCAGTGCTTTCTCATAGCAACAGTAGAAGATAAGCCTCCTGATCAGAGTAAGTGAAAAATGCTCGTCTGGCGTCTTAAGTGCCTGAAAAGGCTGCAATAAGCATTCCAGTGATAAGCCCCTAGATGCATGAATATTCCTATCAACATGCTAGTAAGCACGGTTGGGTTTTGCATCTTGTGTATATTGGGCCACTAGGATCTCTAGAGTAAGAGCTAGGATACTAGGATAAGCCATCTGATGAGCTTTAACAGAAACAAATTGCATTTGGCCCACCGCAGAATCGGCAAAGAAATACAATGCCAGGTTGTACAAGTTCCTCATGGATTGTATCCATGAAAGTACATGCTGGTGGGCAGGTTGTGTTTACATTTTGTTTTCTAAGCAAGAACAACACTAGGTTTTGTTAGACTTTTGTGTTAATTCAGAAAGGAGTTGGAGAAGGGCGCTTAGTTTCTCCAGTCCTGGCAGCTCTTAACGGTGCAGCCTTTTAGAAGTCTGGCATCCATCCTGACCTGCGAGTAAGTCACCCCCACGTTGGTTGCAAGGGTAAGGGAACAGTATTAGAAGGTCCCTTTGAAGTCAGTAACAGCCTCATGACTTTTTGCTGACAATTTATTTTGCCTGAATCTGTTTTGTTAAAATGACAATCATTCCATAAAATACATCACTAGACTTTCATCTGCCAGGTGCTGAATTTGCCAGGGTGAAGTCCCAAGCATCTGAGCTTAGAAGAGCCATCAACTCTAATATATGTTAGACAGACAAGTCTTTCTGTGTGCAAAACTACGTGCAAAAGACTGCAAAGCTTTGACACAGATCTTTTCTATGCAAGCAAGAGTCACATCCAACCCTCAAACAACTGAAGTTTCTGTCTGTGACGCTCTTAAACTTTGACACATTTCAAGAACTGAGTAATAACCACAAGATGGAGCTTTGGTCAGTGTTTCCCAAGTTGGAAAGAAAAAAAAGCCACACTGTGACTTGACATGCTCCTGTGCAAGAACTGAGGAGGAACACCCTGGTCCTATTTCCCATGGCAAATCGTGACTATATCTACTTCTCAAAGTGACTTGGACATACCAAGTAGGACTTTTTGCTAAAAGCATGAAAAAGCTACTTACTATTTTTAATGAGAGGGAGGGAATTCTCTCTAGGCTTTGACAAGTTCTGTGCTATTTGTCAGAATGGCTACCTGCATCTTCAGAAAGGGCTGGCAATAAAACATAACTGTCATTCATTCCTGCAGAAGAAAGGAAGAAGTTACCTGTCAAATGGTAGTGCTCCTCACTCTCGTTGTCTGTCAGAGACACCAGCTCTTTTAAAAGCAGAGGATATTTCAGCACTCTCTGAACAGGCTTTATGAGATACGACTCCAATGTAGAAGAGTGTTGCTTTGTGGGATTTCGAGCATCCAGAAAGGCCTTAAAGGCACTATCTGTTTTGGCTAGATGTAAATAAAAGAGTGGGTCAGTTGAACATGGAAGTCATAGAAGCTGCAATAATCTGAAAGCACAGAATTGCAACTTGTAACCAGCACCAAAAGCCTCACCCTTTCCAACAGATGGTTTACAAAGTGGTTTACACTATTCATTTCATAACCATTTCCTGCATTAAACAACATACATAAGGGCTAAGAGAGCAATTATATCAAGGTAAGATTATTCCTCAATGTAATTTTTCCACTACACTCCAGTGGATGGCAGAGGAAGTAATTCCTAACTCACTCTGCCATTTGTTGCTGCTTTTTGGAGCATGAGCTGTATCTGCAGACACACAAATTTGTGGAAGATGTTTCTGCGTCTGTTCAGGCTACTGCCTGGATGTTACAAAAGGAATCTGATCTTCAGTTCTATACCGTACTTCAGCAGAATCACAGATCTTAGCTATTCCTATTGAAAGATGTCCAGTTAGTCCTTGCTTTGTACCCATATTCTCTGCAAGTTAACGAGATTTGTTATGGTAGTTCACTGCAGTTTAAATTGAGGCAAATGAATTACAATAATGAAGACAATCAATTACCTCTCTCGAGAACTTTCTGAACTTTGATGTGGTTTGCACAGAAGCCGCTGTACAGCTTAAAGTGGTCAGCATAATACAGAAAGGAGCCTCCAAGGGAAAACAGCAATTTCTGAAATCAACACAACCAAAATATTAATTCAATAGTAGAATCCTAAATAAATGTTCAGGTATAACACAGAGGCTCAACAGTGTGATTATCTGCTACCTTTCTATACATATCCTATACTTTCTTTTTTTATATATATATATATATATATAAAACACATGAATATACTACTAGTAGTAGCTCTGTGATGTTTCTGTATTTCTCCAGGTGTAGAGTTTAGCCAATTTAGGCAAAGCCTGTGATTTTCTCCATTCTCCCTGAGCAGATGACACCACGCAGCCATTCTGTATAACTGTATCTTTCAGGCAGCACAGGAACAAAAATCAACAGACACATAACAGGGTACATTGTGCTGGGCAAAAAACATGAGCAATAGGAAGCAAGGCATGAAAGTGCCAAAGCCAGAAGGGACAGTGTAAAACAAACACAGAGGATTGCTTTCCAACTATTTTCCTTCTTCCAGACAGGTGGTAATTACAGGGCACCTCTGATGTTCTTGGATGAAGGGGCGGCTGGGAAGATGTGGGAGGGACTGAATCACGAGGGAGATGTTTTTAGAAAAATGCTTCCCAAAGCAAAGATAAGAAAGAGGAGTTGTGAGGGTGTAGGAGGGGGAGGGGGAGAGCGGCCCTCTCTCCTCTTTTTAATCAGTGTTTGCTCCACAAAAGGCAGCAAGTGTCCGGGAGACCCGCCAGCAGTCTCGCCTGCTCCTGTGGCAGCGACTCCATCCCTGGGGAACCTCCTTCTCCCAGTTAGAGCAGGCACCGAGCGGTGCCACAGTGAGTGAGACAGCACAGCGAGGGCACACTCCACAGCCGTTTACACTTTGTAGACCCTCTTCTTGGACCTCACAACACGAGCAACTCGGGCAGCATTTAACAGGAGAAGCTCCCAGCCTGCAGCGGGTGAACTGGGCGCGGCGGGGAGGAGCACAAGGCAGGGCAGAATTCACCACAGCCACAGTAACCTTTCTACAAAGGAGTTCTGCATCGCAAGCATTGCTGGTTTGTAGCATATTCAGCGTCTACTCTGCGTCTTCCATGTGGCATCCTCTGCCATGGGACAGAGGATGATAAACCCATGGAAAACAGCACTTATCTTTCGCTGTTGAATAGGTGTCATAATCCAAAGTAAAGCTTCAAACGTAAAAGCAACCATACGAAACTTAAATACGAGTTCTTAAAGTCAGATTTCCACAAACACTTCCAGGCACACTGCAGGGTATTAAATAACTAAATATTTACCCGGAACTGGGATGGCGTTTCCAGTGTATTAAAATCTGAGGAAGAAGATATTCCATCTTCAAGGGTCTCCAGAAACACCTTCTGGAAATCCAGCATTTCTGGCAGACTGCCGAACAAGGACTCCATCTGTAAGAAACATCAAGCTATGAAGTACAACACTCCATACATTTACCTATGGCCTTACAAAAACAGTCCACTAGAGAGATGTCACACACAAAGAAGTTGCAAAGGCCAATAACATCTTCGTTAATACTTTTCAAATGGGTTTTATTAAAAAAATAAAAACCACCTTACAAAAAAGCGAAGATTTCTTAGCAGTTCAGTCAGAAGAACAATTATCCTTTAAAAAAAGAAGTGACGCATGCACCAGACAGAAAGGCACTGACTTGTGTAATTCCTATTGTTATGCTCATTGTTTGGTTTTTCTGTCATGCTCTCAGCAATGAAAAACCCAAGTGCCAAGGTCTTCACCCATAAAAGAATGAAAAGCACATCTTTCAGTTATTCCCTCACCTCGTCCTGGGTAAGGAAGGTTTCATTTTGAAGGGGCTCCAAGTACAGCTCAAAGAGGCAGCTCAAGTCCTGCAAGAAAAAGAATTCATTCACTTTGTATGTAATGGTTTGAAATTGTTATTTATATGACAGCTGGGGCATAGGGGGAATTTTGGGGAATGAACTAGAGATACAATTCCTTTTCTGTAACAAAATCACCTGCGTGTTGTTAGCACTGAAGTGATTGCTAAATTAGACGCAATTGATTTCAGTGTGATATTTTTCTTTCATCCTTAAGGCTTTACAGCTTGATTATAACAAATTATATTTTAGTATAGCGTGAGGAGAAAATATTACAGATGATGGCTTTCTAAAGAGTCCATGTATATGAACAGCATCAAATGTTTTAATCATGCATGTTAGATAAACCTTATAAATACTCATTTAAATATCAGTAGTAATATTCAGAAGGAAACATTTTAAAATCCTATTAGGTATTAAAGTGTTCGGTTTTGTTGTTGGGGGGGATGCGATCAAGGGCTTTTTCAGTCACTTCTTCAAAGAGTAGGTGCCACTTTTGAAGACTTACTATCCCACACCAAATCATGACGGCAGGGCTGGGGCCCACTGCAGGGCTCTCCGACCCTGAGAAGAGAAACGGCAGAAATTCTTACGCAGAAGGAATAACGAGCACCTCCCTGAGAACACCATAATGAGTATGTAAAACCTGCCAGGCTTTTGCCTGGTGAAAATTTCACACATCGGTGACCTCCATGGTCACGCCTTTCTTCAAGTGATTCCTCCACAAGAAACACCAGCTGGACATACAAGGGGTTCCGTGTTCTGTAAAGCTTCCTCCAGCTTTACAGAGTATGGCTTTATTAGTGTATTGCTGGATGTAGTAGCAACAACAGACTGGAAGAGTTTTCTCTTCTTTCCCATATACATTATTGCAGCAAGTACTCATATCTGTAGGTATCTGTTTGGCGATCAAGTAAAGCAGGTGATTCCTCCTTGCTGGCGGTCAATGAAATCAATGCTTTCATGTTTCTTTTGGCATACAGTCACATGAATTTGGGGTTTATAAAAAGAAGAGACATACATCTAACAAGTTACGGACTAATCAGTCAAAGGAGAAATAACATATGTGTGACGCTACAACCAGCTGGAGTTGTGCCTTTTAGCTTTGCTGACTCAAAAATAATTATGCACTGTTTTCCACAACTAAACTTTTTTTCTAACTCGTAAGAGAATCTATTCTGTTCTTCTACCAGATCTATTTTAATTTTGAAAACTATGGAAACATCCCCTGGAAAATTCCAGTGTTCAAATATTGCAGGTATATACCCCCCCCCAAATTATCACTCTCCAATATAAACACAAATCCACTAGAACAAAAGCTACTAGATCAAATCCTACAGCCTCAGTTACAGGAGCAAGCCCTCTGAAAACAACAGGAACAATTAGATGAGCGGACTTCATAGGTTTTGGCCCCTGTAGAGTGCTGGTAATATAAAAGTAAGCATGAAATATGTTAAGACCATCTACAAACCATGGTCAGACTCAAAAAGAAGGCTGTAGCTAGCCAGTTATGTTTTTTTACCTTGACGTAAGATTTCTCAGTGTCCATAAGTTCTTGGATGACCTTCCTCAGTCTATCTGCGTCAGAAAGGTGGCGAGCCAGTGGCCGTGGAGGTGGATCCTGGTTGTCCTTCTGTCCTTCCATACTACTTGCTTGGACTTCTTGGAAGTTTCGGCACAACGCACTGATCTGTTCTGTGCTCTGTTAAATGAGAAGAAAGAGACAAGCACCGACGTTTTAGAATACATGCTGTACTACAATTATTTTTAAATTCCACAAATTTTGCTCTTGTTCCAAACTCGGGGGCCAGAGTATGCCATTGATTTTTGTCAAATATGTATCCTGATAGCTTTGAACAGCTTGAATTTATAGCAGATCCAGATCACAGCACTAAAATGAAAAGAAAATTTTCTAGCGGTTTTCCAGTGCAAATTATTTTCAGTCTTCAGATACAAGTTCGTAGGATGCAAAAGATGAGAGGGCACTCAGATATCTCATATACTTTGATTCTTATGACGCTAACATCACACTGTTTTCCATCTCTCATTTTGCAATGTTCATTGCATCAAAATACAAAGAATTAGTAGATGGAGATCTTTTAAGCATCCAGAATAACTGTTCGATTTGTCATCTGCTACCTCTACTGTGTTGTGTGTTTTTTTCAGACAACAAGGCATGGAGCTGAGAATTCAGACTCCAATGTCCTGGGTTGTCAAAAGATGTTTAGATGTTTTCTCTCCAAGGAGTCAACTACATATCAAGATTTTTTGCTTTCAAAAATGGCAAATGGAAACCTAAATCTTTGAGATTCTTTAGAAAAATGATAAACATGAAAAAAAACCAGAATGTTTTCAAGCAAGGTAGGAACTGGAGATGGAACAAAAGCAGTTAATCTTACAAAGGCAAAGTTGGACAAGAAAGATTTTTCTGACACTGTGAAATGGTTGTTTACTTCCCTCTTGCAGGACCATCACTAATATCCAAGAGCAACTTCTTCAGGCAATAATCTTTAATGCTTAATTTGAAAATTATTCCACAGTCCTCTTTCTCATATGACATTTTCCTGAAAGCCAGAATATCACTACCACTACCCAATTCTACCTTAACAGCTGTTGGTATCCACCTCTTTATACTACATGAAACAATTCTTCTTCAGTGCTTCTGTCTTTCAGACACTCTCTAAGACACCGGATGGTTGCATACGCTGTGCCAAATACTATCTTCTATTTAGCAAATGCATTCAAATGAGGACTACATGAATGCTGCCTTATTTCAAGTGGAAGTCTTGTTTCAGTAATCTTGTTTCAGTGAAGAAATTAGGACATGAGCGCCTTTCAGAACTGTCTTAATCTGTACAAATTTATTCCGCACACTGTTTTCAAGTGGTCCTTTTTGGATCTCCTGATTCACCACTGATTATCTGTGTACCTAGGTTCGCGAACATACTAGGTCATTGATAAGCAAATGCAAAAGTTATTCTGAAACTGAACTGAGCTACACAAAGCCTTCTGTAAGGTGGAGGCTAAATGCACTAGCAGTATTAAATCTCGACCATTCATGTGACAAAACATAGGTACATTTCTCACACCTACATGATGGAAATAAATGTTAAAATGTCAAATATTTGTCATGTAGTCCATATTACTCTGTAGCTTCCTAGCCCCCAGTTTTGAACAATGACACCACTCTAAAAAGAAAATTATTTTACTTTGCTCACTAGTATGTGCAACCTTCTTCCACAATCCCGTACAACAATGGCTTACAGGAATACAAAATTTAGATACATTTTGTATTTACAACATTTATTGGGACCCAACAAAATGCCACGTAAATGGAATGGTGTTTGTTGGAATTACAGCTGCACACCGATGGAATACATTTAAAAATCACAGTTACTCTGCGCCACTAAAATTAATTAGTGCTTTGGAAATAAAGCACAACTTCATTTAGGAAATGGGGGGTGAAGGGGGTGTATTTTAAAGCAACTTCTAAATAGCTGAATGCCAAAGTACTTCAGTCTTGTTTTCTTTGTTTCTGACGTCAGAAAGTTTTGTATTTGTATCAGAATGACTCAGATTTTATGCTCTCTACAGCTCAAGGTGCACATGGGCAGCTTGATTTACATCAGCCTGATGCCTGATCAAGGACACTAGATCAAGGATGTGAGACAGCCTACTGAAAGCAAGTCATAAGCATCATCATCAGGCACAGTTTTACAAGGACAAGTTAGAAGTCCTCTACTCCTCTTCAACCACCTTTGCACGTAGGGCAGGCAGACATTGGAGAACATGCTATGCTCTCCATCCCCTTCAGTTCTGGGGCCAGAGCTGCAACGCCACCAAGAACCATTGGATAAGAAAGCATATGGAAGTAGACGATACTCCTCAACATAAATACTATTTGAGCACCTAAGCAATATACTTTTGGTGTCAGAAATTGTTCCGCATAACTACCCCAAGCCTAAGGCACCGGATTACCTCTCAGCCGTACTGACAAGAAGTAGTGATTTTTATAAACTTTACTATGTTTCTGAACATGTGCAGGCCTGGCATTAAAAATATTGCCCTCGTCCCGCAGTGCTGCTCGTAGGCTCTTGTCCTTTCCTGTGGCCTTGCTGCTCTCTGTCCTTCCCTTTATGAGAGGCTTTTAGACTGTACAATATCCAGACCTCGCTCTCACTCTTTGTACCGACTGTGGTATTTACATTTGAATCAAAGCAAGCATGAAATGGTACTTGATCACAGGACAGAAGTATTTCACATTCACTCCTACACATTGCATGGACCACAGACGATGCTGGAACCCATTTTGCCAGTGAAACTACGAAGTGTACCGTAGGTTCTCAACCAAGAGCCCAGTATTCATAAGAAACTTCATAATAACAAATAAGTAGAGAGGAATAAGAACTATTATTGCTCCACATTTCTTCCCACAACTCCCTTACCACCCAGGTCGGGATTTCCACCTTTTTTCCACACTTTTTTGGATGATGCTAACCAGTGTCCTGCTTTATATTATTTTTAGCTGTTTAAAACAGATCTTTTCTAGAAAGGCTCTAGTGACAACCCCTAAGAACATCTCTTTTGTATCTTTTATGTGTGGGCAGGAGAGGCCCAGCCTGACTGCAGCTGGGATTTCAAAGCCAGCTGGACATTCTGGATGTCAAAGCAGACTGTCAATGACAATGTCTGACAATGACATTGCAACGGCTAACACAGGGAGATTTGAGACTCTGATACATCTCGTAAACTCCTCAAGCACACAACTTCTTTTATTTACATAAGGCCAAGACTATCTGTCCTTAGTAAATGGTAAAAAAAATTATTTGTGTCAACCTTTACAGTGTGCAGCTCATCAGAAATAAAAAACATTTAAACTGGCGAAAAGAAAAGCCCAGATGACTGACTGTGGACAAGGCTGCAAGGTAGCTGGGTGCAGAGAAAAGCGGAGGAGAGCATGCAGAGGAAGCAACAAACTTTCTCCCAAATCCATCACTTGAGCTTGTATATGCCACTTTCAGCAACATTTATAGGAGGTCACAAGCAGCTTCAGCTGACCTTTGGCACTGAACAGCAGCCAGATGAGGCTAAAAATCCAAAAATTTAGACTAACAGTGCTAGAGTTGGAAAAGACAAGTGGCGCTTATGCAGGGTTTATAGAGAAAACAAACACTTGCATTCCAGGGAGAATGAAGTTACACAGCACTGTCCTGTTTGTTTTACCAGCCATTTTCACAGATTTTCCAACAAAGCTGTACAAACCCTTCTACAGACCTCGCAGTCAGGGGGAGGAGCCTCCTGCCCTATACTCTCTTGGCTTCTAAGAAAACAGAAGGATGTGTAGAAGCAGCCTTGAGAAACTTTTTTGTCATCCCCACATGTTTGGGACTCATAGTTAGGTCCTACATCCTTTTGCATGGAGTATTCCCTGAGACTAAGGATTGCTCACAGGAACCTTAGAAGGGAAAGTTCCAGCCCACATAATCATCAGCTTGACCCATAGGTGTCAACCACCACAGCGGTGCTCAGCTTGTCAGATGGAGATGAAGCACATCCCATTTTCAATAATACTTGTGGTAAGAAATATCAGAAATTATTCATTTTAAGTGAATAAAGGATACTCTTATACGGAACCTCTTACAGATTTTCCTTGCTCCTTGCAGACAAGCATATCATCATCTGAGGCTGTGCTATCCCCACCAGAGTTAAAAATCTCCATAAAATTAATTGGTGAGAAAGCAGAAGACATCAATCAGCAGTGGTTAAGCATCAGCACAACAATTTCATGGCTACCCTGTGTCTTTCTACTGAATGATACTGACTGAGCATAAATGCTGCACAGGGTCAGTTAGTGTTACAGTGTCTCTGCTCATCGCTGTTTATTTCACCCTCATTTATACACATCGGGTACTCTGTCAGTCAGTTAGGCTTTGTTTGAAAAAGTGAGGAAAAGGAATATTTTGAGTAGGCTTAGAAAACTCTTCAGCCTGAGAAAGACTCCTTGGGGAGGTGGGGGTAAAACCGTGCATGTCCTTTGATGAGTTTTCAGATTCCTGTCCCCCTGTGCAGGACACTGACCACATGGAGATCACCAGTCCTTTGCATTCCTTATCCGAAGAGGAAGCATGCTCAGAAAACATCCTGCAGAAACAGATTACTCTCGTACCCTCTAAAAATGAATAGCTAACAGCCTGGCTCTGCCTGTATATATTTCCAGGAAATAAGACTGAAGGCACCAGCCAGCAGAAGAAATACAGTTATAAGGGAATTTGAGAAATGAACAACTGGCCAGAGAACTTTTTACATCCCTCACTCCCTGAAAAAGGAAAGCTTTTGGAGATGTCCATCACTTTTCCTTTGTGTTCAAAGACATTTTTCTGCAGAACAAATGCAGCCCGAAGAGCCATCATTTTTTTGTGGCTCCATCACTCTACAGACTTCTCTATCATCCTCATACTGGGAAGTACTTTCTAACCAAGCAAAGTAAAAGGCTAGAAAGTCACAGGTGTTAGCTTCCTTAAAGACCACTGAAAAAAGTCACTGTATGTTACACACCAGTACAGCATGTGGACTCCTCTAAATTAAGACTGAAATATGTCAACAGAGTTTTACTGAAAACTGCCCTGTGAGATTTTCACCATAGGTATCTGGGCAAGACTGCTGCTCAGCTTCAGGCAACAGAAGCTAAAACAAAGTAGTAGACTCCATCATTGCTTGTCTTCTGGACCTTCTCCTTGTTTTTCCCAGCATCAAGGCCACTCAGAACATGAAACTGTTCCTGACTGACACTGCTGAAGTTTTGGGGGTCTGTTTTGTTTAGCTGTGCCTTTTGCACATCTTTTAATTTAAACATTTAAAACATTACTAAAGAAAAGGTTTTTCTTTTAAAAAGTGGCCACTCAGATCCTTCATAGCAATAAGCCAAGCATAGCTAGAGTTACGCTTTAAGGAGGGAGAAGCAACCGCTGTACACTGTGTTTTGAAAAATCACCCTACCAGACCAGACAACAGGGGACTAAACTTTTATCTTTGAATCAGAATTTCCCACTTTCAGGAAGATTTACATTCGCAAAGTCAGCCTGCTCCGGTAACTCAAGCAGGTGTCACCAACGTTATTTAGAAATCCCAAGCACAGTAAGAAGAGGGGTTGATGACCTAGTAACTCCTTCCTGACAGCCCAGGTCAAGGCCTGAAATAAGGCTGAACACGTGGCTGTGTCAAACAGCTAAGATGGAACCCACCTGACATGGTGCCTGAGCTGTTGATATGATTTGCATGGTGGCAATTCTTCCCCCTCGGCTGCCGCACAGAGAGAGATGCCCATCTTTCTCCCTGGCTACAGAAGAACCACCGCTGGTGACTTCGGTCCTTGGCTGAAACGCTAGTTACGAACCAAGGCAAGCAGCAGGGCTCTGGGCCCAACAGCTTGCGCCAGCCAGGTCCCGAGGACCAGTGGCTTCCACCGAGTTCACACATACTGTGCTCAGCATCTCTAACATCAAAATCATCTGGTCCAACGCGTACCAAAGTCAAAATCAAAACAGAAACCATCTCCATTATGGAAGGTTAAATCCTGGCCAAACTAAATGTAAAGGTAAGAGCATCAGACAAAGAAAGGCAGAGGAACCCTTATGGCCAAGGTCACAAAAAGGTAACACACACTGCAAATTTTCCCAAACCCTGATCTTGTCAAAATATTGTCATTCTCTCCTTCCCCATGTCCTTATCCTGAAGTTGCCAATCTTTAATGCAGAAGGCTCAAGTATTTTTCTAGCACATGTGTAATACATTCACAGCTTTCTTATATTGCCCTAGCAGTACTTGGATTGTATATCTTTTTTCCTCCCTTTTTCCACAATCCTAAATTATTAGTCAAAAACCAGAGAAATAGTTAACACATTCACGCTGCAGTTATTTCCAAATTTCCTTGAAGAATCTAGCTTTAACATCCCACCTCTTGTCAAAATCTGGATCGTGGCTTAGTCCTTTCTCTGACAGGCACAAGAAATAACTGTTTGCTTGAGCCCAGCAGCAAACAGCGCACGCAGCCAGCCCACCCTCTCCTCCCCCCAAACTTCAAAAACCCCAAACCTTTTCCTGTGCAGCATACTGCTATAAACTCACCCGCCGACTACACGTCACCAGAATCCATTATTTCATTATTAATGCCAGGCCAGTCGCTATTTATCAGGCTCAGGCACCCTGCCATGCTCGCGAAGCCCCTTCACCCACCCCAGCCTCATTAAGCAGCACCTCCCCAGCTCGATCCTCTTCGCCTACCTCAGCCTAATTAAGCAGCACCTCCCCAGCTCAAGCCCCGCCGGTGCAGAACTCACCGCAGAAAACACCCTGTGCAGGGAGCCGCACGCTGCTGCTGCCTGCTGCCGGGTTTTGCGAGCCAACGCTAAACTCTTCGCTCTGGTTTTACTCCTCCTGAAGGTGGGCATCGCGGCTGGTGCACACAAACTTTGCTGAAGGAAAAGGCCCCTCGGAAGGAAGCCACGGACGTTCCGGCGCCCCACGAGCACACCTTCTTGCTGAGCTCAGCTGCACAAATTTCTCTTTCGTGCCGATTAATGAAAATGGGAGAAGCTGTCAACGGCCCAGTGTAACGAGGCTAAGCAGAGTACGAGAGCACAAACAGAGCTGCCATGCCGCCCTTTCTTACTACAAAAGCAGGGAAGACATGCCAGATAAGAAGCGTGGTTTTTTTTTTTATAAATAGCTCGATGTAGTGAATGCGGGACACAGCACAGTTATGGCAAGGGAAGATGGGTTTTATCTCCCCAGAAATGTACCTGCCTCTGTGCCCGTGAAATTCACTGCGTAAACAAAACATCAGGTGCTTTAGAGAAAATTAGCCCGATACCTAAAAATATCCAGAGGGTGCTGACTGCCCTGAAGGTCAGCATGAATTATCAATGGTACTGATGCTCTGTCAAGGGTATATGCTGCTAAATGGCGTGGCATACAAACCTCTGACCATGATAAAATGAAAAACAAATAGGCAGCGCTCCGGATGGTTTCTTTACATAATTGCGCTTGTCCTTTGCTTGAACTTTTTAGTTGTAATTACAACAATGAAAAGAAATTTAAACTGTGTAGTTCAGTAATAAATTCAGGCTTGAATGTAAAAGTCTCCATGTTGATATATTTACACAAAAATAATCAGGTCTAGATTATTCTAAAAACAATGTAACTTTAAATGAAACATTATAGGACATGACACCACTGAGCTGAAGAGTTACAAGACTGACAAGCAATTCATTAATAAAATGAGAACTATACCAGAGTCATAATAAAACACAGTAACCCCCATGTCCCCTCTATCACAGCACTGTCAGAGTGCAGTGATGTTGACCTATAAAGGCTTCATTCAGCACTGCCCTTGCCACCGCCCGCTGCCCCCTACCAAACCCTTTTCTTGAACCCAGATGGTACATGAAGCCTTGGTATCTACATCCTTGGTTATGAGTGTGCTGCTTCAGAGGTTTCAAGGATATTCACCCTCATACAAGCAAGGGAATAACGCAGCCCTCTCCTTTAATTACTGCAATTAAACTTACATCCATCTCTTTCCAAATCATTAGCGCAACTTGACAGCTCAGCATTTGCCAAGCTGTGAAGCTCATTTGCCGAGGGGCCGCCTATCAGAAGAACAACGATGCCAGAGCCCTGAAACAACATGCTGCTGATAAGGCTCGCAGAGTGCATCGCAGCAGTAGGAAGCTCTTGTTTGGCCGATGGACTATGCCCTTTCTTTTGGAGACAGGTATCAGATTCACTGGGTGAGAAGACTATGTCATGGAAAACTAAGGGAATGGTCTCGAAGGAGCGAGAGAGGTTTTTGCCTGCTCCCTAACGTTTCATTTTTCGATGGACACACAGCCTGTTTTAAAGATCCAATTATATGGGCTGCTAGTGTGTAGCACATACAAGCCTACATTTCCTATCCACCATTGGTGGTTGCCTCTGTAGTAGTCCATAGACCCTAGGGATCCACCGACCAAGTCTGAAGAGAAAAAAAATGAAGTCACTAGTCTTCATTAAATGTTTACAGTGCCACATATGGCACTGAAAAAATAATACAGGTCAGGTCACCAGTTCCACATTTATTAAGAATATAACTATACTTTCTGGAAAGGTGCAGTTTCTCCATTTTGTATCAGCATGAGTCGTGGCAATTTCAAGCTCTGTTTTTGTAATAGATACGTGTTAAAACACAGCTCATCCACTGGGACCGGGAAAGAAAAGGCTGCTAAATTTCAGGTCCAAGCAATATCATCAATCTTGATGAAAAACAATGACAGGCCTTTTTAATTCCATATTAGGAAGTTATTCTTCCCCAGATTTGCTAATTAAGTCTGAGTTATTAGCTAGCCATATGCCAGCTAAAAGATGTTACCAATTAACAGATTTTTTTAATGTGTATTCATAAGAAAAAAACCACACTGATGTTTTAGCGACTTGGATAAATCAAAAAAGTGGAAAACACAAACTAAAATAAACCAAATGAATGAAAGCATTTTATTTAGCCTTCTTCTCTAGAAACACGCAACAAACATTCAAGCCCTCTTCCAAAATATGTCTCGTACATAAAATTCACGTGTAAAATAATCAATCACCTTGAAATACTTTTAAGATGACTGGGAAAATGACATGGCCGTGTTGTTTGTTCCTGTGTGCTTTGAGTACCATACATTCCCTTTACAGGCATCTGGTTTTCATCTTTCCATTTTAGTGGCACCAGGCTTGATAGTTCCCATAACTGTAACACCCTTCGCAATACAGGCTTCCCTCTATTGTCCCCATACGTCTAGGTACGCTTATCCGCATTGAGTTTGTTTCCCATCCTGCTTTTGCCCTTAATGCATGGAGGTGAAAGGCTAATTTTGCTCCGTCTGTATCTACTTTGAATGAAAGGAAACAGCAGCTTGCCTCCGGGACACTTCTGGGCTACTTTATCACATCAGTCCGGACCACTGGTGAAGCAGAAACATAGTTTGTATACACAACATGTATTTGTTAGATATAAGAGTGCATATGTGTATATATACAAACACACACACATGCACTCTTATATCTAACAAATACATGTTGTGTATACAAATAAATATACATAAATACACATACATAAAAAAAATACACAATATGTACATACACACCCTGGACTAAATAGGAGCTATGTGGTATTAGTGGTCTGTAAGTGTTATAAGGTCAAGCTTAATTCAGCCGGTCGTACAGATCTCTACAGTGAGATCCATTTTTTACTTTTTCTAAATGTGGGTGGATGATTTTTCTGAGTATTTTTCTATCACGCTTATTATACTAATAACATGTTTTTTAAATGCTTTCAAAATGTATTTTCAAAGCATAATTGACCACAATGAAGACATCTGCTTTATCTCCAGCACTGAAAAAATTAGTTACCATTCCAAACATTTAAATTGAATTCTTGTTTAATTTTTAATTTCAAGCATGTTAAATACTGTTTGTAACATTCTCACCCAAAGTGTTTTGTGCTGAATGCAAAAACTTTTCTCAACTGCTGAATTAGAAACTATGGCAACCACCGAGACATTATCTTTGCAGTTGCATTCATCTTTCACAATATATTTTTGCTGTGTGTCTTGTCTGGAGACAGAGAGGGTGACCCTTATCTCTTCTGGTTAGTAGCAGGCATATTGCGTTTCAAATGTTAAAAGATGCAACAACCCCCCTGCAAAGACAAACACAGACCCCCTGAACTCCGCATCAACCTCTCCCCTGGTTTCGGCGGGGTTTTGTTTAGGCACTATGGAGGGATTCTGCTGCCTCAGAAGGAACTGAGCACCACACGAGTGAAGGTCTACGTCCACCCACAGGATGTTAACAGGCAAAGAGAGAAGGAATACAGTGCTATGGACAGCAGGTAACAGAGCAAGAAAATCTGTGGGACTTCCATGTGTATCTGACTCAACCGATCCCTTAAATTTTCTAATTTTCCCCCCTCTTCCTTCCTTTCAGCTATCTTTTTGTCATGTTTGATTTTGCAGAATCTGCTGCAGGTAGCAGATTCTCTCAGTTTTGGCATTGCAGGTTTACCTTTGGCTTCATATGTTCCTGACAGCACAAAATAGGAATCAGATCCTCATCGAAGGGTTGGAGGGTACCCAGGATGCTGTATTTGTCTGAAAACCTGCATTGCTACTTTGTGCGACTTTGAAGTGACTTTGTGTCCCATGGGTAACTACTTGGCACATCACATACCTCAGCACGCACTAGAATTGTGCTTCAATGCTTCTGCATTGCAAGGAAAAAACACGTCTGTTATTGTCAGCACTGTAACTGCACAGTGTCTTGGTCTTCAAAAAAACCCACCAAATGATCTACAGCTGGCAGAGCGGTTACCCACTCCCCTGAGCCTGTCAGAAGTGTGATTAGATATCTCTGCCTTTGATTCCAAAGTGCAATGCCGCCGTCATACCCTGCCCTGCAGGCGCCCAGGGCTGCCTTTGGAGGCCAGGGGTGGCAGACCCCGGGGCAGCTGCCTGCCCCTCAGCGGAGGAGTCACGAGCGTCCCCAGAGACATTGCGAACCGTACCCTGTCGCAATGAACCAGGGCTGCTGCCATACACTTCTCCTCTCACCTGTGGGTAAGCCCCGTGGATGTTTCCCAGAAGACTACAAAGAAAAGCTGCATTGTAAGTCATCTCCCGCTGGCTTCTTTCATTTGCAAGCACCGAGGCAACACAACTTCTACTCCCGATCAAAGCGATCTGCACTTTTTACACTGACAGCTGTCACAGAGGATGTTTCCTTCAGTCAGAGGAAAGACAACAAACACCACCTCCCCCCCCGAGACCCCAGCGACTCAATGTATTAGCACAAAACAGAGCAACACAAGTTCACACCTCTGCCTGCAAGAACTGCACAATCTCCCTTTGCTCTTGTTTCTTGCTGTTCTTGTGCCTCCCCGACGGTAACCATGCACACAGGTCTCCACCTAGGGCTTGACCTAATGGCTGGTAGCAGGTTTGCTCTAAATATAACACCTTTCACACTTCAAGCTTTATGGTTTCTAGGCTCCTCACTATGTTAGCTAAGACAGGCAACTGTTGTGTTTGAATTTTGGGCCATCCAGACGGTGGCTTTGCTGCATTTAAAGAACGGCAAGATCAATGCAACAAAGTGAAATCCAGGACTGGGGTCAGCAGTAAGCATTTACTGGCAGGCGTACAGCAAGCCTTCTGTAACCTATAGTCCATCAGCTTTGGTGCCTTCTCCATGGGATGGAATAAAATACTGAAACCTAAACTAACTAGCAAAACTCTTACAGACTTCTAACAGGCTACAGTTTCACTCCTATCACTGATGCCCCTCTCAAAAGGCACATGGTGACAGCAGGGGTCCGGCTGTGGCTCCACACTGCTGGAGCCAGAAGCTCTGGTTGGGCTCACCACAGGGTGGGCCGTCTGCAAGGGAAGCACAATAGTTAGCAGTGCTCCCCACAGGCTTCTGTCACGCTTTTGATGCAGAACTGTCCCCTCCAGGCACGACTGAATCAAGGAAAACCACTGCAGAGGAACATGTTATTTTCCCATGCTAGCTCTTAGACTCCCTAAATGCATCTCACATCTGGAAGGAAATGACACTTGAATTGCAGAAGAGTATACATGATTTTGAGAGTACTACGTTGTTAATCTCTCTCCTACAAAGAACAGAAAAAAAAGGATGTTAATTGCGGACTACTCCCCAAGCTTTTGGATCCCATCAGCTGCTAAAGAGAAGTTCTCATGATGAAAATTAAGGAAAGATCCTTAATGTCCTTAAGATCCATCCTTATGGATGCTGAGTAAACCTTCAGGCAGGCAGCTCTCCCGCAATTAATGACATGCTGGGCAAGTGGGAACTGCCCGGGCAATGCAAAATAGAGCTAATGAGAAGCTATCACCATGAACATCATTTAACTGGAATTGCCTCCATGCAAGAAATAGGTTTGGGGCATATGGGCATACCAGTAGTTTTTTCTTCCTCTTATTTCACTTTTCCCAGAGGGAGCTCCGTTGAGCTCCCGGTCATTTTTGCTTGGCTTGCTTTCCATGTAGCTCAACAATTGATGTTTACTTGATTAGTAATAACATTCTCCTTCCACGATTTGTACAGTTTTGCTTAACAAAATTACTCCACAAACTTTCTTTTTTCCCAGTGCTAATGTTTCTTTAGGGATGTTTTGAGGGTAGGGGTCACTAACTGACTAGCAAGAAAGGATGCCGCTTACACCAAACGGAGAGCAATACGGCTCTGAAATCTACCAGGCACATGTGAACATACACACACACGCTGCCACACCATCCTAAATGTAATCAAAACACAATCTGTATTTGTCAGTTTTTATGTTTTATGCACAGTATCATTGCAAATCTTCCTTCTAACTCAGTATATTTTGCTAAATCTTTAGCTTTCTCACTGAACAGTCATGCTAGGAAACTGTTTAACTTTAGTCAGGAAGAATAAACATTTCTTGACATTTATCCACTAAAAGACAAGCATCCACTGCTTATATACACACATTCAGACTGATGAACCCTACCTCTTCTCTGAGAGTGAATGAGTGTCATCACCAGACCAAAAATAAATAAATGAACCACCACAACTGAATATATAGGATTACATTTACTGACAGTGCCAACGGAAGGCTGTTGGGTGTGTTTTGAGTAACGGTGCCTTGAACTATCCCACAGCACATATTCTACAGATCACTTGCTTGTACAATATTTTCTAGGTAACAAATCAGAGGAATACATCGTTCCTTCCATCCACTTGCTTTCTTCTGGAAGATAAAATACCATTCAAATCATCCACAAACATTGAACAATTGTATTAATTTTCTGCTGGGATTGGACTATATGACTAATGATTACTAACTGCTTTCACCTCTGCTATTCCATGGCAATATCAAAGTTGCCTCCTTCCTCTCCCCAAAATCAAACCACATTTTTTCTTTAATAATTGAGTGTTCAGACAGACTAGCAACAGAACACATGTTCTTTCATTCAGGTTTGAACCTAGGCCTGAATATATATTGTACCTCAGGATTTTTACCCTTAAATTACCCTATCTGCATGAGAAGTTGATTGCTTAGTGCTACTTCTAATTAAGGGGTTTCAAAATCAGTTTCAGACAGTTTGAAGACAAAATACTGATTTCTTCAACTTCTGAACACCATCCCTCCAGTTCACGGCTATGCCATTTATACAAGAGGCCAAAATCACAAATGCAGCAAACTCTTTACAATATTCTCTGATTTTCATTACAGAAATAGCTGTGTGAAATCAGCTAACAGGTAACACAGGGATTTCCTTTTTGAAATCATGACACATGTATTTTGCATCTGTTGAAATCTGTTTGCATCTGTTAATGGGCTGAATGGCCGAACTCAGAGGGTTGTCATCAGCGGCGCTGAGTCTAGTTGGAGGCCTATAACTAGTGGTGCCCCCCCAGGGGTCAGTACTGGGCCCAGTCTTGTCCACCTTCTTCATCAACGACCTGGATGAAGAGTTAGAGTGTACCCTCAGCCAGTTTGCTGATGACACAAAACTGGGAGGAGTGGTGGATACACCAGAAGGCTGTGCTGCCATTCAGCGAGACCTGGACAGGCTGGAGAGTTGGGCGCAGAGGAA
>Ga0065711_1033629_pt1 | contig 25121 bp, 12 predicted proteins | sample Hoacrofraction12_FD_59098 | JGI IMG/M metagenome (GOLD analysis project Ga0065711, IMG submission 59098) | Hoatzin crop microbial communities from Cojedes, Venezuela - Epithelial fraction 12 v2 (version 2) | ecosystem: Host-associated > Birds > Digestive system > Esophagus > Crop | place...
TATAATTTCTAGTATAAGCAGAGCCTGCAACTGAAAAAAAAAAAAAAAATGGCTGTTTCTTTCATGAAACATACTTCTCTCTCAGAGTGGCATAAAGTACTTCACAGCTACCGCATGCTTAGAGTGTCTTCTTCAGAGATCAAAAAGCTTCTTGAAGTCAACCTACAGACAGTTTATCCTGGGAACACTGCAAACTGCGTACTTGAAAGTATAGTAATGAGCTGATGAAGGAAAGAGCCGTACACAAAATTTGTTACTGCATGTTCCGTACATGGAGATCTTTGCAGCGGGCAGAACTCTAGAGGAGCTCAGGCAAGCTCAGGTAGCAAGGAGTGTGCAGAGGAACAGGCTCGCACTAGCCCAGTCGTAGAAAGCATTTAGCTGGGTAACCTAAAGCCAAACAGCTTTCAAGGATGCTGGGGCATCATATCCATGGTGGTGAGCATAATGTTCACTCCTTTGTTTTTTTCTGATTTGTGAGGACACCACTTACAAATGAAAAAAAAAAAAAATAGAAGCTACATACAAAACAAACTGTGAGGCTTTAAAGGTTCCTGGTGCAAACTGTGCACGCTGTGGCCATTTTAAACAAAGTAAGAAGAGGAAAAAAAAAAAAATCTTTTCTCATTTTTGCTAGCTTAAATGCCAAGAAACTGAAATAAAAATTTCTATAAACATAAATTGTTTTTCAGATTCCAGCAGCCATGGAGACACCACAACACAAAACGCTTTCAAAACCCCATTCTTCTGGTTCTATATTTTTTTTCTTTTTAAATTGGTGCTAGGGAACTGCATGGTATACTGCTTCTATAATAACTACAGACGTTTTCTATAATAATTGGCAGCACAGTAGGCTTTACACCTTCACTTATTAGCATACATGCATGCACACCCACAGGATAAAGGCATCTTATATGGCAATAGTCACTATACAAAAATTCAAGAGCGAAATGGATTTCCTCGACTGCTGGCTTCAGCAGCGTGCAACTGCAGCTGACCGTGCCGTATGGTTCCAGCCATTTATCAAGCTTCATCTTCATAACTAGGTTATTTGCCTCAAAGACAGCGATATTCTTGAATTTTTGCTTTCTGACAGTCAGAAACCTTCTTCTAATTTTCAGACTGAAGTTATTCAGATAAGTGCACACCATTGTTCCTCAAGCCATCATTGTCATTGCTGAAATCTCTCTACTCCCCCTCTGCTATTCACAGAGAAAAGGCCTATCTCACTCTTAGCCTTGAGACAAACCAAAGCCCTTTACAATATATTGACACTGTTAATTATAAAGTTCTTTGCACTGTTAATGGCAAATCTTCAATAACTAGCAGATATTTTTTGACACAAAGTTATCTCATCAAGGTATCAGATTAGCTTGGCATAGTCTTCCTTTGGTAAATAAATTACATTTTTTGTTTTTCTTTCACTGCAATACCTTTTGTTCTTTATTCCAATACTCTGCAAACCACTCAAGCCAGGCTAACGGACATGAAGTTGCCTTTTATACTTGCATAGATACAGCTATTACAGCGAAGGTTAATATAAGGATGATCTCATGAGTTCACAAAGACAGTGTTAATGAAAATCATACATATTCTTTATCCTTTATATTTTCTTGTTTCTTATTTTCAGATTTGTTTGTGAGTTTTTTTATTTTTTTTTAATTATAATGTGTATGATGAAAAAGTCAGCAAAGAAGCTAGTTCCATTACTGGAGAAAAATATTGAAATTTTAATTTTTTAGCCTTCAGCTTTGAACTAAGTTAAATTATAGAATAAAGACATTTCAGTTATAAGAATAATGTGTATCACCGACTTTTCTCTAAAGAAAAGCATACAAAATCCAAGATTTTTTCCTTGACAATCAGCAAATACTACTGGGTGAAAATCCACAGAAGTCTCAGAGTGCTACTGAAGTACAGGTATTAGTCAATTGCTTTAATAAGTTGACTTTCTACAATTCAATTCACTTGCAAGTCTCAACGGGTATGTGTTCTTCTGCCTCTGAAGCTAAAAAGGTCTTACTGATCGTAAAAGAAAAGACATATTTTTTTCCATGAAAACTCCTTAAGCAGAGTCATGGATTTAATTTAAAGGACCTGGCAAAATGAACATTCGATGGAGAAAGCTGCAGCTGAAAACAATCTATTTGTGAAAGCTATAAGCAATAGAAAAGAAAAAATTTAACTGGAAGTTCTACTCTAACCATAACTCTAGGAGCCATGCATCCACCCAGATTTGCTGAGAAAATTTCAGTGTAGCACTGCAAGTACCCTTGATCTGTGTATGCTTATTACTACTTCGTGTACCACGTGTATGAGTATTACGTGAGAGTATCACGGGTCAGTCATCTGAGCTTTTGACTGTGGGTGGTGCTTTCTAGTAAAACCGCAGGCAGAAATATTGTTACAATTTATGCTGGTGCTTAACCTCATTTGAGTTCTTTTATGTTTATGTTTTGCTGTCTTTCCAGAGTTGTGCATCTATTACGACAGCTTCTGTATTTGGGCTAAGTTTCAGCGTTCCTTCTAATTTTGCATAAATCACACGCCGTGGCTGCCTGGTATCCAAACTAACTTTTTGTTGTAAGCAGCCCTAACCACTCCTACCAAACACAGGCCATTTGTTTCTTTTGCCGCCTATATATCTGCAAATGATTTCTTCTGTCAATTTGCAGATTCATTTATTTTCCCTAAATTATCCTTAATATACATCCATCTGCCTTTTAGCTTCCTGACAGCATCTACTTTCTAAGACTAACAGACACAGTCCTGACACTTTCTTTTCTTCTGGTGTCCCTTTTTAATATCATAGTCTTATATTATTTATAAAAATAGACAAGCATAAATACCAAGATGCACACACACCTAGATATTTGCACTGATTTCTACTGCAACTACATTACCTATCTTTACCATTTTTTTCATGTTTTCCTGCTCATGGTTAGTTCCATTTCGTTCTCTGTCCCCTATCTCTTCAGTGAGTTCTCAGATTTACGCAGAAAAATATTTAATAATCTTGTGAAACTTAAAAGGTCAACTCTTCAGGGTATGAACTATTTGCTTCTCTCACACTTGTCTTTATTTGTTTTTGTAGAGTGCTAAGCACGCCTAAGATTTAAATACTCAGCAGAAGGGCCAATGATATTAACTCCTCAAACCCGAAAGTCACATGCTAGTTTGATTTTCAGGCTCTATATTCTGCATAAGATACTTTTGCCACAGTCCAGGGAACAGGTTCGATCCAGGGACTGGATTAATGCCTCTCTCTTAATTTAAACATAGTAAGGTATCAAATGTCTGGAGGAATATAGCATGTTGTAAGCATAAATTGCTACCTTAAGCTACTTGAGAGACACTACACAAGAGCAATGCTTTGCACTATTGTCATCTTCATTGCTGTGAAGACATGGTGTCCAAGCTCACATTCCCCACACTCCCAAAACTCCAGCTAGCTCCTGATGCTGCTGCATAGACTTGATGAGGGTCTGCAGAGAAACACTGCTCTTGGAAAAGTATCTTGGGAGCTGATTTTGTCATCAGCAGAATCATACAGGTTCTGCTGAATGTTTGCAGTAATGCCTTTTAGTGAACATTCAGTAGTTCACCACACAGAAACACTTTATGTTACTGATACCACATTATCTACTGGTAATTTAAAAATAAAAATATGTCACACCAGCAGAATATCTAGAGTAGCATATGTTATACATATTATTAATCCATGAAGACATCCTGTATGATTAAACTACTGTCCAGTATCTTAAACATCCATTTCTACTAGCATATCAAACTTTATTTTTAATTCGCTTTCCCAGAGCAGCTATACATATTCAAAAAAAGAGGACTAAGCATTACTGCAAGAGAAGATAAAGATTAATCAACCGAATAAACAGAGACCAGAGATTACTTATGAAGTGTGCACAAGGGAGATTCTTCTTCCCATTTTGGAGGTGTACTCTGCAACAGTGTTGAGTCTCCATCTTGAAGTGCTCAGATTTATCCAGGCCTCGCTGTCCTGACAGCACTTTATGTGCCTGCAGTTCGGAAGCTGCAGCCCTCACCCTGTAAGCTAACATGAGACTTGGCACTCATTTAGGAACAGCTCTCAGAAGGAGCCGTTGAAGACTCTGGCATGCTGGACCTCCTCGACAAATCCAGCACTACAGAAGAACTGGCATCTCTCAGTCCCATCAGACTGAGACACCCTTGCCTGCATTACATCCCTGGACCCTTCCACCGCCACAGTTCTCTTCTGTTCTGGCCTGCTTTTGCACAAACATTCATTCACTCATCACTGACAAAACTACAAATCACATTCTCCTTGCTTTCCTTGCCCCTTTCTCCTCATTGCCTTCTCTTTTTTATTGTTATGCTTTTTCACTTATAAATAGATGTCTTTTTGTATCTGGCCTTTGGTTTGCGGAGCCTTCTCCGCCCTATGGCTCAGGAGAGGCCATTTTGGACTTTCTGGTTTTACAGTTCTCCCAAGAATGTAATTTTCTTGGGAAAAGGAAAAAGAAAAAGAAATAAAAAAGAAAGTAAATCTTCCCCTTTGCATAAAAATCCATTCATCCACTTCTAATTTTAGTTTCCCTTAGCAAACGCTACCCTGTAATTAAAACATTGGCAGATGAGAATATTACAGAGTTTTCCAGTTCAAGTGAACATTATTGTTAAACATGATAATTTTGTGTCTGACAGTCTAGTAAACAGAATGACTGAAAACATATAGGGCCATCCAGACTAAGGCTCACAGGGACCACTTTACACTGCAATGTTCAGTCACACTCCATTTCCACAGGTAGTATTTGCAGCTGGATCAAAACCAAAGAGCAGCTGGTAGAGGCCAACTTACTAGGACCAATGCTGACATCTACCAGCAGATGATTTAACTCCCTGCTCACAGGGTTGAGGTACACTTTCTTGGATATCCTTCATTCACATATATGCTGGATGTCAAGTACAGGACCGTTGCAGAACCAAGCCACCAGAACGGTTTCCTTCCCGTGACCTTAGTGTTCATCTTCCTCAGACCTCCCATTTTTCCTAATCTGGGAACAAGATTTCAAATTAATCATGCTCAGCAAAATAAATGCCAGTGTCCACAGCCATTGTCGTACATGCATTTTTACTAGTAGCTCCACTTGCACAAGACCTCCTATGACCACTCATTCCTGCCCTCATCCACCTTCCATTTCACTAGTCATTCCTTCCATCCCCAATCCTGTTTCTATCCCAACCTTAAATACAGCTGCACCAGCAAAACTGAGGCAGCTGTGAGCAGGATGTATAGAGGTAGGAACAAATGCCCGGGGAAGGTCAACACTTCTTAAACAGGCTTTATGCCAGATCAGATAGTTTCATAAAAGAACTATCTCATGACATAGAAATGATCTGAACTTCTTACAGTTGACATACACCTGTGACAGAACTAAGAAAATATTTTTGCCTTTTTTACATCAGCAAAATGCAATTGTACAAATTCTAGTTAGTTTTCTACCCACCTGTTTTAGACCTGTCCCTGTGCAGATGGTGTGTTGTGCTGTCTGCTTTTGTGTTAGCTATCCAAAGAAGATGGTGAGTTAGAAAATCAGTTGATGATGGACATACTTTTCAACCTTCAAATATTGTTATTTCACCCAAAAGGGTGCAGGTCCAGCCTGCTTAAAGGCTCCTGAGCAGTTAAAATAGGAGTGTTTTGCCTCTAGTGAGTGAATCCACAGAGCAGAACCTCGGCGGAAACACCCAGAAGCAAAGCAGGGTCTTTGCCCTAAGAGGTTTTTTACCCTGCTGTCATCCACATGCATTGCAGCATGCCAGGAGGAGGCTTGCTTTCTCACTCATTCCTCCTGCCTGCATGACTCGCCCTGGGAGCCTGCAGTGCCCTTTACAGACTCATTTCTCATGCCTGGGAATAAAGGGTTATCCCCCCAGATTCCAGCAGTAATAATGCATTGACCAGGATTTTAAATCCAGAATCTCTTTTTCATGTTCACTTGTCCTGAAAATGAGTTTGCTATCTTAATCCCAAGAGATTTTAATGCGTAAATTGCATATCAGAGGAGAATATTACACACCCAGTCAAGGTGCACAGAAAGCAGGGTGAATCCACTAGCTGATACATCGCTACTTGACATGAACTTGCTGCTGCTTGCCAGTATAGGAATATTTCTGGTGAAGGTATTCAAGGTCATCTTGCGCAGAAAAGAGACACATCACACATGTATGCGTGATTGCTCCTTGAACTACAGCTAACTTTACAGAAAGCTGAGTTAATACTGGAAATTAAAATATTCCAGAGACTAAAATTACTGTGCAAGGGAGCTACAGAAGCTGTCCAAGTGGTCAATTAATAGTGCAAGCAACAGTGGACAAAACGTTAAAGGTGGAGAACAGCCTAGGCATCCATTCTCCATTATTTCAAAAGTGGGCATCTACAGCACCAGTCTGCTGCACATGGATCTCTTTTCTTTGCCCTGAATGGTCTTCCCCACCTCATCTAGATGGTCATTGCCTTACTTTAAGGTTAAGTCTAAATTAAGTCCAGATTTTTATGTGGGTATTCTTGTCAGTCATATTTCTATAAGTCGTTATAGAAAAATGGAAGTGAGGTTGCATGAATAGAAGTCTACAAATCATATTAAACTGAATGGGCACTGCTGTTCAGGTTTGATATACACACTAGTTATATGGTAATAATGCATAATTAAAAATGGTAGGACAGATTGCAAGTAAATCTCAGTTTTCAAGTTATGTACGTGAGTACATACCTCATTTTATTGTCTAGGATTAACATCATTACTATTCACAATCCTTTCCTCAAAAGCTGAATTTCCAACCATTGGTGTCATTCAGACATACAGGTCCAACAGTAGTAATTTTACCTCTTGGCACATAAATGTTTTCAGTGACAGTTCATCATACAAAATGTGATTCATGTTTGATAACTAAGTAGAAGACAGCAACCCACGTGCAGGGGTATCCATCCCATCAGCCAGTCTTGACTCCCATATGTTTTGCAGGCACTAATTTGCTAGGTCCGTAACATGCAAAACCTGGTCAATACTTGCAATATTTTACCATTAAAAAAAAAATAGAAACTGTTCTTGTTGTCCTTATTCTCTACAGCAGTGTTTGGCCAACATTTTTTGAAGTGCATATCTGTTCAAAACTATCTGATGAAGTTACAGTTCCCTGTATAGCAAATTTGAACTCGTACTTTTGTCAGTTATATTTTGGAAATTCCTTAGAAGTTACTGACTTACTGTAAAAAAAAGAGGTTTTATAAGGTGAATACAACACATTTGTCTGACTAAGCATGGATTAAATTATGAGAAAGGCATGATCATCATCTTCCCTGTAAATATTTGAAGTGTATAAAATGAAGAAAGGATATGAATTGTAGCAGTTTACTTTCTAGCAGAAGATAATATATTTGGTCATGAATGACTGCAGCCAGTGAGGAAGGACTCCTATTGCTGGCCCAAAAAACCTTTTACCTGTTGCCCAAGCAGCTGTGTGCACACTATGAAATCATGTCACCCTACAGCCTGTGCTAGCATGGGAGCAGCCCTTGAGGAGCTGCCTGTGAAGACGGGAGAGGTACCTATCACTTTTCTGGGTATGTGCATGAAATTTTAAATTTTGTGTGGAGCCAGCTGGGATAAGAAACACTTCCAGGGGAGGCAGAGTAGTCAGGCTGTACCACTCCGGCTGCATTCTGTAACTCAAACCATGGATTGAAATGCAATCTATCTCCAACCAACCTGACTTTGTCAAAGGAAATAAGACCCTTCAGCTTTTAATATTAACATAAATTCTAATCTATTTCAGCACAGTGGCATCTCAGCACAGGAAGGTGTTCAGTGAACACAGGGTTATTTGCCTGCCATCTGCCTTCCCTGTATTTCCTCCACACTCGTCTTCTGGCATTAACTCCATGCTTTCCACATAAATGAGAACTATACTACTATATTACTCACTAAACAACTTGACAGATCATTTTCCCGACACGTGATATAAATGGTGACTCTTCAGGGGGGCAATATACAAGATGAAGACGCTGAGTTTGAGTCAGAAAATCTATTCCACGCATAGTAGGGCACCAAGAGAGAAGAGAGAGATTTTTTGTGGAGCACCTTGGTCTAGCATCGACTAAATACCTCAGGAAAACTCAGATCAAAGGAAAGCCACAGCATTGTTTGTACAGGTGAGTTGATTCCAGGCACACCCTCTCCCTGCATCTGAAGTGCAGAAAGTAAACGAGAAAGGCTATTCAGAAGAGACCAATGCATGGTGGAATGGTGCTCAAAGACAAAATGTGATCTATTGAGCAAAATTTTGTCCATGTGGACACCTGAATTATGCAAAATTAACAGATTACGCTTTAACCAGGATTTAAATTGCTGCAAATTGTTTATGTCTAGCTGCAAAGCATTTCAGATGTTTCAGCTCATTTTGTGATGGTAATTTTTTAGGCTTCTTAAATCTAGAACCATTTGCTAGAGAGAACAACAGAAGCATCACTGACTGAAGCAGTTAAGATAAGACTGGACATCATTTGCTGTCAAAGGCAGCACAGCCTTAGCAGTGGGGAGCAGACATAAGAGATCTTCCCATAACTAATTTCTGTACGTTATAAGAAAAAGATTTCCTTTGGTTTTGCTACATTCTTTTTAAGTTCACACTCTTTTTTTCCAGTGCCTGATGTAAATTCAGAGATCATTATACTTCTCTTCACACACATTTCTGCACTTTACAGTCCCTTTTCACAATCTTAGTTTTTAAAGCCTTTTGAAGCATTACAGACTCAACTGAATCCACCAGATGACATCTTGTAGGCACTGTCAATAGAAATAGTAAAAGGAAGAACAGAACTTCATATCTGAAGTGCAATTCCATTCCTTGCAAGCAGCATCTCAATTTCAGGAACATTCAATTTCATTACAAGAATCTCATTTTAATGCACATCTCATTCTCCTTGCAGCAGCAAGTGCAGAAAAATGTGTTTGTATCTGTTTCATATCCCCTCCTCTCTGACAAAAGACCATTAGACAGCTCACTAGACTGGAAGAATGCCTTAGCTGTGGTTGACCGAATACCTGCTTTCTTCTCCATCATATTTCTCTTTGAAATGCACTTTTTCTTCAGTAACAGTTTATTCATGAGTTTGGCACATCCTGTACAGGTCCATTGTCTCTTGGTTTTCTGCTTGCCTGTATCGTACTGCTCTTCCTTCATGGCAATGTTTGGAAAAAGAGCAAAAAAAGATCCTAGTCAATCCTCAGCTGAAAAGTTCATTATCTAATTCAGAGCATTTCTGAGACAAGAAGTGCTGCATGCCCAGAACAGAAGAGGTAACACTTGATATAGAGAGGGAGGATGTGTCTCTCCCAGGACTAGCAGGGTTGCTCAGATACAAGGCAAACCTCTGGAAAAAGGTGGCCATGGACATGATGGACCAGGACACGATGGACGAGGCAGGGCCCAAGCATCCCACAGGCAACTACAGGCCTCTCAGCAGAGCAGTTAGAGTGCTTCTGGATAAGTTCCTATCCTGGACAGAGCGGTAATCACAATACAGATCATTATAGTGGATCAGCTAGGGACCTAACTAGATCCAGTTTGCAGGATTGGTTCACTCTGACCTCTTTGCCTTTTCCTCAAGGTCTCACCACCTCTCAGCAGGAGGAAATAACTCATGGTGTATGTCTCAATAAAGGAATTCAAGAAGGACCCCAAACTTCTAGCCCACAGGCTCTTGGATATCTGTCTTGAATAGATAGACAGCTCAGGTGTCACTAGCAAGCCCCACAACTGCATGCTCATCTCCTCTGGCACAATCCAATTCAAGAGTAAAATTAACTCCAAAATTATTCCCAATAAAATGTTTCATTCATTCTGAGCAGAGAGTTTTAACAACTTTTTTTCCCCGTGAGGAGAGGGAGAAAAGATATTTCAACTTTACACCCCAGTTCAGGGTGAAAAAAAGTACTGAAACATTTCCCCAGAAATGGAAGGTTTGGGTTTGTGGGTTTGTTTTTATTTATCCTCGCCTTGATTTCCATATTTGTAGGTGAGAAAGAAGGTGAGAAGAGAGCAGAAGAGCAGAAGACAGATATGGTTATAGGAGCTGGAAAAGAACTGAAAAGGATTGTGTTAGCACTGTGCATCCAGTCTGAACTATGCAAACTGCCATGAGATCTTACAGACTGAAACACTGGAGATGTGTACAGTGCATGCACTTACACAAGCAGAAGAAACCTATTGCTTGATTTTTCTTTCCTTTTTACCTGTCAGTATCAAAACATGAGTTTTGCCCTGTGTTAGAGGCCTGGACGCCTGTTCTGGTGAGCGTTCTGGAGTATGATTCAGAAAAAGTTCTTTTTTGTCGCTGGCTCCATTACCTAATGTTTTGCAGCCCTGCCCAATAAAGATTTATTCATCTCATATGTTCCTGGTTGTGACCTTATGTTCAGCCGCAGTTGGACTGCTTTGCGCTCCAAGGCTCTCGCCTCTCAAACCAGAGAACCGCTGCGCCTGGGAAGACCAGCCTGCAGGGCCGCGCTGGACAGTAAATCTGGCCTTTAAGGCCCAACCTTTTTAAATCAAGTAATCAGTGTCATCTGTTTTGTTGTTGCACTAGTACTGCCCCGAGGAAAATCATGAAGAACAGTCCAATATATTCCAAATATGTTATTTAACTGAAACATGTTTTCCTTAGAGTCAGTTTGAATACTTAAATGCTTAACTTATCTTTGAATACCCTTTCTCTATGTGTTGTTTATGATGAATGTCTTTGAGTCAACTTTTATACTGAAAATAGGAGCCCACCGTGAGGGTTTATATGACTGACGTGGGCACTGTGCTCAACTCTCCAGCCCCCCGGTCTGGACTTGTTTCGCATGGAAGTTTTCTGCAATTAAATCTTATCTTTCCACAAGCCACATGCAGCTGTGCAGTTCAGAAATGTGACTCAAAAGTTTTCTTTCAGAGTATTATGCTTCTTCCCTACCGCTTACTGGCCAGAAGTTCATGGGGATCATCCTCACTCCCAAAACACACTTCTTCAATGTTCAGTCCCTCAGTCCAGCTGAGCTCCACTACATTACCCTCATGGTGAAACCCCATGGCAATTCTTGTGCTGAGAACTAGAAGTGGTGCTACTTTCTCTGCTCAGAGAAGCTCCCTGAAAAACTCAGGAGAGGCTCAGTGCATCCCATCACACAACTATAAAAATTTACTGCTAGCACGTCTTAGAAAAGGTGGTGCTTCAGTATCATGAAAACAGTTCAGAGTTATACACCTTCTAATAGTTACTTGACAATGATCAGAAGATATTTGAAATTAATTACAGCTAACTTCTCCTACTCACTGTGCTGAAAGTGAAGCTCAAACTATGCCAGCTTAATGGCCCTTTGCTGCTTATGAGGTTCTTTATGGCTAATTTGTCACCATTCATCAAGCTTTGTTCATGCATTTACTCAACAGAATGAACAGGGCTTTAACCAGGGAAGGTGAGATATTTAGTTAATAAAAAATAATGAAAGATATTTCTGAGACACGCGGATGAACTCCGTACTAGAACCTTTCAAATTGCTTTTACCCAGGAGAGCATTTGATGAGATGTTCCAATTTTCCTTAATCATTTCACTCAGTGTATTATTTTGCCATATATTTCACTGTCTGTAATAAGAACTAAGACACCAAACACATAAGGAAAATAAGCTGTCAGTATTACAGCAGTGGTTTTGATGGGGGCGGGGGCTAATAAAAAAGTAATTTTATCTGCACTGAATTCACTGTGGACATATCAAGGGACCTATCTCTTCAACTTCAGTAGCAAAAAGTTGTGGTTGATGTGCTGCCGGTATCTGAAAATTATTTTTCAATTATTTGAGAAGGAACACATGTGAAACTGGAATCATTGTGTGTTTCTTCAAGAAGCAAAAGTTCACCCTATTATCAAGCTTTTCCTTCAGCTTTTCTCTGCGTGAGAGAAATCAGCTTCATTTGACCTAAAAACCTCAGACCTAGTTTTGAATAACTACAGAAAAACAGTTTTTAACAGGATTGCATTTCACTGTTTCAGACAAATGTGAATTCCTTTCCCTTTGCGTGGATTTCTCTAAGCAGGGAAATCCAATTCCCTTTGGATTCTTTCCCTCTGAATGAGGATTAGACTAAGTCATCCTCCATTTGTTTGTCTTTGATGACGAATGTTACTCTCAACTTCCAAACAATATCTGCGATGAAAACAGGGCATCTGGATCTTGGTTCAGTTATACTTAACACCCTTCCAAAATACTACATAGAAAATATGTATTTGCTTAATTTTAAATACCTGAATAACTCCACTGGCTTTAGCTGTGGAGAGAATGTACATTTCTAACATTAAAATTTGCAGGACTAAGACCACGATACTTACTAAAGCTGTGACCCCCTTGCAATAGTAATTTGGCATTGGTACAGCTGTTGGATTCCTGGCAGTGAAAAAGGCTGAACAATTTTAGATATACTCTTGTGGAAGCACCATGACATTCGTAGTTTAACACACCCACTTACGTTGTGCATGCCACCTGCATCCCAGTGAGCAGGTCTTTGGACAGGCCACACTTCATGGTCCTGCTACAGAGAGCACTGCTGAGCTGTCAGACTTTGTTCTGAAAACTGTTAATTCCATTTGTGCACCTGTGAGCGCAAAACTCAAGCTGTATGATGGAAACCATTTGAAAGCACAGCCCGCTCTGCAGCAAGCAACAGCTAGAGTCTGCAATGGCGTGTCCTTTTTCTGCAGTGACTCAAGTATGGTTTAATTTGAAGCAGTGATAAAAGCAGAAATCTGGAACTTCAGCTGTCCAAATTAAAGGCAAATAATTCTGTAGCAGACTACAAAAAGCCACACGCAGAAAATATGAATATTAATGTATTGCAGTTTCAGTGGTCAGAGTCTTTTCTCCTTGCTGTCTTTTGCTCTGCTCAGCAGTGAAATAGGCGTTCTGTTAAGCCAGGCTCTTCTCACACCAGACAGGATGAAATTGTTTCCTTGGTTAGACAGCTCACCCTTGAGGTATGCTCAAAGAATATCCTTTTTTGCACATCTATACTGCAGCTTCCAATTAGGGAGGCAATATAAGTAGCAAAAAGCAGTGGGGAAGAGAATAAGGTGCTCTTTCTCTTCGGACAGAAAATTCCATGCTGACAAAAAAAGTTGGGATTCAGCAACTCAGAAAGTTTCTTTGCTTTTACTGTGCATTCATGTGAGAGAATTCACATACATGTGCATGACTGACTGCTTTCCTGGAGGCTGTTGGAACTGCAGCTCTCAGAACTGGAACCATTCAGAGAGTTGGAAATGTTTGTTTGATCCTTTGCAGTAACACTTTTCTGGAGAAAAGTTCTTTTCTCCCAATAATATTCTCATCCGCAAATGCAACACAGTCTCTTCTCCATCTGATGGTGGTTTTCCACTAAATTTGGTCTGGACAAAATAACTAAGCAAGTCCTGCTGTTATTTCTACTTGCTGCTGAGGGTTGATCTTTTGTAGCTATTCCTAATGCAATCTCAGACAGCAAAAAAAAAATTTATTTCTAAAATAGGGGACAACACAAATATACTGCACAAGATTCTTTCCAAGTTGCTGTTCATCGTCAAAGTTTGAGATGGCCTGACAGTAATAAGGCAACACCAAGCAAGGAACAACTCAGGTTAGATATACAGGAAAAGCTCTGTCTCAGCTGGGATTCTAAACAACACCTTTGAGCAAATCTTTGGGAAAATCAGCAGTAACACTCCTATCCCCATAGTTGTAACTTATTTTTGAGAATACAACACTGACTTAATTATTTTCCGGCTTGACAGTATACTGGTCTGTGTTCATGCTTGCAATAGATTGCAATGCTTTAATAATATGCTGTTGTTTACTTAGAAGCAGAGAGGCTAAGCAGCACCTAGCTCAATCCAGCATGAAAGCTGAAACAGGATAGTGTTAAGTTTGAGTTCTTCATGCCACCTTTGCAGTTTCTGAGCTTTTCTTTAACTTTTGGCTTTGTAGCCCTAAAGTAACTTCAGTTAAAATATCTGAGCATTGTCAGGTTTCAGGTCAAACGTGTGTCAAAAGCAGAGTTTTACATGATTTCCACCCAAAAGTAAATTCCTCCCTGCATCTGATATTCAGCCTAAGCTCACTTGAAAAGTTTTAGGTTTTGCGGTGAATGATTCTCACAGCACTGAGTTGGAGAAAGTTGGAATGTTATAGCCCTCACAGCGGGTTTCATCCAAATCCCAGCTAATCTGATATGTGTCTTCATGACTATGAGGAGAAATGGATCAAGGCAAAGATTTTGCTGGTGTGCAGAATCAGATTCTCAAACAGTATGCACAGGACAGTGCCAGACAGAACAATAAAACAAGATAGCAATGGTCTTTTTCTTTTCACTTACTAGCTTCAAGTAGCAAATATTGAGGGCAAAGTACCTGGTAAACACCTTACAAAACACATTACTTCTTTTAGACTTATTACTACAATAAACATCACTTTGGAGTCACAGCAACAAGCATTTTATGCAGACTGTTTAAAATAGGCAATTTTTCACCATCAGAGACAGTCAATTCCAAAATAAGGATGAGCGCCCCAGACAGATGCTGCTCTCTTCTGGGTGTGTATGCTGGTCTATTCTGGAAAGATGGCAGCACACAGCTTGTCTCACCAGTGCATCATTACACTTTTCTAATATCCCATGCACACAAGCTGTCTATTGAGCAGCCATCTATGAGGGACACAGGCAAGGATAATTCTGGAGTGTCTTACTTAAAATCAGAATGGTGCAATCCACAAAGACATTTAGACACTGAAGAGTCTCAGCACCACAGTTCAGCTGCCACCTACCTTCAGGTATGCCCAAAGACCCCTCTTTCTGCTGTCTATCCCAAGAAAGTCCCCTGGGCAGCTACATTTCTGCAGGTAGGTGCCACAGAGCCTCCTTTGTCCCAGCTACGCAGAGCATCACTGTAGGAAACTTCTGCACCAGAGGGATCTGAAAGGATAGATGCACTGTCCTCCAGCATCAAACGTACATGGCACAGCCAACAAAAGCCCTGAGCTGACAAGAAAAGATTTTTGTCAGAGGTGTGGTACGACCATGCGCAACCTATGTCTGCGCAAGGGGGGTCTGGTGGGTCCAGTTGTAAAGGCAGTAGCTTTGGATGGCAGGTAAGGCCCAAACCTCATGAAGGAGATGATATTCCATCCCACTGCCAAACTGTTATTCAGAAGCGAGGTTGCCTGCTCCAGGCTTAAGCAACAGTTTTCTGTGTCGGTGGCAGTCTTAGATGCTTAGAGAGGTCCTTTTAGGATACACATGCTCCCTGGACATAAACAGACTCACACATAGGAAAGTGCCTCTTCAGTTTTGTCTCTCATTGCCATGAACAAGGGTCAAAGAAATTATTTTACAACAAATTTCATGGACAGGAGATTTCACGGACAGTTAGTTTATTTCCTTTCCTTTTCCTTGCCTCTATTTCCTTGCCTTTTTCTTCATAACCATTATCCAAAGGCCACGAAAACAAAAGTAGCTAATTATTAAAAGTTATTTTCACCCATTTGAAAATTTGAGCTACTAACTCTTATCTGTAGACTTTTTGCAACACCGTTTTTGATTTATCATGCAAAGTAGATTAAGAAATCTGAAGAAATACCACTGAAAACATTGCAACCCAGAAAAAAATATTTGCAGCAGTCCTTGTTTAAACTATTTCAAACATGATACCTCATATTGCAAGTTCCCTGATGACCTACTTATATGTTTGATCACTGGAAGCAAAGATTCTCCTTCAAGGAAGAGGACATTCAAGGTTTCCCATCACTCAAATTGTCCTACAGGAAGAGTGATAGAGCTGATGGTAACTTCATGGCAATTTCTGTACATGCCATGGTCTGTTAAGCCGCATTCAGACGACTGTTTCCTGATCCTTTTAGGCTTAAACAATACACCCTGTTACACCAGTAGAAAATGAGGCCCTGTGGGTCAGTATTGCAAAACCACAAACATACCACCAAATAGAAAGGATTACTAACCTCTGTTCAAACAGGACTCTCTTGGCAGGTTGTGTTACGCAACTTTTCCAAAAGTGTGTTAGATATTGGCAGACACTGAGAAATATCATCCAAGTCCTTTTCTCTCTCACTCACTCTTTTTCTTCTTTCTTTAATAGTCAATCTGGTGTCCTGGAGAGAAAAAAAAATATTCCATGAAGAAATCACTTTGAAGCTTAGTTTTTACTGCCAGAGTACTTGGGACACTCGTTTTTTCCAGTCTTCCTCTAATTCTTGTTATCACTACTGCTGATTCATCTCCTGATGCCGAGGGAAAAACAGTTTTATGGGAACATTAAGAGGTCACAACTGAATTATTTTGGCTGTTATAAACGGCTCTGCAAATCGTTCTCTAAACTGCTATGAAACAAATTTTCATAATTTCTGAATCAAAGCTAATGCTCCAGGGCAGAAGGATGCCCAGAGTGGTGGAGAAGCATGTAGCCTTACCTCCTGGGCAGGAGCACCTCTCACCCAGCTGTGGTGAACATCGCTCTCCTGCAAACAGCTGAAGCAGTACTACACAGCAATCACATTCAGCTTTCTCTGGTGGGAAAAAATTATCTGTAAGCCCTTATGAGGTGCAGTAAATCAGGACTGATACCTCAAGATGCTTCTGAAAAATGTAAAAGCTCTGCTCTTTTTTTCCCTACCTCCAAAACTTGCACAAGGATTTTGTTTGTATAGAAACAAATAAACTATTGAATTGTTTCTCCATTCATTTATAAAAATCCCATGTGCTCTTCACACATATGTGCACACAAATATATTTGAAAGCAAGTTAAGTAATTGTAATAAATCACTATCTCAGTGAATTTCACCTGCACTTGCTGTCTGCAAATCTTTCGCAGAGAAGTTATGAAACAAACAGTTTTATCAGAAGTTATTTGTAAATTCCTTTAACAAACGATGCTTGGATTTTATGTTGTGTGTGAATAGTTCACTGTACTTACTTGTAATGACACTGTGTGTAACTGCATCCCTTTAATCAATCCGATAGTTTTGTGTCTGTTCCCTTTTCAGAGGCAGAACACTGTGTAATGAGAATATAAACACACTATGCAGCTGATCGTAGCATTGACCTGTGGTTAATCTTTAAGCGTTTTGGTTTTTCTCAAGATTTTTCAAGATAATTATTCAAATGACAGATAATTATTATGCCTGAGACAGGTCAGTAAGACATAAAACTGAAAAATCACTTCTGACTTTCAAGAACCACTCCTGGATATTTTCCTTACTGTAAGCTGCACTGTACAAGCCATGAGGCATATGTGAGCTAGTAGGCTGTTTAGCTAAGCCTCATCTGGTGAAATTACAGAGTATTTTACAGCCCACATGCCAAAATGAGTTTTAAATTATTTTTTGTGACATAGTGTCAGTAAGAGAGGGTAAGCTTGCTCTTGTCCTGAAATAGGTTCACCTTACAATTCTCACACTCATCAGACAAAATATCCCACAAGCAGACTGAGAAATGCTTTCACTGGACTGCTGCATTAAAGGGGCACAGTGCCAGCCTGAGGAGAAGGGCAATGCTGCTCCATGTTGTGCAGGAGACCATCCTAGATCGGGTGTGCCATTTTACCATCACTTACTGCAGTAACACCTCCAGGCAAGGCAGACAGAGGAAGGCTGCTCATGTCTGGCATCCTCTTATGTTTTAGGAATGGTATGGTTACTATGTGATTACCATTACCACAAAGAAGGTTGTTCTGGACAGAACAGAAGTCAAACTGTGGCTGCTCAGATAGTAAAAGACTAGGGTGTCAACACATTTTAAGCACGTCCAGCATTAGGCTGCAGATGAGAGAAGGTCTTGGGACTGCAGTGTCAGAGGTAAGCACCTACATCTCTCCTCAGTCCTACTTCAGGTGCCCTCTTCCTCAAATCAAGTTCTTGGTGAACTTTGCTCCATCTTAGTCAGTCATTTGGAATTATCACTGAAATTTGGAATAATTTTCATAAAGATCTGCTGAGGGAAGGCTGGAATAAGCATAGCGACAAAAAAGCAAGAATAAATCTCAGGACATGTTCAACTGAGGGCTGATGACTCCGATTACTGTTGGCATCAGCTGCTTCTGCACATTTCCACTCCTAGCATTCATGAGAGTAGTGATAAAATACAGCTAATGTCTGTCAATCCCTGTTTCAACAGTGGACTTCACAGTTGAATAAACATTCTTCTGAGCACTGCAGTTTGATTTTCTTTACAAGCACATAGCTTCTTTATCCATTCATACAGAAATGGCTTTCATAGGAAATCTAAAATAAATAGAAGAGAAAGTTCAGTATAGACATGTGGTGTTCATCCAGGAGAACTTCCAAATCAGCAAGAGTTTTCCTTCACAGAGCTGGAAATCATCACCATACTATCATCATCTGCTCATTTGGATCCCACTAGCTACCATGGCTGAAAACCATTAGCCCCCTTGTCTGCCAGTTTGACCAACAGCACTTTCGGGACTTTAGTCTCCAGAGGTTGACAAAATGGGGGAAAAAAGATCACCTATCATGATGGGTACTTGCCTGTTTGTATTCCCAGGCAGGGGTCTTGAGCCTGTTACTCCGTCAATTGCTATTACAATGCCAGATTACCATAACAGCAAAGTTTACTTGCTATGACACTAAGGATCACTCTTGGCCATGCATCACACAGAAGTATAGGCCACACTTATCCCCTCCCATCAGACGGGTACACATGTGGCATCTTAAAATTTCCAGTGGTGAACAGTCTCTTCCTTTAAGCTTGGATGGCTTGTTCTGAAACTAATCAGGATAAGCATTAGGTAGCATCTCCACAAGAGATCACTGTGTCTTTTCTGTCTGGTCTGTATGAAATACGGAAAAAAAAAATGGGTGCTGCTTCTCATAGGTAACATCACACGGAATTTTCAAATGTCCTAGAAAGGATTATCAAAAGCAGCACTAGCTCATAGCTTTACTCCATAGCACATTTATTTCAAAAGAATAGCAGTAAGTGACATTCAGATATATTTATCTGTTCCTGTAGGTTTCTTCTGAAATCTTTTCTTTTTCACCCTGATGTATCCATTTAATTTGCTTGTTCTTTCTTTCTTTCATGACTGAGTTAGCTCCTCTCAGTTTTTAATTAGTTGCTTTCAGTGGTCATACTCCTCAAAAGTTGCAACTATTTTGTTTCTCCTATTACATTCCTTTCCCAGTTAGCACAACACATATATTTACATTAATCCAGTAGAGGCTTTGTAAATTGCAGTCCTCCATGTGATGCAGTCTCAGAAACTGAATATCTCATAGGCCAGACACAAAGGGGAGATACACTATTGAAGGCAATTTCTCTTGTCAGCATGAGAGATGCCTTCCACGGACCTGTTAAATGAAACAGGTCTGGGTGTGCCAGGTGAAATCTCTCTTTCTCAGGAGAACATTTGTCACAGAGCTACAGTTTCTCCATTTTTATCTCCTGTCACCAGAGCTCTGCCTCGAATTTCATAGAATGAGCTCATCCATTCTCCCAAACACCACATTTTCTGATGTAATTTCAGGGCACGATGAACACTTTGTTGTTGGATGCCACAGAATGACCTCTCTTCCTGCATACACCAAACCAACCTTTCTGCTTTAATCATGGGACTTTTTTCCTTTGTGGATTACAACAAAGAGTCTGCATCTAAAGCTCCTTCCAAGGTCAGTTACTCTATATGCCCCCTGTGCAATATCCTGACAACTAATCCAGAGCTCCCTGTCACAGAAACAAGGTGATCTCGAAAGGCCACTCACACAGAAGGTTGCCAAGAGACAGCTTCTTCTGACCACCTACAAATTTCCAGTTTCCATTACCCTCGCTCTGATATGCCCTTTGTCCAATAGGGATTATCCTTGTGATAGTATTTTAAAATTAATTTTATAGGTGAATTTGATTATATGTGGGTGTAAGGAAATTATTTGATACAAAAAAACCGCAACACTATTTGCTACTTTTGGCAATATAATATCATTCTGATGTTTTTATAACATACACCCAGCTATACTGGATTCTTGTGTAAATTAAGATTCAAAGAAGCCTTGTTATCAATATATTTCCATTACAAATCCTTTGAGTATTTGAAAGCCCATGGACATTATAGTAATAACTATGATACATCTCCATGAAGGTCTTAACCCAGAACGTCAATACCAGAGAAGCTCTCTAGGATAAATAGCACTGCACATAATACTGAACAAAAGCCACTGTGTCTTTCAAGTTTTGATAGCTAGAGGGATACAAGAAAAGTGAGTGTGCCACAGCCCCAGGCATATGGGATTCCTTCGCCTAGCCACCTTGCTAATGAACTGGATAAAAAATGGCAAAACCCCATCAGTCTGAACTTAGCTTTTTGTTCAGACAATGTTCACTCCCACAGAGGCAGCAGTTATTCCCCATGTCAGTAGTCCCTAGCATGATTCTTTGGAACAAAACTCAAAACCTTTTTTCATCATCTGAAATGAATTAATTCTGTCATTGAACTGTGTCAGGGTGTAATGAATAATCTCTCTGTAGTTGCTCATTTGTACTTGCAATGATCTCCACTATTTTTGTGTGCTTTTACTTGCCAGTAGGGCACTGAAACACTGATCACAGAAAAGTAATTGCCTTTTATAGCCCAGCAGAGCAACAGATAGACCTACACTGAAATAATTTCTGTTCATACAGATCCCAGTTCATGCTTTCTTCACACTGCAAGGCAGGAGACTCAAACATGAACATTTTTGGGATGTGAACTTGGGGCCACAACTCATTTCGAATATTCAGCAAGTTTGCAAACCATTTCTATGTCTCCTCTCTAAGAGGGGCTAGTGGGGTCTGAGTGCAGTCAATTAGCCCAGATTAGGTCTTGATTTCCGATTTTGCTACAGTGTTTGTGATTTTGAGCATGACACCTAAGTTTTCAATGGCTTTGCTCTCTTGCTTAAAGCTAAGCATTCAGATAGCCCACTTCACAGAATTTTTATGAAGATTAATTAATTATTATTTCTACCATGTACAGCTACTGCAGTGAAAAAAGCATCAAGTGGATTTTAAAAAAGGGAATATTTGTTGTGTTTCAGCTGCGAGTGACATAAATAAAATCAAGTCTATTTATCCCTCTTATCAAAGAGTTGACTACGGCACCTGTACTTGTAAAGGAACAGCATCTTCATCAACAAAAAGTTCTGCTGACTGTGCTAGAAATTCCTCAATAATAAGTTCGTTCACCTATATTAAGGATATTAATGGTCTGCTCCAGAAGGAACAACATCCTGTAGTACAGGTTTTGCACATACATACCTCTGAAAACTCCTGATACTGGTATACACAGCATGCCAAGAAAAGTATCTGCCAAAAAAGCAAGTACCAGATTATTCTTCTCAGATGATAAATAGTAATGGCACAGTTTATTGAAAGATGTCTGCATTTGGATAGTTTCCTATTCCCTTTTGAGGGCTAGGCAAGTTATTTCTTCAGGTTCTGTGAGGTTTTGTTTCAATTGTCAGAAGAATTGTTGTTAAACCTTTCGTTCTCGCTCATTTTTACTGCATTTATTATTTCTAAAACAATGAATGACCAAAACTTGGATTTATCAAGGACTAGAGTTCAATTTCTTGCTATGAGACACCTTTTAAAGGTCTTCTATGGACTTCACATTTGGCAGTGCACTTAATTTGACTGACGCAGAGCCAATTTTTTAAGGACTCACTTATAAATGTCTTTCTTGCATTTTTACTGGAACTAATCTCAGAAAAAAATGCCAATGGATAAAATAAAATAGTTGAAATAAATGACATGCATTTGTTTTTAATGGAAAGGTTAATTTAAAGGTTAACTATCAAAGGGAAGGAGGGCTAGATATGTGACTAAGGGATACAACTAGTATTTAAGAGATGTGAGATGAGGATTCTGTCAGATCCTCCGAATCAGATAATCAAATGGTGCAATTAGGTGCTTCTCTGCTGCTTTAAACAAACCTTTACCAATTCTCACAAGTGTGAAATTTGACTCTGAGATTGCAGATACATCCGGTTAGTGACGCCTCAGATGATACTGGCCTCTCAGAAGTTGCAGCACATGTTGGCCTTCAGTGCAGGTATATTCATGTTATATTCTGCTCTCCTAGGTGTAGATATATTCATGTGGTAGAAAACTTTTTCAGTTGGCAGCTCTTTTCATTCGAAAGGGTATAAAACTGACAAGAAGAGGCCTGTAGTTTTCTAGGACAGTCATAAAAGCTGTGAGTATGGTACCAAATCAATTTGGTGACCTTGTTAGACAAACTGCATACAGCTATGTTTTGAATGTCTGAGTTGAGAATCAAGGACACTTGGCGAGTTCTTGTGACTTTGAATAGTTATCATTTGGTATGGTAGGTGAACGAAGAGGAGGATTGTCATTCCAGCCACATTTGCAAAAAAGTCAGAAGTTACAAAAACATACTACAGGACAAGCAGAAAAAGAAAATAACTGTTTTTCTGAGCCTTTCTGAAAATACAGTGTTCACTGTGGGATATAAGAAGAATGAGCAGTGTCTGGAACACGGTAATGCTGATGATTGTTTCTATAGTGTATAGTGCACAGATAGCTTACAAAGAAGATTTATAATATGAAGTGATACACCAGCTTTTTCAGAAAGGGAACATCAGAAATTGTTTTTTCCCTACTGAGCCATTATCATTAAATATAGGCTTTCTTCCCAAGTAATGTATGCTACACTGAAAGCTCACCTGCCATCCCTTACATGACAATGGGGAAACAAAACCCTCCTGGTATGCTTCGTTCTCAGATGTCAAACTGAACTCATTAGAAAGCAGTATGCAGATAAAGAGTATCCACCATTAATGTGCATATATTAGTCTTAATTAATTAAATTCTAGTAGTGTATGTCCAGAATACCTCCAGAACAGATTTTGTTACCTTACTGAAGAAAAAACTTTTGAAAAATTTAGAGCAGAAATGAACCGGGTCACCTGGAAAGCTCAGTTCAGTATGGATGCAATTTCCCAGGGCTCTTCTCTCCACATCAGCTCCATAACAAGAATCAAAGTTCAGATTAAATTCAGGTCCTAATATGTAAAGCGCTTCAAGTGATCAACCTAAATCAACTGATCAAGAAATTACCTATGTATCCACAACCAGGATCTGGTATTGTCACCTCTGCTGTGATGTTGCATTTTCAGCTCAGCAGAAAACAGTTGCCAGGGCAGAGACACACCTTCCACCTTGGACAGGAAACCAGCCTCTTAACTGATATTTCATCTCTAAAGGTAACATCTATTGGACTTACATTTACTGCAGACTCACACTAAAATAGAAGGATATAAAAGAAGACCTGAAAGCATTTAAATTCATTTATCTCACAAAATATGGGAAATTATTTAAAACAAAAAACAACTACAAGTTCTGGAAGATCTTCAGATGCTGCAGGTGATGCAAAACCATGCAGATTTTGTGTTAGAATTACCTTCAGACTCCTTGGTTAGAGATCCCTCCTCCTGCTCCCTCTGTCCTCGGTTCATGAAGAGGTTCAACTACAAAGTAAAAATAAATCTTCTAAGCAGCTATGCTTTAGTGTGCTGATCAATGTTGATACTTAACTTTGAACCAAACCAAACTTATCCAGGAAAGGAACTTCCCCTGCAGTAACCTGAGCACTAAAGGATGTTTTTGCAAATCTTTTCATTTGAGAAGTTAATTTTCTAAAGTACTGTTTACTACTGGATTAAGTTAGTTTGAATTTCAAGTAGTAATAGGATCCTTGAGCTGGCTTTAGATTCTTGTTGCATTCTTAGCACCAGGTTAAGCCTGTCATAGCAATTCTGTGGAAAGTCTGCAGTTCACTTACTCTTTTCCTTTGCTTCCCACCTGCATATAAGCTCTAGTGACACGTCTTCTTATCTTGTGGTTCTGTCCTAGGTAAAATTTGGGTTTGAAAGAATCAAATGCTATTACAGGTTTTTAGATTTATTGCTGCTACAGATCTGATACACTTCTTGATTTCAAACTCCACAGTGTGAAGGTGCTTACGAATCAAGGAGTCTTGGCTGGGACCCTTCACTGGCTCTAACCTCTATGTGGGAAAGCCTTAGAGAATTTAGTGCAGATAAACCTATTCTCCAGCCTTCACAAACACAGGCACAAAAGCTACACCTTCTGCTACAGAACGGGACTGCTAAAAAGAGTGATTTCATTTAATAAGCATTGCTCCCTTTGGAGACCATGAAATGTGGAATGCTTCTGAATATCTGCTGTAAGTACATGGACATACAATGGCCATGCTTGAAAATGTTGGCCTTAAGTTTTGTTTGCAGCCATTGCCCTTTCAAATCTATTCTTCCAGCCACTGAAAACACAGTATATAAACCAAATTGTGGCACTTACTGACTGTGCTGAAGGACGGCAGATCTGCCCTGCCTCAACCCTGGTCTTCACTGCCTGTCCCAGAATTGCCTCACAAGTCTTGCCGGGGACTGGGAGAAGAGCTGGGAGCAGATGTTCCTCTGCTAAGAAAGGCAAAGTGAGAGCTGAACTACAGACCTGTTGACCACCACTTCTTGCCACTTTTCAAGTGATTTATACTCCATAGGTTTCAGGAAACTGCTTTTGATTTCTCAATGTGTGGGTGGGTCTAGAAGTCCTAGGCAGAAACTAAATAGACAGGATATCAATTATGAATAAATTAATGTCCCCTGCTGGGGCGACATGTTAGTTTAGTACACTTTCCTGTACAGATAAATATTTCTGTAAAACAGACCTCGGAAGTCAATAATCAGGACCCAAAAACCAGGAAGGCAGGCAGATGCATTGGGTACAAGCAGCAAGGTGCTGACAGCAGGGGCTGCAGGGCAGCTGCTGTGAGGAGAGGCCAGGCTGGCGCTGCCCGGTGCCGAACACAGTCGGTTCCAGCCGGCTCCGACCGACACAGCGCAGGGCACGGCTGAGCCCCGCAGCCACCCACGATGCTGGCACTCCAAGGGAATGGTATTTAAGAAAGGGCAGTAAATGCCAAGAAAAAAAAAAAAAAAAAAAAAAAAAAA
>Ga0065711_1033630_pt1 | contig 25120 bp, 11 predicted proteins | sample Hoacrofraction12_FD_59098 | JGI IMG/M metagenome (GOLD analysis project Ga0065711, IMG submission 59098) | Hoatzin crop microbial communities from Cojedes, Venezuela - Epithelial fraction 12 v2 (version 2) | ecosystem: Host-associated > Birds > Digestive system > Esophagus > Crop | place...
GGGAGGAATCTCACAGCTGCAACTACAAGGAAAACCAAGAGTTTTAAGAGTTTCAGCTGTGCAAGAGTGGACTGTGCTTCAGCCTGCGCATAAGGCAGTTAGGTCCGTGGCCGAAGGAGACCTTGGCAGGGCTTTGGCAGTGTTGTGTGGTGAGCTGTGACAGTGTTTTCAGCTGGCTGTCAGTCATAATGGAGAATAAGAAAGAAACCAAGGTGAACTACTTCTGAAGGTGCCTGGGCCTCCAGCTAGGCTTTACCCTCTTTTCAGAATTGCTAGCATGCAACCCCTACTTAGCAGATTCAGGGCAAAAAGTTATTTAACATTTTTTTTTTTTCTCTGAAAACATTGCTTGGAAAGTAAAGGTGCAATAGCTGGTTCCATTCCCTGCAGTCAGGTTATAAATTTTAGGATGGCTCGCATCAGCCGGAGTTCATCGTGGTCAGCTGCTCATTAGCAAAGAATTTTTTCAGTCTGTTATATGCAAAAATGCTGCCTGTGTTATCACATACAGGCTTTTTTTTTTTTTTTTAAAGAAAAAAACCCTCACCTATACTCTGTGTTTAACCAGCCTGCAGCCATTCTTTGGAATGCGAACTGCAGGAGTAGTGCGAATAAAGCATGTCTGAACTGAAAGTTAAAACAGCTGTAGTGTCCTCCTCTGCTCCTCTCTATTGAAAAGAAGTACGGCAGAATTGAAGATAAACTAATGAAAGCTTTGTGTAGGGTTAGTTTTGGAGTAATCTTAGCATCAGCTTAGGCAGAACTCTAGTGTCTTAGGTCTTTTTTGATGAAGCTTGGTTAAGTTAACAGCTTTTGTGATTGATGCAGCATTTCCTAGTGTTTATTATTCTTCAGTAATAAAAACATTTGCTTGCAGAGGAGTTCAGTGTTTACTAATGATGCAATTTCTCTTTTGTTTAGATGAAGTGCAGCTGGTAGAGGGTAGTTCTACAAGCGAAGAACAGTCAGATCCTGGTCCAGATGCTACCAAAGAAGTGGATCCAAATCACACTAGTGACAGAACGGAAGAACCTGAATCTACCAAAGAGATGGAGGCACTAGCCCTGCACCCTGAAAGTCCCCTGGAAGCCAGTGAGACGGGCGTAGCTGACATTGCTCTTCAAAAAATTCAGGTTTCTGAGGAGTAAGAAGAGGGTAGGAAGGGACTAGGAGTTCTGGCTACATCCCTGTACCTCAAGGGTCCTAAAGAATTTTTTATGCTGACCATGTCTGTGTAGTTACAGCATGGCTTACGCAAGACTCCCTATGACAGACAGCATGTCTCTTTTCATCGTGAGATGAAATACTGGCTAATTTGTCTAAATACTTCAGGTTCTGTTGTAGATTGCCAAAATAGGTATTTATTATCTGATTAAAATCTAGAGTGGCATAGATCCACCTGTATGTGTACCAACAGTAAGCATAGTAAATATCTGTGAGTATCTGTGGTTAATCAGCCACTTAGAGAAAAACAAAAAGCATTTGATTTGGATTATTCATGTTTCCAGAACCTAAAATCTATTTTAATTGTAATTTAAATATTTTTTTTCTGCAAGTACACAAACTGTAGTTAAAAGCATTGGGAAGTCAATGTTAAATTGCTTTTTTACGCCACTTTACGAAGCTTTATGTGAAGGAATGAAGTTTCTGAAAATACTCATCTGAATTCTCAACTTTTCATGACATTAAATATTTTTGACTAGAGAGTGCACAAAAATAGTGTCTATTTTGTGGCAGTTTTATTAAATGATACTACTTTTGCAGATGTCTGAAGCTGACTGAAACGTGTGTTTCAACAGAATTATTTCACTATTGATTTAGTAAAAAATATTGCAAGTTTATGACAGTCTAGTGAAGGGAAGACCAGAATGATTTAAAATATTTTGACTAACAAGAATAATGGTTTCTAAATCTCAACTTTCAGGTAAAAATGCCTTGGAGCACGATGGGATGTAGCTTATGAATTATTTCATAAACATAAAAGATGCTTCATATTGCTCATGCTGGTCACAGTGAATTAAATGGGAAAATTCATGTGTGCACTGACACAACTGAGCTTTCACTTAGGTTTTCAACTAAATATCTTATCTAGAAAATAGCTTCCCTTATCTATGCGGTTTTCACTCAGATTTACTATTGTGTCTCGGTAAATCAATGGGAATGCCACAACCGAAAACACTGCTTGCTGCATAAGGATGGCAAAAGTTGAAGTTCTCTGACTGTTGGGTGAATAACTGGTGTTTTGAACATGGCAGTATCCTTCCACGTAGAGGAATAAGGACCATCCTCAAAATGGAGGAAAAATGCTATTAATTTTTTACTATTTAATATATTGAAAGTTTTTGTTTAATATTCTGAAAACTGTAAAAGTGAGAATACATAACTGTACCTGTGCAGGGAATGTACCTGTGTTATGATTTCAATGATTAGAAGAATAAATTGTGAAGAATAAAGGGAAGTTTTTTAAAAGAAGGGGGCTGAGTGGCAATTCTTGTTTGGTGCGTCTGTTAATGCCTGTTGGAACACGCGGCGACATTCTTTTCCCATTTGGCAGGCATGGGCTCTACAAGTTTAATTTCATGACAGTTGGCAAGCAAGAGCTGCATGCCTGGAACTTGGGTACGGAGTCATGAGGTAGTCACCGTCCGCTCTTGGGTCTGGGAATGCAGAAGTGCAGCTGGTTCCCTCTTCTACGCGCAGCACGTGGGGCTCACTGGAGGTGGTGCTCTTTAAGGTTTCTCTGAAAATGCAAAACCTTTAGGACGAATGATTCGGGATTTTAGAAGTATGGTAAAATCCGCAGCACAAATCCTGCTTTCATTCTGCCGGCCAGTGCTTTTGGTAAAGAAGAAAAGCCCAAGCAATAGGAGAAAGTATGAACATTGGAAGTAGGTGTGAAGTGTGGGGTGACTGACCCAGATTATGTAGTTGTTCTAACTTGAAAAGGCTGGAGACTATGAGCAGAGGCTGCTACGCTTCCCTCTCTGCAGGGAGGCTCAGAGGAGAGCAACTGCAGTCCATGTTAGGGTCCTGGTGGGTGCCTGATGCTCCAGAGCTACCTCTGCCTTCCGCAGCTGGAGCTGGCGACAGCTCTTCTGTTGGAAGACCATGGTTGATAGGTCCTGTGTAAACTTGGGGTAATGACTAGTGCTTGCATAATCATGACTTGGAGGAAACATCTCATGACATGTTACTTACAAGGAACTGTAAGTAAAATGAAAATTCACATGCAGTTTACTGATTCCTTAAGTGAGGTTGTAAGTGACAAGACAGCTGGGGAGCGCAAAGCCAACCGACAAGCTCTCACGCCTTCAGGGGTGCATGAGTCAAAAGACTTTTCTCCCCTCCACTAGGAAAAATGGAATTGTCGTTTCTCCAGCTGTTTGCTAGATGCAAGAACACAGCGGCTGTGACTCTGTCTAGCCTGATTCTTCACAGTTCTGGTGCTCTAGTTGACTTCCGGGCTCAGTGCTTTTCAGTATCGACCGTCTTTTCACCCGGGAAATCTGATTAAGAATAAATAAAAACTTCTCAAACTATCTGAGCCTATCTTCTAGTGAACTAAATGATGCATGTGCAAATCACTTTAGATTTTTGATGCAGGTAGGTTTTCAGAGCTTTTTTTCATCTAACTAAAAAGGGAATTCCCAGCAAAATTTGAAATTACTGTTGTAATTTGAGTATTTCTTCGTATACAAATAGCTAACATTATTCCTTTTTCACCAATGGCTCTGCACCAGACCCAAACCTTTTAACAAAGCTCAAATGGATGAAGAGCTTCTGGATGCCGTGGCAGCATTTTTTATTTAATCTATGTATTCCTGAGATGCTTGTGTGCAACAGTGGGAGGGCCAAAAAATCTAAGAGGTTTTGATGGACTTTTCACCATCAAAGATTATATATGTATAAATTAACTCATTGTCTTTTTCTCTGAGCCCATCTATACGTTCAAAAAGATTGCAATGTCATGTTAAAATTCTTTAACAGTTACTCCTGTAAAATGTATATTTTCTTTTCAAAATCTATATTCTTTGGGGAAAATGTTAAATCCATTGTTAAAAAAGATTCTGTAATAAAATTCTTTATGTTGAAACACTACATTGTGGCATTCTCTGAGCAGAAAGCTGAAACAAGTTTTCTCCAATCAAAAGAAGATGGGTAGAAAAATATTCCAGGCCAGAAATACCGTGCCTCTAATTTGATGCTAAAATTTGAAATCAGTGACATTTACTCTGAAATGATGTTGCTTACTACCTTAGACTCGCTCCAAGTTCCAAGTGGGATTCAGTCTGCTTCTAGAGAAAATCTCTTAAACGCAGCCTTTTCCGTGTCTGTTGTGACATGTAAAATCTACAGATTCTGGGATTGTGAAATAGCTGCTATGACATTATTACATCATAGATGACCTCCATGAGCAGAGTCAGAGTTCAAGACTCAAGACAAACCAGGGATAACACTTAGTAAATCCCAACAGTTACTTAGAGAGGGCCTCTTTAAGAAAACACATGAGCTGAAGCTTAGTTTGGTCTAGCTTCTCTGTGGGCTGATTCAGTTTGAGAAATTAAACGTTCTTGAAACCTAACTGAAACCAAGGTGTTGGGCTAAATTTTAAAACCATAAAGATGAGGCTAATGTAAGGACATTTACAAAATGGATGGAACTTTAAACAAGAAAAATAGGGAAGTTGAAATCAAAAAGGAAGAAATCTCATATCAAAAAGGTGAACAGAATGATGAGATTTAACAAAGAGGAAGTCCTGTATCTGGGATGGAGTAATCCCAGGCTCACCTGGAGCCAGCAGTATGCCCTGGCAGCACCAAGAAAGAGAACTGGTGCCATGCATCAGTGACGACAAAAGTGTAGTGCAGCCGGCAGACCACAAGTGTCATTATTCCACCTGGTAGTTGCTAGGCCATGTCTGGAATACTGTGTCCCATTTTGGTCAACTCAGTTCAAGCGAGCCATTAAAAAACAAGAGGTGCAGAGAGAGTGCCACCATGACTATCAGAGGGTTGGCGGAATTTAGTTTGTTCAGAGAAGAGAAGACCTGGGGAGATCTAATCACAGCCTTACGAGACCTAGAGGTAGTAACAGAGAAGATGGGGGATGCACAGTGACAGGACAATAGCCAACAGGCCCAAGTTGTTGCAGAGGAAATTCCATCTGAATATAAGAAAAATGCGCCGGAGTGCAGTTAAACACTGCAAGAGATCACCAAGAAGTGGTGGTACCTCCCTCACCTTGACAGGGCACTGGATAACCTAATCTCTGACTGCGCTTTCAACGGGAAGGTTGGGCTCGATAAGCTCCAGGGATCTCTGCCAACCTAGACTCTGCTGTGACTTCGTGCTAACTTCGGAGAGAAAGAAGGAACTCAGAAGACAAGGCTGAAGACAGGCTTTGATATGTCAGATAGCATTGACTTTAAGCTTTTGGCAAAATGGAGGGAGAAAGATGTGAGGAAATATTTTATTTTCCATCTGTATGCCCATCTCCCACCGGCTTAGTGCTAACAGGCTTTAGGAGCTGAAAGCACCTGGTGTAGCGCTGCACGACCCATGCGGTTATCAATGAGAGTGTTCAACCCAGCCAGCGGTCGTGGGGCAGAGCCTCGCGCATGGCAGGGCCCGTCTCTCCAAAGGGACCGCTCCGCAGAGGCCTGCATCCCGGGGGATTAGCAGCCACAGCCAACAGCGAGGCATCGGCATGCGTCAGAGCTCATGGCTCCGCTGTACTGAGACCAGATGAATATCCTCAGAAAACCAGTTTTCAGTCACTCGTGCAGCACACAAATTAAGAAGTTTGAAACTTTAAACGCTCTCAGACGTGAGAAAAGTTAATGGTTGCTTTCTTGTATCTTTCTTTTGAGGGAGGAAGACCAATTAACTGCCAGTGAAGACGGTAAGTCTAATCCTCCAATAGAAACTAGAAAGATTGAAATTATTTATCCTTAGCTTCTTAACAATTAACTTGCAGTTTAGCTTTAATAATATCTGATAACAAAAGTATGGCAAGCATTGCATTTAAAGCAACTTTTGTTGTAACATTGCCACTATCATTTGTTTTCTTAATTTCTTCACTCTCCGTATTACATATCTGGTGATAAAAGGAATGTTACACTTTTATACTTTTTTTGCTGGAAGTTCATTTAATCAGATGCATGTTTTAGTGTACTTGTTTTATAGAGATATTAACTTACTTAAGAGGATTATCTTCACACTAGAGGAATAATTTTTTTCTTAGGGAAGAAAGCACTCATCTAAATTGGACTGTCAGCTTCTCATGGGCTGCTTCTGCTTTGTTTTCAAGCCGTCTTTCTTGACAGGTGGGTACTTTGTTCCAGTCAACAAAGGAAAATTCCATTAGAGATCTTGTCATTGCCCGCAGAAAAACAGCATCTTCGGGGTTCTCATATGGTACTCTGCAAAAAGAACACAGCAAATATGCATTATCTGAATGTTTCCAAACGACTTTGGAGCTAATTTACTAGACCAACTCTGTGTTGAAAGTGGTCAGAAGTCATGATGACACTAACAGCAAGCATTTGAAAATTTTAAATTTTTGGAACGCTTCCTTCTGTTAACAAATTTAAGAACGCAAAACAAAATGGGGAAAGGTCAGAATCACAGGATTCTAAAGGGGGGAAAAAGATCATACCATGAATTGTTTAAAGTGCATTTATAGTAGACTTTAAAATTTTATTTTGGTTTCACTACTTTTTTACCAAAAAAATTCTAATTGTTGTATACTTTTAATACTCTGATACAATGGAGATCATAAAACTAATTTTATGATTTCATAGTGACATGATACCCCTTAATGCAAATGCACATTTATTTCACCATGGATCTTTTAACTAGCCACCATGCAGATATCCCTTCTCCAAGCTCTGAATCCAGAACACTGTGAGCTTGTGTTGTTGGTACGTATCCTGCCACAGCTGCAGCCTGGGAGAGAAAAGTGGCAGACGCACAGTGCAGAATTGACAGGGAGGTCAGGTTAGACCAAAACCTTTTAACTCAGATACAATATTAAAACCTGTTCTTACAAGAGCTCAGTTCTCAAAGATGTACCTGAAACACACCCCTAATACAAACCATGGGACTATCTCTACCGAATGTAACGCACTTTGTCATGAAAATGTACCTTGCAAAGCCTAAGCACCTACATAAATAAGATAGAGAGGAAGTTTTGCATCCAGTGTATCAATGAGGATAGCTAACTCCACTGAAAGCAGGTAAGAATTCATTTTTAAACAAAAATTAGCTTGATTGTAAAGAGCTGTACTCAAAGTGAGTATCTATATAAAATCAAATTGTTAAAGGATATTATCATATGTAGACTTTTATTATTTCCTTTAATAAATTCTTCAAATATTTTCCTGTGTAAAGCTAGAAAGTAAAAACAAGCCCGATACCTGAAGTTTGTAAATTTACTCTTATAAAGATAGCATCCAAATATGTCATCACATCAAAATGCAACCTTTATACTGCCTCAATCCAGACACAGAGGTAACAGAGGTAAGTTTTACATTTATTCCTATGATTTTGAAACCAAACAGAATAAAAGTAACATCAAGTACAGACTAAAAAGGTTTAATTCTACAAGTCAGTAATGTTTTCCAGAGAGTATATACAGCCAGTCAGGAGAAAGTTTTCTGGGCCATAATACAGAACAGCTATTCTGATGCTCTAATACTTAAAGTGTGGTTTTTCTAGTGATCAGTATTTGATCTTATAAATAAACAGCATTTTTATATACCCATTTCCAAATGTGGAATACCTTTCAATATTAAATTTCAGACAGCAGCGTGTGGGTTGTCTCATTAGAATAGTACAGAATTGCAACTATGTTAAATACAAAGACCAGAAATTTTTTCAAAACCTCATTTTTACTGGAAATTTTCCAGTATTTCTTAGGCATGAGAAGAGGAAATCAAGTAAACGCTTCAGAGATGTAAAAGAAAAACAAAAATCCAAAAAATTACTTACTTAATTGTGCGATCTCCAAATTCACAACCTATAACAAAAAGTTCAAATGAAGACATTAATGGCTGGACAGCATCTTGATTAGCTGAGGATTACCATCCTGGTCCTCAATTCCTTGCTCAAATGAACTGAAAACTGGTAGATTATTTGAAATGTTTGTGATCATCTTTTATTAAATTACTGTGGAAACAAGTATCTGTTGGGGTTTTTTTTTAGTTTATGTAGTTCTTGTATTTTATTTCCCATAGACATACATTCCTGTGCAATTTTTTTTTCTTTCACAGAAAAACAATGACACTGTCTATATAAGTAAATGATTGCATAGTAAGACAATTGTATGCCTACTTTGATAATTATCAGCAAAACAAATAAATATGATGAGACTGTTCTTTTTTTCCCAATCTTTTCAAAACTGTTGTTAAATACAGTGCTTTCAGGTTTACTATTGTGATATCTACATTAAAAAATTTTTGTGGGTATTTTACTACCATTCCAAACTACTGTTTAAAATGCTATCACTTCAGTCATCTATGCACAATCTTGTTTTCCTTATCCTGAAAACATCAAAAAAGCAGATGAGCTTGTGTAGGATTCGAACGTTTGTTCTGGATTGTCTTACGGCACAATTCACAAGGCTGCAGGTGGCATTCACCTGCTTTCCTGTGCCAGGATCAGGCTGTCTTCCAGATCGGAATGTTTTAAGAACTCTTTAAAAATTACTTTATATGCTATTATAAGACATCAATAAACTATTCTCAGCTTGGAAAGCAAAAAAAGGAATCTGCTTACAAAACTAGGCAAGATATGCAAAATTTAAAACACTATTTAGAAGAAAATACTTTCTTCTGCAGATTGTTTTATAGAAGCACTAGAGGGCATCAAAACTCCACGATGCTGATCACTGTCTGCGACCCAGCCTAGAAGTGTATTGAGATGTTTTTAATTAAATAAAACTAAACATTCACAAGACACATACTGAAAAAAGCCAGATTTTGTTTGTGCAGCTATCTTTAAGGACAACTGTGTAACTACAGGGAGCGACTAGAACTTACTTGCCACAATACCCTTAGTAGAAGGCTTCATTTGTTGCCTGTTGCTGCTACTGCTACTTCACGACGCAATTTGGTTGAGCTCCTGATGCATTTATACTTTATTACGACAACCAACAACTTTTTATCAGATGAACAAAAAACTTTTTCTAATTCAAATCACCTGGAAGTGTGTGCTTTTCCTTACATTATTATAAATACCTGAGGGCATCATCAGTCTTCTGACTGGCTGAGTGCATCTGCTAGATCCCGCTGCAGTCCCCAGGGGTGTATTTACTCTCTTTCCAAAAGCTATTGACTGCACAACACAAGACCTTTTGCGGTTATAAAGACGAAGCGCTGATGCCCTTTCTCTTTGCGTAACTGCTGTTAAAGGGAATATAAAAAAATTTATTTTTTTCTCCCAACTTAAAAGGCTGGTATTATCTGTTTGCATGCAGGAGGTGATTCACTTGTTTTGTGCTGAGTTTTGTAACAATAGTGGTGTAAATCTGCATAACTTCACAACGATTCAAAATGGGAACACAGAGTGATACTTCCTGAGGCTTTAGGGTGAAGTCCTGCCCAATAACATGAAGTTTTTTCTCTGGGTGCAGTAGGATCAGAGGTTTTAAACCAAGAAACTAGAAAGCAAGGCTTTTCATACAGCTTAAATGAGATCTACTGCAGAAGTCAGTAAAGGTTTGCAAGTCTCTCTGTGCATAGCAAAACCAAGTCCTGGTTCGAAGCCAGTTCAATTCCCATTGCTCAATTATAGAGAAAACTGTAGGGGTGCAATAAAAAAAAAGCTTCGAATTTTCCAGTTTTGCATTTTAATTCAAAAATAACTTTAAATTTTAAACAAAGAGTTTGAGACTGTTAAGCCAAACAGGGGATTTTAACTTCAGTGATACAAACTGTATAATAACCTAGTACTTCAGCTATGGAACAGAGGTGAACTAAAGGTTTAGAACATGTAACTCCAGCAGAAGCATTTTGAATTCAGGGAAGTTTTTAGGTCATAGTGTCTAGGGGACCAATTAGGAAGGAACTGCAAGTAGTCACGCCTGCAGGTAACAAGCATGAGCACGTCTTGTGTAAAGGAGCCAGCCAGGACTATGCTGTGGTAACGTTCTACAGATGGTGAAGAACCTTTGTAACATTAGAGAAATAGTTCACTAAATAGAAAGTCCAGGGAACAGCTTGATACAAATGAATGCCTCAAGTCTTAATCCAGGACTGATTACAGTATAACTGTATTCAGGCGATTAAGTCCAGGAAGTTTTACGGAAGTGTTTCTAGAGCTGTAAATGTAACACACATTTTCCAGCACATTAAGCTTCAGTCATCACTCCCTAGTCAAAAATGATCATTAGTAAAACAGTCTGACGGACACGCTAAGCACAGGTGTAACACAGGACCAAATATTCGAGATACTGGAGGCACCAGCGCAAATTGAATGTGTAAGCAAACAGCACGTGGCCAGATCCAGCAGCTCCTCATCAACCCCTGGCCCATGCTGTGGCCCATTCACCAGCCTTCCTTCATGACAGAGCTCACAGTCTGCCAGCACCTGCAGATGTAGGGGGGTGTTGGTCTCTTTCCCAAGTAACTAGCGATGGGACGAGAGGCAATGGTCTTAAGTTGCATCAGGGGAGGTTTAGACTGGATATTAGGAAAAATTTTCTCCACTGAAAGAGTGGTCAGACATTGGAACAGGCTGGCCAGGGAGGTGGTAGAGTCATCAATCCTGAAGGTGTTCAAAAAACATGTAGACATACCACTTCAGGACGTGGTTTATCAGGCACAGTGGTGTTGGGTTGATGGTTGGGCTTTATGATCTTAGAGGTCTCTTCCAACCTTAATGATTCTAAGAGTCTATGATTCTACGTCCTGTGGCTGCCTTCCTCAAGTCCTGCATCTCGACTCCCCTACAGACCGGGAGCAGGTCTGCAGGATTACATTGTTTTTCCTCGCTACTTTCTTACAAGGTAGAGCCAAGGCAGAAATCAACACCCTTCTTGGTGCTCTCCAGTGGTTATCAGTCCTCCCACCAATCACATGGCTCTACAAACACCAGAGACAAAAATCACCAAAGCTGATTTTCTGGGTCTGCTGTGGCATGTTTATGGATTGACTGAGTTATCATCTGGCTATTCTTAAGACTTTCTTTTCTTTTTCCACAGAATTTACAGTAGACGAGCTGTGAAAGATCTCTAGATGATTTATGAAGATTTGTATCAGAAAACTTGGTCAGCATGTACCTCATCAAGAAATGTGCATATACGTATTTAAATATAGCTGAGGATATTGTCCATATCTAAGTAAACACACTCACCCATGTGACTATACCAGCTGGAATGCACAAATGCAGGTGCATGTTTCTAAGCACAGGCTTTTATTTGTCTTATCCAAAAATATATAGACCAAGATATAAGATAAACATACACAATTTAAATAGAAAAATACAGAAATCAAAAGCATTTGGCAAAGTAAACGGTTTATGCCATGCAAAGTCATGCTTGACAAATCTTGCAAAAATGAGTATCTGTTCGTTAGATCTTTTGCTATCTCAGCAAGTGCATGTAAAAGAACAAGCAAGATTAATTCGTCTATTTTTCCAAACTGATCAAAATCAAAAGCAACTGTCAATGCTTTGTGAGAAGAGGAAAGTAATCCTTACACTGCCTGTCAAGGAGCTGCACTGAAGGAAGGCAATAGATCACATAAAGCCGGTAGTCTGGGTCTTGTGCCAGAGGGTTATGGAACAGGTCTGCAAAAGGTACACAGAAACAGCAAACAGCAAAAAAACCCAAACACAGGAAAATACAAGCAACTAACTTAGCAAGGCAGGAAAAATAAAAATCACCAGTAGCCAAAGAGTTCATACAAAATATTATCAAATTCTAATTGTTCTTATGCTAGGCAAACAAAGCACAGTCTGCACACACGCAAAATTACCAAACCAGACACTGACTGCAAGAACTGGCTCCTTGCAGAGTATGCAAAATACCACAGGCAAGAACCGAGTAAAGGTGCCACCATGCACTCCAAACCTTTGAAGATTTTTTTCTGTTTTTTATGATAGACAGACAAAACCACTAAGTGTTTGCCTTTGATTTTCTTACGTATTGTTAGGTGATGCCTATTTTAAATAACAGTAGTCTTTTAGGTGTGACAGCTTAAGGGAAATACACAAAATTTGTAGGGGGAGTGAGTTATTAAAACCAGATGAGCTTTAGGATACCTAAGGCTTTATCATAGCTGATATAAATTTTTTATCCCACAGACACAATTCAAAATGTAAATACCCCGTCTTCTGCTGTTTTGACAGATGAGTTTGAAAACTCAAAAAACTTAAAGAATAAAATGTTTAAAGGGGCTGAAGCTCCTGAGAACCTGAGTCCCACTAACTTTCATTGAGACTTCAGGTACTAAGCTCCAAACGCCCATTGGCAACTTAACTAAAATACTTAACGTTCAGGTCTGTATTACCTGAATAACCAAACGTCTGCAACACAGAGACAGGGGTCAATGCTGTGTTGCTGCTTTGCCAGATGAGCAACACTTGCCTAGCTGACGTGCCAGATCAGGTTGTTTCTCTACAGTGGTATCTGAGGTCGATTAAAATAGAAACTGGCTCATTCACAGATCAGCAAACAAAGTGTTGTTGGGTGTTTTCTTTCCTAAACGAAAAACATAATAATGCAATTTTTCTCATTATACAAATTCTGTTCTTCTGAGACAGTAAAAATAATCAGGAGGCTGCTACCCTGATTTCAGAGCAGGGCAAAGAAATCTTAAATAATAGTTTTGACAACTTCTACCAAGTTCTACACTGGCCTGGTTTTCTCTCTGAGGAGAGGCTACGGCTAATATTCACTCTAGGGTAAAAAAATCCTGTTGCATGTTATTTTAGCAATTAGGGAGGGAAAGATGGTATTGCAGAAGCAAATAAGAGATATGAGAAGGAGAGGAAAGTCTGGAAATACTCCACACAGGTTTGTAAACTACAAAATGTCATTTCTTGTTCTTCAGGACAAGTATGACTGCCAAAGAGGGCGCAGCGCTTGAAGCGATTTAGCAGTTACTTTGAGGGTGCAGTAAGGCTGAAATGGACATTTGGTATGTCCTACACAGCCTGTTTATGTATTCAGAGGAGAACTTAAAATATTTTTAACTCTTTAACAAGTTTTAAAAAAACACTGTACTTAGAAGTAGTAAGAGACCCACATGGTGGCACCAAACAAAAGTTCCATTTTTACCAAACAAAGTAGTATGTAGCTATTTTTTCTAGAAAGTGTTCACAGAAAGAATATTAGGTATATACCTTGCAAGTCTGTTCTTGAGTTGTGAAAACATGTGATAGCATTCCAGAGAGAAAAGTGTTTCAGAAAGGTGTCTAAAAGCAGCTACATTTGGTGTCTTAAGCAATAGTGGAATGGAATGAAGATTCGAGAGAGATTTTTCCAAGGCACAAACCGGGGTTGATATGAAGTCCTTCTGAATCTGGATGCTACCTGGAGCACGTCCCTCCTCATGAACACTGATTGGTAGGTTTGTTTTAGAGTATATGAATTTTTCTACTGCTCATTCTTACAACAAATCCAACCATTGTATGGATCAAGATGGTCTTACTTCACAAAACATCTGAGATCAATTCTTGGCTCTGCTATCTACTTTCTTGTCAAGGTCACGCAATTTTACTTCTACAAATTAGGAATAATGCTTTCTTTCTTCACTGTTTTGTCTGTTTTCTCTGTTTCAAGTGCAGAAAAAGAGTGTGCCTATCCCACACGGGGCAGAAAAGAACTACTGCCATAGAAACACAGTGAAGAACAAAAAGTTTTTTGAGGTCTAGCAGCAAGATGTTATCAGCTGTGGCCTGAGGCAATTTACAGAGTACATAAAAATCTTGGATTCTAAATGGGAGATGTGCACACAAGGTGAGCCCATAAAGAAACCCTCTGTGTCTCCCAAAAGGCTGCAGCTGTGAGCAACCCATTCAGCAAATCTTCAGAAGCCGAGTGTCTTCCCTAAACACCTGATGAAGAACACTGTTATGCTACAAATGCAGTGCAGGGCAGTAGCTAAAAATGACAAGAGAGCCCTAAGGAAGAGAAATGCAACATTTTGACAGCTGGATGCTGCTTCTGAAGTGAACAATAATAGTGTATTAGACTGCCCCATTTCAATAGTTTTAACGTCCTCAAGAGCTACAAAATAATAAAATGTTATTATATATCCAGAAGTTCTTTTGAAGGCTAGCAACTGGGTTTTTTACTTGGATTGTCTGGCGATAAAAAGATCTACCTCACAACAGTGAGAACTCTCCGATTCCCAAAACAGTTTTTATTTGATAAAGGTAAATGATGGGCACAAGCCTTTTCAAAGCTACACAGTGCAAACTCTGCATCCACTTCATATTTCTTAGTATTGCGAGTAGGCAAATAAATGATACAGTAATATGTAAGATATATAGGATATGACTTCTAAAATTTATTTTAATTTACTGATGTCATTTACTTCAAGTATGACTGCATTTTATGAAACCAATAGAGTCCTGTTAATTTGAGGACTCATTACTAAGAAATCTCTTTGAAACAAACACACTGACAATTTTTTCATAACTGCAAAGGTCAAAAAGGAATCACTGTAATGTTAAGGTTATTAAGGTTATAAAGTTTCTTGCACTGATTAGCATTTACTCTCATATTTTTAAACTAAAGAACAATTCTTTTATCAGGGTGGATTGCTATATTCTAGATATTGTTTGATAGTTCTCTTAAACACTTGCTTTTCTGTGGTGTTGGCCAGTCCAAAATGCACCCAATTTTTCACTATGTCTTTGTGACTGCCATTCATAGTAACTTGGCAGCACTTTAACTACCTGCTATTTGTCTTTATTTCCCACAGATGGATGCAACAACAAACTCCCTGTTCTTGTTGAAGCTTCTTATTAATTGGTAGGGCTATAACATTAAATTCAAGTGACTGCACCATTCATACACAGGATGACTGTCCAGACTTTCCCTAATCACTTCAAACAACTGCATTCTTAAATGGACTATTTTTTCACTCTTGCATATAACGAAAAAAATTATAGTAAACACTATTCCTAAACACTTCATTTGTTTTTTAATTTTGGTCCAGGGTCAGGTTCAATTAAAAATGTACTTTTCAGGCCATTATTTTCCTTTCCTGCAATCAGACATTCCATTTTTTTAACCCATAAGGAGTTACGGCTTGATGACATTCACCTCCATTAATTGTGTCACTAAGACGCGAAATTTGTTTCCTGTTTTCTCAAAGGGCCGAGCGTTCGGCATGACCTACGACAACATTCTTTCAGGAACCATGGAAAAAGACTGCTTATACTTTCACTTTCAGTAGGTTAACAGCATATAATCCTACTTTTCCTGGAGGCTACTTCTTACGTTGTAACTTAGCGGCGCCAACACTGTCTTGTATAACTTACTTTGAAGTTTCAGAGCCTATGCTACTTTCATTTCCAGCCAGTATATCAAAAAGTATGCTACTTAACAGATATTATTATACCTAATATCTAAAGTATATTTATTCTTAGACTCTACAAATCCATAGAGTCTGCCAGAAAGATGCAGAAAGGAAGTTCTACGAGCAACAGAATTAATGAGGCAGGAATTTGGGTTCTACAACCTATCACTCAGACTCTCAAACAACAGTAACACCCATTCCTCAACTCCCTTCACTTCTATAATAATCTCACTGTACTCCCGTGTTCCCTTACAAAAAGGTAGCGGTAAGCTGCTTTGACTGCCTCCAAGCTACTCATCCAGGAGACTGGCTAGCCAGCAGCCAAAAAGAGTCAACTTCTGAACTCATCTGGCAGTTTTTAGTTAGTTGAGGTAGTCTCTGTGGAATTTTCTTGTCTTAGAAATCTCTTTCTTCTGTCAAATTTGGTTGAAATTGATAATTAGCTTCAAAAGCTATTGGTAAATGATGAGGAAACAGACAAGAAACATCTTGGTAAGAAACACTAAAAAAACTACAGTTCGTTGTTCTGCAAAATAAAATAAGGTATTACTTAGGGTCTGCAAGCTTATCATTCCTTTCAATTCCTTCACCGTTTTGCCAAGTTTTTTTAACTGGTTGTTGTGAAGCAACAGAATCCGTAACACACATAAGTGTTTCAGAGCACCTGAAATAAAATGAAAAATAATTATTCTCACCATACCTGGCTGCCTTTATTAGATAATTGTTTTGTTATGCTGCACACTGAATTTGATATTGTAATTGTCCATCTACACCTGTCTTTTGGTAACACCTTGCATGAGATTCGTAAAAAAAAAAAATCATCAGAGATTTTAATACCGCTTTCATCTTTCTAGTCACGTCCTTTGAACATACGCCTCACTTTTTTCATTCCGGTTCCTCCCATTTGTCCCCATCACCCTTGCCTCAACAAATCAACTGCATCTTCTCTTCTTCCTTCCTTCCTTCCTTCTATATCCCAGTAATCTTTGATTAATTCCTCTTCACTTCCTTTTACCCTGACCCAGTATTACCTTTGCCTCACAAACCACAGTATATCCCTAATACTATCTATGCTTCACAAGCAATAAATAGCGAATTCCTTAGAAAATGGTTCAATTCCAAATAATTATTATGTATTAAAAGTTATGACAAAATATTTTTGTGGCTGACCCAGGCTGTGTGTTCACATCCTCACATCACATCAGGTTTAGACATCTCATTTTCCAAATTCTATACCGTATTTCTCATCCACATTTCTCTACCAATGACACTTGCCCTTCTGTTTACCCATATTTTAGTATCCTCTGTATTGTTTCTTGCGCCCATGTTTCTTTCAAACACTCATTTTTCTCAAAATCTCTCAGAAACTACTCAATATCATTTCTCATCCCAATATTTTATAGGGAACAGAGAAAAGTAAGATATTAACATTTAAAATGTCTGAAATATACACAGATTTATTATGCTTTGGCCTCTTCATTCACAAATTCACTAGTCTGGTACAGCCACTTTCATCTACAAGAGCAAGTATAACTGAAATAGAAGTGTAAGACAGATGCAACTTTACAATAAAACAGTTTAGCCGTAAATTTGCAAAATACTTCAGATTATAAATGTAACTATATCATGAAGAAACTGCAGAACCTTAGCGACTACCTTACAAGTGGGTTAACTAATTTAATACTCTTTTATTTTCATGTTAAGTCTGTCAGCACTGCTATCAGTTTTTCATCATATAAACATAAATAACTCTAAAAAGGTACTTTTATCAGCTTATCACCTGGTCAGCAAGAGGACTACAAATCATCATGTAAAAAGAGCTCTCCATGTCCATTTTCAATATGAAATATGGTCATGTGAGATCAAACATATTTTGGAATTGCCTGACATTAAAGTGAATGACATTTCATCCCTTAGTCGAGGATAAACATATCAGCTCATTGCCACTCAAGTATGCTGGAACAATCAAATCTGTAAGAAGATAATTAACACATATTGTTATGCATACATAGCAGGTTTCAACCATTAAGCTACCTGCTGTCATTCACTTTTATAAATTAGAATGCTAATACACAGAAAAGAAAGTACAGGCCTCTGCTCAACAATCTAAAAAGAGAAGACTGGTACCTGCTATATCTGTCAGTTCGTTATTGTTGAGATAGAGTTCAGTCAAGCAATAGTTTTTGATCAAGAAAGTTAAATCTTGGATCTGAAATTAGAGTCAGGAAAACTGTTATATGTCAGTCTAAATTTAACTTTGGAGAAGTACAAACATCACCTCTTGAAAACTGTTTTAACTATAAGTAGTTTCTGTTTAAGACTACTGGTTTAAGTGTTCTCTTGACAGCTGAACCTTCATTAGAAATACTAATTACACATCAAATACACATAGTACAGCCCTACCTAATTTTTTGAACTACAAATTAAATATTTCAACATTAAAGTTTAACAGATTTCATTAAATTACTGGTCTTCACATTTTCTTTTGCTTCTTTTCACATTTGAAATATTTTTTATTGTGAGAAAATCCTTGTAGGATGTAATAATTCTATGTTGATTTAAGAATACGCCTGAAATATATCCTTGGAATAAGCCCAGCATCTAGTTTTATAATTACTTCTTCATCAGCAGGTCCAAAGAGCACATATTAGTTCTAAATTTCCAAAAATGACATTTAATCTGATTTACAGAATCAATTACCATTACAGAAAAAAATGTATGTATGCTTATATTCCCAGTAAAGAGTTATCTTCAGTCCCTATGAAACCTCATGCCTGTGCTTGGAGAAACTCAGTTCTGACATCATCTTGACTTCAATGCAAAGTAAAGTATATGCAACGGGACACCAAGCTGACCATTATAACAGTTGAGAACTGGGAGTACTAATGGTGCCTAAGTATTTATCCTACATTTTCAATGCAAGAACAACAAACAGAACTTTATTCCTGACACTACTTTGATTTTTGTGAGGCAAAGTTATTTGTTAGAGGGGCAATCATTTCAGTCCTTGAGTTGTGCCACTGATTTTAAAACAAAGGTGCTTTGTTCTGTGTATTAACAGTATCTGAAAGTTGGAAGGAGGAGAATAAGACGGAGGTTTTTCCATTCCTAAAGTTCTCTGAAATCCTCTGAGAAAAGACATTTTAAAGTTCAAAACAATACCATTCTCTGAGTCTTCATTCACCTCATAAAAACCTGGTTCACCGAAAATAGCAATATTCTACAAATAAAAAAAATCCTATTCCTCACAATGATTATTGTACCTTGTATAGTGTAAAGCCCACATATACCTATTGTACGCAGTGGTGTTTCTCTATCTTTGACAAGTTTGTTTTTTTCAGGTTCATCTGAAATTTACTTTGTTGTGATAAAATCATTGTGATGCATTCTTAAGGGAAGAAAAAAGATCCCAGATCTTCTGAGTTCAGAAATATATGCTGCCCCTATTAGAGCATTTAGCTGACACTTCTACTAAGAAAAGCCACTGAGTGGCTTCTCCAGACAAGTTATATAGAAAATGGTATTTCCACACAAGTTACATAAAACAACAGAAGAATGCTCTTTGTTACCGCTTAGGTAGGAAAGTGAGATCTGTGCAAAAATAAGATTTATTTATCTTTTATGGTCAGCAAGATCAGTTCTGCTCAGTCATCAGGCCATTTCCTCTTATTCTTTAGTGTCCTTCAGAAATATAAGGGAAAGCCTTATTACACCTGCGGGTTTAGTTCAGCCTTTTAAGGTACCCAGATTTTTGGTTTTTTTGAAAATAGTTGGATAACCACAGGTCTTTCAACAGTCAACATGCTATATAATTGATGTTAGCCTGGGGCAGCAGATATCCATACACTCCTAAATGACATGGAATGTAAATTTATTTTTTCTGCTGCTCACAGAGCTACTTATTAACCTGAGCAAGCACTTCTGGTGTTTTAAGAACTTAAGCCCACTCTGAAAGTCATGTAAACTGCTGTACAGTAAGATATTCAAAAGCAGGTTAGAAATTCATGGGTTTAATCACTGTTCAGCTCAAATTTTCTTGCTTTTTAATTACCAGGGCTAACGGTGAAGGTTTGGATTCAATTCAACCATTTAATAATGGTTGGCTATGTATGTGGAGATTTCTAAATTGGATAATTCTACTGCTAAGTAGATGATTTTGTGTAAGACATAATGTGCTTAGACTTGGCTGGAAACTGTGGTGTCCAGAGATTTTGACAGAGCATTGTCTTAAAATCCCTGCAGGATATAATAAATCCTATACTTTAGATTTGCACAGATGGAAGAAGTAAGGCATGTGGTTTGTGTAACTGATTTAGGACCACACAGTGCACTGGAAACAAGAGAAATTAATGTGGCTCAATGTCGTACTCTAATGACCCAGGTGGAAATCTCTCTGAAATCGAACATGTTCAGTTGACACAACAGCCTGCATAACAGCAGCAGACATCCCATCAACCCTTGCACCGCAGTGCTGCTTCCCATGCACAGGGGGAAACACTTTTGAAAGAGTCATGCACCCTTGTGTGCGTGAGGGCAAAAAGGAGTCTTACCTCAACCACCAGCTTCCCGGGAAATAAACTATGCATGTCTGCAAGGGCATAAAAAAAGAGCTACGCATTTCCTGCAGTCCACTCCTTTCCTGAAAAGCTAGGAAGCCCAGAAGTTGTCCCAAGAATACCTTACAGCCATATCACCCCTTGGCCTGTTCGAAGAGCTGCTCACACTGGTGGGCAAGGGAACACTTGCTACGAGCTACACCGGACACTGCTGTCTCAGACCTCAGGTATCCACATGCTACCAGACAATTTTGCAAATAACTTAGTTCCAAATATACTCAATCTTTCTTTTTATCACTGAGGTGTTAGCACAAAACCTCAGCTTCTTAAAAAGACAAAATTTATAAATGTGATGTGATCTAAAGGAAAATATACCAGCTTATACTCTGTAATGTAAAAAAAAAATAGTTTCTTCAAATCTGCCATATTTACATCAGTTAAATTTGCCTGGAAATTAAAAATTATTTATTAGCTTGACAATTATGTAATACTTTATGTTAGAAAAATGACGAAATAATAATCAGGGAGTACAGATGCATTGTTCTGCTCTTTAAAGGAATACCTTATTACCTTATTGTTGTTAATCCACAAATACCTTAATCTATGAAACTGTGACAGACTTGGAATACTTCTTTGTCCTCTGGTAGAAGAAGAAAAAAAAAAAAGAACAGTAACAAATTTCTTAATATTAATGATGCTTAATCACTTTATAAACAGTTGAATTTTTTATAAATAATATTATACAAGCACCAAAAAGCAACACTTGTGCAGAAATCATAGCAGAGAAAGGCAAAAAGAACAAGATGGCAAAACAGTGTAAGCGCTCTACACACCTGAAAGCATAACAAAGCAGCAGGTGGTAAAGAAATGGGAACAAACTAAGTGCCACGTTATTTTTTTACCATAATAGCATTTATTTTCCCAGGGAGTATGAGTCCCATGTACTTTGCAGTTTGTAGAAATCCTCTTAGAACACAGGAGGTGAAGTCTGGCATCCTGAGGACACAAACGTCAAAGGAAAATTGCTTTGAAGGCGCCGTGTGGATTGTCCAGCCACAGTGCCAGAGAAGCCAACAGAAGACAGACACCAAGCACATCAATGTACAGTTCTCATTATTTTTCGTATTAGTGCATCTTCTGAAATATTTTTGCCTTTTTTGACCCCTTTTCTCTCCTGTCCTCATATAAACTTAGTACTTACTCATAGTCTTCAACAGTCTTGTTTTAAATAGGACTGCACATCCACTGAGGCTAGAACAATCTCCTGTGCGCTGGCAGGGGTTTTAGTTTAATTATGTATCTAGCACTTTGAGCTTGCTAGTGTACTATAAATAACAAATTACCTACTAACCAGAGAATATTAGTGAGCTGCCAAGTAATTGTCACTAATCGCACCTCCTTATTTTTCATGACTTTAAATAAATGTTCTTGATTTCCACTAGAATAATTATAGGTGACCTTTACATGACAAATTTTAATTGACATAATAAAACTTTCCTCATGGATTTTAACATGTTGCAAGACTAGGGCCAGAGTTTCAGAAAGAACTAACAGGATTGATTAAAATTAACCTCACATCATCAGCCTAAAAAAATCTACTTCTTTTCCAACTGTGAATCCTAGCCTCTAGTTTCCCACGTTGGTGGTTTGGTTTTTTTTTTTTTATTTCACAAACTCTCCAGATACAGACCGAGGGGCAGTGGACACCTTTACTGACCTTGCATTTGAAAAAAAAAAATCTGTCATGAGCAAACCCTACAAAGCTGAGGTGCTGTACTTTTATTCTCCTGTATTTCTGAAAATCAGAGTATCCCATGCTGCTACTCTGTTAAACTGTTTATTTGGCTTCCTCAAATAATCCATAAAAATGAACCCTGCAAACACACATTTAAGTGTTTGTTTTCACAAGTAACCAGAAAATACGTTACCGCAAGTAGTAAAGATAAGCAGATGAGTGTTGACAGGCCATACAGAGCTCTTACAGAGCTATTATCTAATTCTTCTGTAAAGCTCTACCTGTACACCCCAGAACTATTTTTCAGATAGCAAAGCCAAAATTTCTTCATATTCTTTGTCACTGCCATTCTACACCTAGTTTACAGGTATACATTTTAATCGCCTTTACTCCCTCCCTCACAACAGCCTCACCTTGACTATCTCCAAGCCTTGATCTGGCTTTTTTTTTTTCTGGTATTAAGGCATTTAATTTGCCCCAGGTAGAACTTAATTCCTCTAACATTTTAAAAGAGCCTGTCCCTTTCTGTATGCCTTCCAGACTTCAGAGTCTCTTACAAACTGATCCTTTTTGGCCTGCAGCACTCTTTTCCTACCTACTGCTAAGTTAATCAGTTTTCCTAGGATGACAGCATTCAGTGTCCAAAAGTACATTTTTTCATGGCCCTGTAATAGCAGTGGCTTAAAAATACAAACTCACTCCCTCTTATTTGATTGACTTTAATTATTATTTTTTCATTTTCTTATTTCAGCCAGCAGAAAATTATGTCAAACCAACAGTTAAGGAGGCATGATCTGATACTGACATTGGCTGAGGTTCAAGGTTTATATGAATTGGTGGATATAAAAGGAGTTAACTTCTCCCCAGTCATCAAAGAAGCCACCTTGCGTCACCTTTCTCAAAATGATTTTATGGGAAGACAGATCACTTCTGTATCTGCCATCTGAACATTTCTTTTTATTACATACCAAAAAATATTTCAAAGCCAGTGAGGGCACACATTTAAGTATTTAAAATCAGAAAATGCGCCTACCAAGACTGTATACACAGTCTTCATTCTTTTACACATTATAATAACTTTCTTGTATTGTTTAGAAAATATATATTCGCATTGTGTAATCTTCTCATTATTTAAACTTCTCTCTTAGATTTTATGTATGTTTTCTTCTTTCTAAAATACATACTTAAATAATTTTGACAGTAACTATATGTTTACATTTTCTTTTCACGAAGTGTCAAATACTTTGTTGGTGTAAATCAGGACATGTGCTAAGGAATGTAAAGATACTAGTGGGCACATTTAGATTTTCAAGACCACACGATTTCCACTAAAAGCAAGCTAGATGGAAATTCCGTAACACCTCTTATTTTTTTGCATTTGTAGGACCTAGAGACCTTGAAAACCTTGCCTTTGAATTATTAAACTATATTAGTTTTTCGTATATGATATCAACCGTACAAACACTAGATGCAGTTGGGAGGCTGCAGACAGGTATGCAATACTTGGAATTATGCCCTGGCCAGAAATTCAAAGTATGCTTTTCAAAAACTTTGAAGTATGCCCTGTCACATATCCATCTTTCTATGGTAGCCTCTCAACATCCTAAAACATACACCTCTATCAACCTAGATCAGCCACAGGTTCATGCAAGCTTTGCCTTCCTTCACATGGCATGGCTTCTTCTCCTCATCTGCCCTACATCTTAAGCTGTTTCACAAAGCTCTCAGAGGAGATCGGTTCCCCGATCATCACCGCCAGCCCCAAACAAGTGTTCTTGTACTCACTTCATCTTGCCCTGCCCTCCCTTCAGTTCTTCACGGTAGAGATGCAGGTAATTTCAAAGGTCCTACCAACTAGTTTTACTGTTGCAATAACAGATCTCTTCAGGGAGGTCAGACATTTGGCAGTTCTTAGACTGGGCTGGTCCTGTGTTTTTTCATTTGCCTTCTTGGTGCTGTTTCCACCCAGCCCCACGAGCCAGTTAGGGCAGGCAGAGATCAGCCCATTAAGCCTCACCCCTCTGCTCCCTGTGGTAGAAGTTCATGCAAAACTCTGAACTTATAGACCCTCAAGCAATGCTGGGTTGCTGGAGAAGAATTGTGTATCTAGGGCTGGGGCAGTTAACTGCTTCACCGTATCGCTCTGCTGTGTATGCCAGTGTATCTTCACCATTTCTTCCTACACAATCTGTATGGACCTGGTATAAACATGATTTACTGATATTTCGTATATAAATTATACTCAGAGAGTATCTGATACAGAAAGCACCATGAACGGTTACCATTTACTGTGTGCTCTACTTTCAGTAAAACCCAACAGAGAAACGTATTTTACTTACTGTCCAGCCAGATACAATACTAGGACATCCACATTCCTCTTAAAGCCACCGATCTTCAGCTGTTTTTCTATTGCCTGACAGTATATAGTACATTTGTCAGCATTATACAGTGCATAATTATAGATTTACTACATTATAACATATACATATTCAGTGTCTAAATTAATATGCACACCAACATTAATACATGCATCACAGCATCCCGCAAACTATAAGGTAGTCTAAGAGAGATAAAGAGATTAAATTAGCAGCCAGTATTTTAAATTGATAAAAATATTCCAACAATTACATTACACTTACGGCAATTCTCTTTTCTTGTAGAGAATCTTCGCTCATAGCCATAAAGTAAAAAGGTAATAATGAGAACGGGCTTCTCGCTCAGGTCAGCCAACCCAGTCCAGGTGATCAACAAAACTGCTTACCTTGCAATAGCTGCAACTTTATGGCTCTTCACTTTATGTACACAATGTTTTAATTATGCATCCAGAAAACTCTGCTTGTGCATTTAATGTTTAAAAATGCAGACACAATTTTGATTTTCAGAGTATATTACGGATGTGCTGTAATTTGTAAAAGCAATGAACCTGACTAACGTAAGAATTACGGATCCCAGTTACCAGTGGTTGATAAACAGTAAAACGCCTATCAGAAGAAGAATGGTTTCACGCACGAGTTACTACGCCCAGCACCATTAAGAGCAGCATTGTTTAAAACACAGAATGGATGTAACTTTACAGCAAACACAGAACGGCTGGGAAGCACCGAGGGGCCTGCCTGGAGCGGCCTGCGCTGGCTGCACGCTCAGAACCACAGAGCCGCAGCGTGTCCTGAGGGCACCGGGCGCTCACAGAACGCCCCTGGGTGCCGCAGCGGCGGCTCCTCCCGCAGGGCGCTCGCGGCCTGGCAGCGCGCTGCCCGCGCACGCCGCGCGGCCGGTGCGGGTCAGGGCCCTCCGGCC
>Ga0065711_1033631_pt1 | contig 25119 bp, 16 predicted proteins | sample Hoacrofraction12_FD_59098 | JGI IMG/M metagenome (GOLD analysis project Ga0065711, IMG submission 59098) | Hoatzin crop microbial communities from Cojedes, Venezuela - Epithelial fraction 12 v2 (version 2) | ecosystem: Host-associated > Birds > Digestive system > Esophagus > Crop | place...
AAAAAAAAAAAAAAAAAAAAAAAAAAAAAAAGTACAATGCTTAAGTTCTCCAGCAAGGCAAAATGACTCAGGGTCTCAGAGGAAGGAGAAGGAAACCAGTTTGTGGCCAGTTTGAATGTAACTTCCCAGTGGGGAGCTGTCTCGCACGTTCTCATGGCAACATGCACCCTATGGAAGGGAAACGGCGGTGCCAAGCAAAAAAGTGAAAGCCGGTGAATAAATCAACTTACTTGTTCAGGGCTGCTTTGTGCTTTCCCGAGAGGAAATACTCCACGAGCGGAGGCACGCTGCAGAGGCACTGCAGAATGGCGTTCATGTAGCACGTGTTGCCCAGGTTCCTCAGGCCGGTGAGCCCCGGGCACTGGCTGTCCATCGCCTCCACTGGTTCCTCGCAGGAAGCCTTCACACTTTCCAAGCAAACGGAGCCGTACTGCTATTTACTAGAAAAAAAACCCCCACAACAATGGAAATGTGAAATGCTACTGTGCTCTTTGTATTATGTTTTTTAGAAAGCGGTACTGTCTCGAGGAGACGTTTCCTGCTGTTTCAGGATCTTCTTTATAAGTCACATTCACACTTACTTTCATCCAGCTAATACAGTGATAAAGACTCCTCTCCCACACTAAGCTCTTCCCACTACGGTGAGCTACGTCATTAAGAGGTATTATTTCAATACCTGGGGTTTTAGTTATTCCTAAAATTCCACCCAGTCTTTGACGCTGTACACATTCACTTGAAAACTACAACGAGCTGTAAATAGCTGTCTTCAGCATTTCTCCCTACAGAATGCGTATTATATTTCATTTCCTCAGTGGTCTGGTACTTAGGTGTTTTCTAAAACCACAGGCTGCAGTCCAGATGCTACCATGAACAGGTTGCTCTTTAGACTTTTTCCATACAACGTTACTTAATTCACGTTGAGAAAATTTGAGTAGGTTTGTTTTCTTGCTGCACAAGTCTGTCCTGGACCAAACTGTCCCTGTCCCCATGCCCAATTAGGCACAAGGGAGGTCCGAACACAGACCCTACGCAACCCAGGTGTGCTCGCTGATGTTGCTTTTCTTGAATTTTGAAAGGCCACTATTTTATTCTGATGCAGGAGGGAAAAATCTGAAACCTCAGCAGAACGAGAAAAGCCATTTCTTTCCCTTCTGCTCAACAACACGTGTCCAAGTGCCCATTCTCTGGAGACCTCCCAGACCGACAGCCATTTTCTATCATCTGCTACCTGCAGAACAACTACAAAACGGTTTCCTTCTAAATTTCAGTAACAGCAGAGCCAACATTTCCAAACAGTTCTGCCTATAGACCAATCTCCTATGAGAACGCTTAATTCCATGTTTTATACCCATCCCCGAGAAACACCGGCTCAGAGGAGAAAACGCGCTGGGACCACGGGGTTTGGCCGGTGGCTGGGCAGCCCCCGGCAGCCTTGCGGGGAGCCCCTGCCCGCCCCAGCCCCTTCCTCGTACCATCACCTCTTCTGTCCCCTTTCATGGCAAGATGCTAAGGGTCCCATCCCGTCCCCACCCCCCGGTGCTTTGTGATGCCGCTCGGTTCCACCGGTTCTCACGGAACAGACCCATCTCCCTCCCCTCCCCCTGTGCCACCCGAAACGCCCTTGGGAAGACATGGGCACCCGACAGTTCCGCTGGGCCGAGAGTTTCCGCCTGACCCCATTTATCTGTGTTTGTTGATACTCGTGTTCGTGTTTATTATTGCCGTGCTCTGACAGAAGGGCAGTGCTGACTGAGGCTGTTTACCGTAACAAGGTAGAACCACCTCAAAACATCGTGCTGAATTAGTAGTGGCAGAGAATTGTCTTTTTAATTAGCTAATTCAGAGACTGTGTAGTTGATCTCCGAATTTCACACACCACTGAGGAGCAGCAGGTTTCCCCTATTTCATGTACAATTTGGAAAGTAACAAGTGTCCAGAGCAGAGGTCCAGGAAGCCGTTAAAACACATCCCCGATTACCTTACTTGTTAAGCTTGAAGCAAAGGGTATCTGCCAGCACTGCCGGGATGGCTCACTTGCCGACACCGCCGCTCACCTCCCGAACCGAGGAGCTGCCAACTCAGATCTAACAGCACCACCCTACCCACCCCCACTACTTAAAATCTGGTCCACAAGCGTTTTGTAAAGGGAACTGTAATATTGTACACACTTTTCAAGAGTTTCATTTTAAAATGTAAATTATAATCCCGTGGGGGTTAAACTTAAAACTTACACGAAACACGTACGAGCGCTGAATAGGTACAACATGTCAGTATATTCATGGAGGGGGTTCCACCCTAAAATATTTAGTTTTGCTGATGAATCTCAACTGGCCAGGAGTTCAATCCTGCCTCTTTCTGCCAATTCATTCAGTTCAGAAATGCCAGAGATGAGGTTGAAATGCCATGTGCTTTCCCCCACGGGGCTGCGCCTGTCCGTGCCGAGGCGGAGGAGCTCTGTCACAGCGCTGCAGGCAAAACGCAGAGACAGGCGCACGCTGCAGCTGTACAGGGGGGCCTGCTGCAGAGCAGCTGGATAACTGAAATACTCCAGACATTTCCATTACCTATTATTCTTCTACCTGCGCAGGTATAGACTGAAGCCTGTAACGCCTCTGTAGTCCGTACAGAAGTATAGGGCTTGTGCAAACTCTGAAAGCCTGTTCTGACGGAGCCTTTGCTGGAGCATCTCCAACGTTTCTGTGACTCCACGGCCCCTTGCTTATTCCTGCAGCCCTTTGGGGGGAGAAAAGTATGAATGAACTTCTAATAATGTACACTAATACAGAAATAAAATTAGGACAGATGCAACACAGGAGAAAATATCAAGAAAGGCTAAGAACAGTAAGGAATTAATTTTACTTTATTGGAATTCAGACACTTAGATAAATTGTATTCAATGAGATGACACTCCGTATTTTCCTGATTTTATCTTCTTTTTGACAAAACCAGTCACAGCAAGTATCTGTTCCTAGTTTGGAATACAGGGTACACTTTCAGCAGCTTGCATTCTTTCCCAGTCAATGAATTTTTGATGCTTTGTTCGATTTTTCTCAGTGTCTCCTTCATCCTTCATTTTAGCAGTTTTTCCAGTCTAAAAAAACAAACCAAGAAAAGTCAAAATCACAACTGTAATATTCTGATGATGAGATGTGCAGCATCACATTTAGTTAGGGTAAGGCAGGGCTAACGAGGCTTTCTGGCTTTGGGTCACTAGCTTACCTGTCTTGCAGTTACAAATCTCCCTTCAAGACAACCAAGAACAGAAACTAGTTTTATTCTCCTGTCTTCCCATGAACCATTTCTGTCAGCAGCGAATGCCACAGATGCCTCCCGTACTCACCTGCCCGTGTTCCCAGCTGCTCATGGCATGTCCTTCCTAGCCCTGGCCTCTCACGTGGCTGGAAGATCCGATTCTCCCAGCCGCACCCCGGCTCCCGCTCTGCCCTGCAGCTCCCTCCCCACTGCCTGCCGTGGCTCAGGTGATGCCCATCCCCAGCTCCACCGGCCCGTGGAACAGGTGCCAGCTGGCATTGGTCGCTAAGGCTTACTTAGACCAAGTACCCTATTTTCTACCATGGACTTAACAGAAGGACACACCGCATGGGAGGGAGGAAGTCAGATCTTTCATGCCCTCTTAGGGAAAGGCTGAGCTGAGGCCATGGCAGAGGCCAAGGAATGACCACAAACATCGGACCCAAAGAAACCAATTTCCAGCAGATTTCTGCTACAGACCTGCTCAGTTGCAGCAAGGCTGTGAGGGATGAGGAAGCTTCCTCCTGCCTAGCGTCGCCTTCCAAGGGCAGCTTTTGTTAGCAGTTCATGGCATTTTTGTGGAAACAAGAGGAGGATGCCACTGGTTGCAGTGGTCATTACGTCTTCTGAAAAGGGAGAGCCTGAAGTTTCAGTCTCAGAAAATAATCAGCTGACCGTTTTTCTCAACTTCAGAGCTCCCTGCAAGAAAGAGTTTTGCAGGTACTGTTCAAAAAGCAGTTTGTCCTAATCCTGCCCCTCGTGCTCTGCAACACCTCACCACAACTGCTGGTTTACACTTCTACTACCACTTCTATCAGTCTCTGCAGCTCATACTTAGCACAAACCCACCAACACAGCAGCATGGCACAAACATGGAAAACCACTGCCTAGAATTTTTAAAATTTGCTTTTTGTTATTAGCTTCTGGTGTAGTGCAACACCACTTGCACATGTCTTCACCCTTCCATACTGTTAAATAATACTGAGATGTATTTCATTACTACTAATGAAACAATAATTAGCCCTATACCCCTGGCACTTCTTACCTTTCCTGCCCACTTCATCTGGGATCTCCACGTCAGGAACCTGCTCCTTGATTTTCTTGGCAAGCTTCTGTTACTGGACTAAATATTCTCATCATATGCTCTAAAAAAAGAAAATGCACAAAAACAAATCATAACCCCAAAAGACTCAGCAGCTACGAATTGTTCACAAGCTTTATGTTCACAGTGGTGTGCCACTGCACGCAACCACAGTATTTTCTAGAGTAATTTGATGTGCTTAAGTTCTGGCCCCACCATAGCTGATACGAAGGACTTGTATCTTGATTTCCCTCCATTAATGACAAGCACGAGCATAGCCAACTGTTTACTTAGAACAAGAGCACCCAGCAAGATACGTTGTGAAACATACTGAGAACAGCAGACAGAAGGAAGGAACCAACTAATTTGTTTTTCTTGCACAGGACAGGGAACTATTCAGCAGTTGGCAGCATTAACAGTGCTTTTTCAACTCCTACTGATTATTTAAAACATTCTTACCAAAAGTTAAGCGTCCTTCCCTTCCTACAGAGGGGAACACACTGAAGAAAAGCAGGAAGAGAACTTGAAGAACGCATTGAAAAGCAAGTACTATGGTCACATACAGGCTGATGGCAGCATTAAAAAGCACTTTTTGAAAACATCATTGGGAAACAATAAGTTAAATTCAATCTATAATAGCTGTCACGCAGGCAGCGTAAAAGTTGTATTGAAAACTGTAAATCACCGAAATCATTAAATATTATCAGTATTTTGAAAAGACTATAAAGCCATGTAGCTGAATTTTACTTGGTACTAAAATCAGCAATGCTAACATCATTCAAGAAGGCAAAAACATATGCTTATTCCTACTTTTTGTGGAATCCAAAGCAAGACCCTGATTTACTATTTTAACATAACACAATACACAAAACCACATCAGTGCTACCTACCACAAGCTCACAGAATCACAGAATGGTGGGGGTTGGAAGGGACCTCCGTGGGTCATCTAGTCCAACCCGCCTGCCAAAGCAGGGTCACTTACAACAGGCTGCACAGGACCACGTCCAGGCAGGTCTTGAATATCTCCAGAGAGGGAGACAAGGGGCTGAGAATTACTCTCACCACAAAATTAATTACTTGCAAGGAAGAGTGTTAATCGTAAAAAGAAATATTAAATCATCTGAAGTATTTTCAGAAGCATTGTTACATTTTTTAAAAAAATGCTTTGGGTTTTTTTTTTCCAATTGATCTTTTACGAACGTTCAACATGAACAGTTACTACCAAGTTTTCAGGTGCAGTCTTCTCCCCCCTCCAAATTCTTGCAGTGTTCAGTGTTGCAGCATTGAGTAAGATGCAATCACAAAGAACGAAAGCGAAGGACATCACTGCTGTAGGCTTAAAAACCAGGTGCCCCCTTTTCCGAATCAGGTGGCTGCTGAGCAGCAGCTAGGAAACCTGCTCCCTGAGAGACTCACCTTTGCCCATTTTGCCACAATGTATTTGGGATTTTTTTTTCTGAAATGTTTCAGCACCTAAATACTGCAAGAAAACAGTCAACAATGCTGAATGTGCTGGATTAATTAAAGATTAAATTAGCATACTCATGTATTTGAGGTTTTGCAAAAACAAATCTTGCCGCTGGAGGAAATGAAAGTGCATTTTAAAGCAGAAGTCACCAAAACTAGTCAAGTACATAATATTCAGTTTAATCTGTTACTCAGTGGTTTTTCTTCTAATGAAAATATCCCTAGGATAGTGGTAGGGAATCAAAACTATCTGTTGGTGCCAGTGCTGCTACTGCTTTCCCTCTCCTCAGTAGCCTAAAGGAAATTTAACAGCTAAAGGGTCACAACTCTTCTGTATTCACAGAGCCCTTTGAGAGGGATGAGGTTTCAGCAGAGGAGTGACATCTGCCGTTCTCAACCAATATAAATTACGTGGGGTAACCGTCATGTTCCTACAGCCTACATCAATAGGACATGCTCTTACTCCTGGCAAGGTCAGGCTACTTCAACTTTTTGTTTTTTTACCACCACACCTTTTCAATGCCTTCCCTGAAGGATACTCACATTTATGATTTCTTTTCCTGCTAGTCTGAAGGAGAAGATAATCTGTGGCAGTTGTAAATTCTGCCCCCCCCCCTCAATTTAGACATACAGCTAGAATTATATGAGAAGCTCTAAGTCTCACGGAGTAAGCTAGTACTCATGACAGGAAGATGTACAGAAATACATGCAGCATTAACTACTCTGAGTCTTACATACTTTCCCCAACCCTTTTTGTCCCTTTTGGTCTTGGCCAGGCTTCGGGCCCCAGTCACCGCAACACTGAGCGGAGGGAACACCCCCACGGTCACACACACGTATCACACAAGTCACATCTGTTTCTTCTGTTACGAAACGAGCCACGGGCAAAACTACTGAAGACAGGTATCATGGCTGTAACAACTAACTGCATTGTTCAGTATTTGTCAGGAAACAAAAAGTTTCCTAACTTCTACTTACAATTTTCCCCAAAGGGTTTTCCTATTTCATACACTGAATTTGGTCACATTTTCACACCACCTGAGGCTCCTCTGGAAATCCTTCCCAATCTGAAGAGCCAGCCTCCCTTACAGATGAAATGTTGCCGTTACTTGGCTAAGAACATGGCACTACAAAGATGTAAGCACATCTTGAATAACTGCCCATTACCTCACTGCAACAGAAGGGGATGCGGTCAGGCATCCATGAAGCAGCTCCTAATTCAAAACAGACACTGTAAAGAGCTTTAAGGTATTTTTGTCTCATTTACTCCTTAACCCCATCACATATGTTTGTCTACAGTGAGAGTTTTCACCCCCCTCCCCCAGCTTCTGGTGTTAGCCAAAGTTGAGATACCTCAAAGGCAGACAACTGCTTTTCTGCACAGAGTTACTTAAATTCACCCAAATAACCTTTCAGACGAAGACGGACAGCAGAAGTCTGTAAACAAGAATAAATTTATTTTAGATTCTTTAAAGATTTAATGATATACAAAATGTATACAGTATTATATCCTTATAACATTTTACCTTTCCCCGTCAAACATAAAACACCATTTAAACAGCTATCGTGTTCGTGCCTTAGGTCTGTATCTATAAGATACACTACTGAATAAAAAATTTATAGAGCTATACACTGCCCTTTCAATTAGTACCTATGTAACAAAAAAAAAAAAATCGCAGCATGAAACTTCAGTTGGACAACAGTTTTTTCTTGCTGAATGCTCAACAATATTTGGGACAGTTAAATTACATTTTATTGGCATGAAGGTGCATTGCAATCTCCCGTACTTTACATAATGCTAATCCAACCCTAGTCTCTCTTAAATAAGTACCACAAATAACATAACACTAAAGATGTTTTCTACACAATTTTAAATACATTTAAAACTTATGTGTACATTCGGGTTTGATATACTGGTTTTACAAGATCTTTGGAAGGCATCACTTCTGAAGCAGTCACCACGCACGAGGAAATGCACTTCCAACTTCTGTTCTTACAAGGCAACTTACTTGGACCAGTACATACTACTTCTTCTATTAAATATGATTACATCAGTCTATCATGGCTTTGTTACTGTTTGATGGTGACTTCATAAAATTGAAATGTATAAAACAAGAAATTTCATTACGCACGATTAGGGCTCTATTCCAGGAAAAAAAAAAACAAAACCAAAACCAAACAAAACCAACGCTTTGCAGCCATGAAGCCGAATCCTGATTCAGGAGACTCTCTCTCTCTCTATTGGAACAGATCAAGTTCCTACCTTCAGCCTCAGCCTACTGGCATCACATACACACCTCATTTGGCTCTGTCGTCTTCAAAGGCCAGATTAAAAGACATCTGGTGAGAAAACATCAGTGGAACACTTCCAAAAAGGCTCAAAGAATACTCTGGCATTACAGAGGTAGGTGCTTTCTTCTGTCTGTTGCTGACTGGCAGTAAGACAGCTGCCAAACAAATGCTTTACCTTAAAACACTGACTACCAAAATCCTTTTGGTTGAAGGCATATTGCACACCACGGGACTACAGAGAGAAAATCCTCCACTAAACAAAGAAAAAAAAAAAAAAACAACCCCAAAACAAAACAACCCCACTTTCTGCTAAAAAGCCCCTTTAAAAACATATCTTAAGTACTTGTCATTATTCAGCCTTTAAAATGACGAGCCACCAAGCTGTTCTCTGTAGATGGTTATCACAAGTTGTTAGGTCCTTAAGATTATGAACCAGCCAAAATTCCACTTATAAGACAGCAATCCTTGTTTTGACATATCTTTCTTTTAATTAGCAAAGGAAAGATAAGTGACAACTTTGCGACATTCCATGAAGTTTGGATGAAGCCACTGATTTGGTCACATCATTAGAGCATCAGACGAATAGAATTAGTTGAATCGGATTCTTTGGTGCAGCTTCCAGGCTGAATTGTCAATTCAGGGGAATCATCCTGAGGAAATATGATCTTGTCAGGTGTGTAATCATTCCTCTTCAGATCTGTACAAACAAAATGAAGTCGTATCGATTACTTTTTCTTGAGCTAGTAGAATCGATGGGGCATAAAAGTCTTTCAAAGCCTCGAGTACAAATATGTACTTATAAAGAAGAATCCCTCAGTATGCAGTGTGTCAAAAAAGGGTGTTTTTATCATACATGTAACTGGAAGCCTAAAGCTCTGCTTTCGAAAGTGATGGAAACTTCAGAATTATTTTATTCATAGATATTATAGCAAGTACTGAGTCAACTTGCCATAGAAACAGGATGCTTCCATAAGCTGTTTTGATGTTACCAGGAATTACAACTCAAATTTAAAATAAATGACCTCTCTTCATGTGAGAAACAACTGGAAGAGAAGTGTGAAACAGGCAGGAGCCATAGAAGTTCCTTATGTTGTTCTGCTGCAGTCTAGAAGCCTGATTCAGAGAAACAGTTTCAAGGTTTGATGTGAGTGTAGTGTAGCCCATGCAGCAACAATATCTGGAATGGACATTTTTTAAAACCTAGACACGTTTTTAAAAACAAACAAAAAAACCAAAACAACAAAAAACCCAAACACCACAAATTAAAAAAACAAAACCCACAAAACCCCACAATCCAAACCCCCCCCAAACCAAAACAAACACAAGCACCATTTTGTTTAAATAGCCTGAAGGCTTCCACTCATCTTGACTCGCTTTTCCTAGTAAAGAAATGATAAAGGTTACCATACCTTCTGAAGTCTTGATCAATCTAGTCTACCCTCCTCAAATACTACAGACATTCTTGATTTCTTCACTTAGGATTTTATCTTACTGTTTTAAAAGTAAAATTACAAAACTGATGTTTATTACTTCTTCTAACCATTTCATTACGTACCACACAACATTTCATGATGTGAGTGTCTCAGAAGAAGAAATACAGCAACTCTTACCAGGAAGTTTAAGTTTCCTGCAGCAGGAGTTACAGTGATGCTTGGCTCTGAAGTTCTTTATTGCATCTTCTCCCAAGTTGGCTGGACCGAACACCATATCATATGACCTTAAAAATAAAGTGCACATAAATATATGTTGCACATGTTCTCCGGTGAAAATTTTATAATACATATCTTTAAACCCTTCTTTAACCTTACCTTTTTTCTCCAGCTTTTATCACAGAGGGATCTGTCAAATTTTCACCAACACCTTCAGACAGCACACGAAGAAAAAGTTAAATCTGATACATTACATAAATGCATTAATATTGAAAACCCTTGGCATCTTTTGCTATGACTTCTCAGTTTCCTCAAGAATAAAAGCAGAATCTCTCCCCCCTCAAATTTACATGTGAAACTCTTTACCCTTACAATAATTGCTCCTAAATGAGCACTTCGTACTTCCTGGATTTATTCCACCTATTTTTACATCTGCCTGCAATTCCTCACTTTAGTTTTCACCCATGAGAAAGAGGTTTCCTATAAAGTTTTCACAGCCAGAATATCTGATACACAATTCAGGATAAATACAGCTTAGCATATTGGCACAAATTTACACTTTTTTATGGTGCATATAATTAGGAAAATATGTATATATTTATATCGCTGTGTTGCTCTAAGACTTAATGCCTGATTCAGATTAACTAGACCAAGATGCACTAAATAACACTTATTTATTACAGGCATACGGATTTTTAATAAAGCACTATCACAAGAGAAAAACCCACATACATCTATCTTGGCCCCAACCCCAACTTCAAGATAAGGTTATTACCTTGCAGATCTAGTACCAACAATTCTCCTCTTGTGTACTCATATGTCCAATGGCTGAAAGCTAGCATAACCTCCTCTAGCATGTTAGTTGGAATTATTTCATCACCATTATTGTTGTTGTATTTTCTAAACTCTCCAGTCATGCACTCTTCAACTGCAAACCACTGACCAGCAGAGTGGCAATATAACAGAAAAACTTCCAGGAACCTAGTAAAAAGCACACTTAATGAATATATTTCCAAAATAAATGGCAAATATATCATTACTAGTGGATTTTTATTTGATTTACTAATAATTTAAATAATTTGAAACTATTATACAAAGTCATTTATATTATCATACTAGGCTAGAATTGGTGCAAAAAGTATCAACAGAACACACTGCCAAGGATAATTCTGCTTGACACATTCATAGTAATATTCTGAGCTGTATCTTCACATCTCAGTACCTTAATATACTGGATCCACCTGCTAACAACCCTGTAGGCACTCACCTATGTCAAAAGCACACAACAGAATGGAAGTTTAAACACACTCACCTTGGAGAGTATGGAATGGATTTGGGCTTCATTTGATTGAAAGCGAAGGTGAGCTTCTGCGCTGCTCTCTGCTGCTGGATTTCCTAGAAGACAAAGTCCGTATCACATGAGCTGCGTGGCATGACAGCAGACATCGAGAAGCCAAAAAGGCAGCAGAACAGTAAGTGCCTATTCCCCCAAGACAATGTAACTGATTACTTGCTTTTTCAATTATGTCTACATTTTAAGAGTTTGAGCTCTTCAATTAAGTAAACTGTACTGAAGCAGAGTTTTTAACCCTCTAGCTCACACAGAACCCCAGACTAACCTTTATTTAATAACTATATACTAGTTGGGGGCGGGGAGGGGAAGGATCCTATTTAACATATAATGCCTGTCTATGCTTACTAACTGACAAGGATAAAACTTACTCTCAAGCACAAGTGTAACACAGTGTCGTCCTTATAAATGCTTGACCAAGTATTCACAACTTCAGGAAGAAAAGACTTGATGATATAAAGATGTCCTGACTTCAGGATATCATATTCTGACCACGTGCATACTACTTTAAGAGCTCGACGTAAACCTCCTCCCATCTCCTCTTTACTTAAAAATTCAATTTTAGCACAGAGTCCTAGTTGTGACCAGGAAGACATGCTGTTATTCAAGATGCTGGGAGAACTTTCTTCAAGGCGATACACGGTCACTGGTTCACCTACGTCACAACACAAAAAGCAATGACTACATTTAATTTTCCAAGTTTAAAATTTAAAGCACTGAAAACCTACAGTTTCTTATATTTCAACATGCTACAATATTGTTACTAATATCCTGAATTAAGAAAAAAATTTGAACTACCCGGTGGGAAGACCTCTCTCCAACCTCCTTCAGACAGTAGCAAAGCCTTTCTGTCCTCCTAAATGGAACTATTAATGACACTGTTCAAACAGAATTAAGAACACTAAATAAAACGTTTGTTTACACTTTACATGAGTCAAGACAACTTAAAGGAATCCTTCCTGAACAGTTTGTTACAAAAACTGTTAGTACAATACTATCATCACTTCATCACAATTTCTGAGGACAACTACAATTAAATCTAGATTCCATAATCAAGTGAGCTGTCCTAGAAAAGGTGTCATACTTATTTATATTTTCGAGTGTTGCAAGACAGACACTAGACGACTTCTAGTTCACTAAAACTTTAGTTTCACACATGCTGTGCGCAAGTGTGAAATTTAGCTTGATCTTTCTATATTAGAAGGAATCTGTACAGGGTTTACTTTTATTTTCTTCCCCAAGAGACCAGTGAACCAGCAACAAGTATACTTCTTACCTCTTGGAGGCACAGGAGTGAATGGAATGCTCTGTGATAATCTCATCAAGTTATTCCTTTCTACAGCTAGAGGAAAATTACAGCATTCGTTAAGAGTTTAAGGATCTAGTAAGTGTTTTTAAATATATAAACATTAGTTCCCAAGAGGGACTGACCTGAGTAATAGTAATTGATATCCATGATAGGCTTGAAAGGAGATGCAATACCTGAAAGAGACAGAAAAAGAGATACTGCCTGCTACCTGTATTGTGTATTAAAACCACCACATGCAAAGAACACTTGCCAGCTAACTATAGTTTGAAAAAGATTTGCTGTGCAGAAAATTAAATATCATGCTTAGCTCTTCAGTAACTCAGATGGAAAAAAATAATTAAAAAATTGTAGTGCTCAATGGTAGGCTATTTATTTAAAAAATACCCCACCAAAACCCAAACACCCACACTATTACGTGTCCATTAAGTTCCAAATTATCAGTAATTAAATACATTCTCATCAAAGACTCAGTCACTTATATGAAAAGCTCCCAGCTTGTTTATAGCAGAAACAAACTTACCATTCAACGCATCTTCTTCAGATGGCCTGCGAAACACCACAAAACCAACAGTCATTGCTTAAAAAGTTATTTTGCATTCACCGATTTTGACACATCATCCTAGGTCACCTTGCTAACCTCACAGTACTGCTTTTATCCTATTTTTCAAGGGCAGTACAGGTTTCTTAATTACAAAACAGCAATGGGAGGCTGTTAAGTAGTCTCATGTTTTTAGAGCTATACTTTAAATACCACCAAGTCACGCACAACATTATGTAAAGTTTGCATCACAAGAGCTCATTTCCCACAGAGGTGCTTTAATTAAAACTTGTTCACAACAGCTTACCCTTCTGTTATCAGATTAATAAGGTAATGGCTTTAACAGTTAACTCAGGGGATAATTGTTAACAAGAGCTATGTCTGCACAATTTCAGAGAAGGTTTACAGTTTGAAAGGTTGGGTAAAGACCTTCACTGGGAAGCTAGCTCCTTAGTAAGTGTCAACACAGTCATTTTCATTTAAGGGCATGTTTTGGCCTCTGACATGTGACCCCATTAATCTAAACAGAACCTGTCAAAGCATTCCAGTGAACACATTCAGTTATTTATTAGAAAATAAACCTTAAGCCTTGTTTTTTCATTAAACACAACTGCATACCACTATAGCTAAAGACAACCAACAAAAACAAATCAAAATATAGTTTAATTGAATGCTGCATTAGTAGAAAGCCTACTTACATTTGACTGCTAGTTGAAGGTCTACCTTGTAACCAATCCTTTAAAACAAACGAGAAGAAAAACAAAGGTTTCAGTTTTGCAAGGAAAGCATAATGCGTTTAATTGGCGGTGGGGTGGTAATGCGTTTTAAGATCTTGCAGTACAGCCTATTTATCAGAAATACTTCACCAGGCTGTACTGAACTGCAGCTCAATGGAAAGACTCAGATACAATTGAGGAACGGTAACTACAGTTAAAAGAATAGACAAGGCTATATATTAGCTACTGTTCTACAGATATATAAAAAACTATTTTCTTAAACAAAAAGTTGTGGTTTTTTCCATAAACAGGAAGCATTATATGTTTTCATACTGAGAATATGCACAATATGTAGCAGAGAACACGCACAACTTCTTCCCTCAGTCAAAATAGGTCCCCTTCTGTTGCCCCCTTGAACAAGTGAGTCCACAAGTCAGTATTACTCTTTACATTATCTGTTTCTTCTCCTTTATTTGTTCAGTTTCCAGTTCTGCTTAACAACAACAAAGAAGGAGGATACAAACCGTCAGTAATGCTGCTTTAGAGTCTACTCGCTGAGTGTCTTCACTCGATGCTCTTCCACTCTTGCTGTACACTATCAATGAAAGAGATTTGTAACTGGGCAAAGAACGGCATGCATCATCGTTACTTACCTATTTCCTAACAGAGTGAGCAACTAGACAGCTTAATGTGGCTCCCATAAAAAAAGCCTGATCCAAAACTATCTGATCTTTACAAGTTTCCAGCAGAGTCCTGACTAGATCACTTAGCTTTTTATGATTTTAGCCATTCGTTGGTAACAGAAATAAGCTGGCATGACTGGAAGACACAATGAGACACAGGAGCAGATTGAAGTAGCACCAGTCATGAAAATATTTCAAGATGCTTTGTTCTTCTGCATTTCCTTCATATCTTCTAAGAATATTCATTATCAACACAATTTGGAGATAAAATTAGGTACCTGAAAAGACGACACACTTACATTGTTCTGAATGGACTGCCAGAGGGTCAGTAAACCCACCGCAAGAACTCGATTGTCTCAGACCACAGTCAGTTTGAAGACCCTACACAAAAAAAGATAGACGTATCATTAGTCAGCATTATCATTGTTTTCAACTACTACTCTTTTGGCACACAATCTGCCCAGTTTTCTTTTCTAGGACTATCCAGGATTCTTTTTAAAAAAAATAAAAATAAGAATTTTTTTAAAAAATAAACTTCTGAATGTACCTCAAATACCCGGCCGCACAAAAATGTTCAAGTTGAGTGTATAATTAGTTAAAATACTCTTCACAGTAACCATCAGCTCTAACATTTTCAGGTGCATGTTTAGACTATTGACCCACCCTGAAAGAGTTCTTTTAAAGAGAACGTTACAATAGGATACAACTACAGAAGTGTACATTACACTGGATCTCTACAAGCACCAAGTTCAGCTATTTTGTCTCCTTCCTTTGTAACTATCAATTCTCATTTAAGAACATGGCTCTGGCAGAAACTAAAGCTCAGTTTGAACCCACTGAAAATAGGAACAAAATCTAGAGAAGTCTTGCCACATAAAAACCTACAGTTTATGAATGGAATTTCCTCATGGATGTATTCCTTAGTAACAATTACATACTTTCTGAGTGTTTACTGTGGCTGTCAGCTTTTGACAACAAAGTACTTCTTTTGCAAAGAAGCAGTAAGGCAGTTTCAACAGAAACTAGAACTACATGTAGACTGGCACAGCGCTGGAACATTCCTCACAACCAGCCTATTAATTCCAATGGTTATCTGAATAAAACGTAAAAATTCAAGACTGATGAATAAAAAACTAGAGCTTGGAATGCTATGCCCTGCTTTTGATTCCGAAATTTGTAACAGTTAGAAAATTGTTACCACCCTTTTTTACCCTTCCCTCTTAAGGAATACACCCCCATACATAAACACATACACACATGCCTGTGTGTATGTATGTGTGTTCAAAACGTGTGTGTATATATATACATGAGAAAGACTATTTTTTTACATCCCTAAACATAAATACTTCACTGGAATGCAACACAGAGAACGCACCTGCTGAAAGTGTCTTAAGAAGACCCATTTTTTAGGCCTACACACATTTCAGTGTTCAGTATACATCGTCAGCATCTTACAATCAGTGACTGTAGGGCGTACATGCAAGGTAAGAATCAAACCAGTCCCAGCAGTTAAGATGGGACAACTCTACTACTAAGTGTATAAGAACAGTGGTACTGTCTGGAAATGCTACTGCAGTTCTCATCCCAATAGTACCAAACACTGGAACTATTTAGACCTACATAAAGGAAACATCCAGCTGGATTTATACAAAGGTGCAACTGTAGAAATTTCTCTTTTTTAATTTTTTTAAATCACGACCAGGGTTTACTTACAGATAATCATACAGAAAACAGAGTTCCCTGTCTTCGCTGTAAAGAATACATTCATTATCTGGTGAAAATAATGTCTCTAATAAATGGAAACTTTCTTTACTTACTTGAAGTCTGGTTGTCTCTATGCCCTCTAATATAGCTTTTTTGAAGTCTTCCTGTTGCTCCTATCAAAAAAACCCAAAGCTAACTGTAAACATTATTACAAAAAAAAACATGCCAAAACCACACATACACAAAAAGCTCTTTGGTCACACATTATACTTATCAGAAGGTCCAGAAGGAGCAACCCAGCAGAACACTGACATTGCAAATAGGCATAATGCAATTCTCAAGTCAGATTCTCCCCTGAACAAGGGGTAACTGCAAATGGTAACTTTTATTTACTAACTCATCTTAACAGCTACAGTGAGAAAACCATATATACACACTATAGCATCTGGAGGACAGGTTTGTTACAATTAATCATGCCATTTAGTTGTTTGTATTATTCCTTAAGAAAATGGAAATTATACTACACTTTAGTTTATAACAAGCTTGTTAGAAAGGCCTTTTCTTCTTGGAAGCATAATAAACAATTTTTGGCACTTTTAAAAATCATATAGTCTATCATCCTGCTTGGTAAAGTATCACATAAATCACCAAAATCTTTCTAAATGCTGATCTTGAAATTTCTGAGTGTCACATGTTTCTTTAAACACTAATTATGGGATACATAATTTTATCTTCATTCACAGTTGTAGCAATCTCAGCTTTCATAACCTCAGATCTTGTTTAATATTTCATTAGTATCATATTATGAAGCAACAGTACTTGATGTGTAATTAAGGCTGCATGACTTTTCACTAGGTGTCTTTTTTTTTTTTTCCAAATCATAAACCAGATACACATTCCTTCCAGGCTGCCTTTTGCAAGTTCTTTGATTATATTTGCTCTTAGACTTTTAAGTCACGGTTTAAAAAAAAACTAATCCCCATTAACACGTGATAAAATGTCTTCCATGCTTACCTCAATATCATCACTTCTTTCTTTAATTTTGTTTGCTGCCTCTTTAAACCGCTGTAACTCCATGCTGTCTCTGTGACCTTTGACACAGTGAATTGAAAAAGAGTATTCAAAATCAAAGCCAACCTCCAATGTTCTGACCATGCCAATGGTTTGCACTACCATAGCAAAGGGTTACAAACCATCTAAGTTCTGTGTGCCTGTTTGCACTAGAGAAGACCTTCCAAACACACAAAAGTAAAAATCAATGTGACAAAATATTAATATGAAACTATTGCTTTTCCTGCATTAAGGCCCAGATTACCATAATTCAAAATGTAAAAGTAACATTTCAGAATTTTACTCAAGGGTATGCTCCTCACATGAAAGGAACAGGGTGTCCAAATTACAGTATTTTTATGTAGGTAGGGCAAATGAAGGAAAAGCAGACAGTTTAAGGTAGCTTTTACAATATACCCTTCATCGTCCCAGTTGCAAGAAATACTTTTCAGAATTTTACCAACCATGTGGCTTTATAATGAATGAAAACCTACTTAGATTCACAATGCGAAGCTGCACTGTATCAGAAGTTTCACAAAACGTGGACAGTAAGAATGAAGAGTATGTTCTAAATGCTAGAGATGTCAGAGGAACATACACTAAAAAAATGGTTCCAGTAAAATAAGTATAGTTAGTATTCAAAGTTATTAGTGGTGCAGTACATTTAAAGATTAGGTAAGAATTATACAATTGCTATCCATTATTTCTCTGTACTCTTGCTTTCTGAATTTAAACAAAAGTTTTCCTTTTTTTAAACCAGGAGGAAATTATAAACGAATAGCTAGTGAGTGTACAAATGTGTAGACACTCTTCCTACGCACACACAAATCTAAAAATGCTAGTGCATGTAAGTAACTTCTTTAGAACTCTAAGTTTCACAGCAGCAGAATAAACTCTTCTCGAAAGATTTAAATTTTTGCATCCTCCACAAACCTTTGGAAAACACGAGATATCCCTGCACAGCTGGGGCAAGACAGCACCTCTGCAGGCAATCTGACAATTCCAGATTGTGATCTTCTGCTATACACTAAGTGTACTTAAAGCATTATCTACTTTACAGAAACCAGTTAGTAAACCCACACCTATGTTTTGCAATGAATCTGCCACTGTTTTACTGTTCAAGTATGCAGGTAACTCTAACCAAAAACATGCACATTTTTACTGTTAAACAAAACTTGAGGGGAGGCATAATGCTATATTTAATAAAAGGACTTTGGAAGCTTCCAAAACGACTGCCAAAATATATATGTTAGTCCAGGCAACAGTGGAAGATCCCAGTCATAACAGTGTTTAGAAACATAGTATAGGAGGATCCCTCAGGTTGACATAGACACCACAAAGATATTTGTCCAGGATTCCATCAGCCTAAGCAGTCTTCTGTAATTACGTCAAGAAATAGACAATATTTTTAATTTATGCGATGAGGAGGTAGGATGAACTTTAGAATGAGTCACAAAGTTTGTCTACAGGGCCCATACCAAATTGTAGAGCTGCTAATTGCACAACACTGCTACACTCAACAACTGGCTAATGTTTTTCACAAAAATATTGTCTATGTGACAGAGTTATAAAGAAATGATCATTAAAGTAAAAATAAATTCAAGCAACATAGGGAAATTAGAGATGTTAAAAGCAAAAAAAAGCAGAGCAAAATGGTAGAATAAAGTCACCTGCAACCGGAATACACCCAAAATACTATACAATTCTTGATAAGTCAAACCTTGTGGCTTAGATTTGGTCCACAGTTTATGAAGCTGTCCCATAAGGATGTTAGAACATAAATCTTGGGTTTGTAGTTCCATTGCATGGACATGCTGACTTTTGGAAAGTTCATCTTTAATATTCAATTTTCCATGTGAGCCACCACAGTTGACTGTTGACGTCAAGTCGCCAGTTGACAAAGAGAACTTCATTTTGAGGTTGTTCTTCAATAAGTTGACAGAGGACTGGTGATCACATTTGTCAACTCTGCAGCTGTAGTTATCATTAGTGTCACTCTCATCATGAACAAAACCACAATTAATGTATCCTCCATTTTCAACACAAGGTTGGGTGAAAGCAAGGCAAGCAGAGCCAGAAGCAAGAGGATAAGAGCAGCTAATAATGACTTCAGGACATTCAGAATCTACTTTGTTATACTTACCCACAAATGCACCAAATTCTACATTATTATCTCCTTCTGTAGCCTTAGAGAAAACAGTCTCTTCATGCTTTGCTGAAGAATCCAGCTGACTTTTGCAACTGGGCCGAGATGGAGTGCTAACAAAAAATTTAGCTGTTGGGGATGTTACATGTGGCATGCTGTTGGATGAATTGCCTAATTTTTTACTTTTACTAACGGATTTTGAGATCTCTGCAGCCTGTATTCGTTGGCGAAGTTCCGGAGGGGAAACAGCATTTGAAAATAAGGCACTGTCTGAGGAACCTGCCTCCTGAAAGTTTATTTCTTCTCTACGGGGAACTGGAGCTAACTCCTGACCAATTGTCTTATGCTGGACATCTTTTTCATCACGTATAGAAATGTTACAGAGTAAAGCATTATTACTTTCAAGGCCTCCTTGCGGAAAAGAACCGAAGACATTTCCAATGCTGTGCTTCTTCCACACAGAAGATCTTAGAGAGCCATCCTCAATGAGGTTTTGTGCCAGGTGTTTTGAAATGCTTAATTCCCGTGTGATTTCATTATGAACCTTGCTAGCTTCTGAAGCTTTCTGTGCAGTCAGTGTTTTCAGAGTATCCACAGTTAGAGCAGAGAGATCCTGTAGGTGGCCAATCTGTGAATCTAAAGACTGTAATGACCGTTTTATGTAGTTGACACGATCACCAACTTCCTTTATCTGAATGCACATTTGTTCCACCCTAAGAAAAATCAAATTATGAAGTAGCTATGAAAGGTATTTTTCTCAATATGCAAAAGAAACATCTCGTAACCCTTTCCGCCCACGTACAATGGAAAAAATTTCTGAAATTTTAAGACAGTATACACTATAGTGTTGGACTGTTTTGTAATACAAATAACATTTGTACATACTTCTGAATCACAGAATTAACATACACATCAAAAGAGGGCCTACAGCCACTTTTTCAAATTTATCAGTTTATTAAAACATCCTGAGAAACTAAATAATGTGATTGCCTCAGTTTACTGATCACTGCAACAGATCAGGAAGCGTCAATCGCATTATTAGTTTCTGCATAACAATGAAAAGACATCATCTAAAGTTTGCATAAATACTGAATGTTCCTCAGCTGCATTTTAGCCCCCCCTTAAAGCACATTTAAAAAACCTTCAGAACTTCTAAGCTTCTCTGTTCAGAAATTTTATTTGTAAATATTCTACCGTTCAAATGTGACCCGAATCCTCTCCTCACTTCCGGAATGAAATTTATCATCCTTTTCATTGAAATACATTTCAACACACAGCTCTTCAAAATCATGCAGTTTCTTTTGATCTTCTTCTGTCAGGAAGAGTTCTAAAGACAGATTAAACAGTTAAGAAGATGCATATGTAAAGATTTAGTACAGGTGCTGGAAACTAATAGCCACAACTTTACAAAGAGTGTTAAAAATAAAAAAACAAAACAAAACAAAAAACCCAGAGTGTCACCTAAGACCCTTCCTCTCTCCTTGCTAGAAAAGTCCAAGGTCAAAGACTTCCACTAAAATAAAAAACAAAATAGTAATTGTGAGAGGATCTGTACACAATATTATCATTCCTTATGCTCCTACTCTCCTCTCACTTTTTCTTTGAGGCAGAAGCCAGATTCTTAGCTGGATTTCACGACCTGTGGAACTTCAGTTTTGGTTTGTTTGTTTTTTGTTTTTTTTTTTTTTTTTTAATTTCAAAGGGTTTCCAATAAGAACGGAAGTTTTTGAGAAAGAAAAAAAAAATTCTTGCCCCATCAACAATAACAGGAAATCTAATCTCATTTGCTTGTTTTTATTGTAAGTTAGTTTGACTGGAGATTTCCAGGGGCTGTGCATTATATCCTTCATAAAAACACTGGGACTTTTAACAGAATTAGAGTCTTATTCAATATTAAAAACATGGAAAATTAAGATCTACTTTGACTTCCTTCAGAACACACATTATAACCGAGAACACAGCACTTTTCTGACAGTTTGCTTTAATCATATCAAAAAAGTTAATGCAATATTTTGGATAATAACTGTTCATACTTGGCCCATCTGAAGTCTTGTCTGTCTTTCTTCTTTTACATATACAACAGAACAGGGAAGCCATGTGGCTAAGAATAATAAGCGGTGGAGGCAGAACAGGTTTTTCATGGTAGGCCATAATGAAATGATAGCGTTGATACTTCCACACAATGTTTGAAATTGCCTTGACTTGTAAATACACGTTGCTGAAAGGGAATAGAGAAACATTAACAAATCAAGATGGTTTTTGGGGTAGGGGGTAAAGAGGGGGGTTGGTGTTTGGTTTTTTTAACACTTCGACAACAATCTTGACTTCTGAAGCTAATTAAGTAAGACACAAAAGCACATACTTGTCTTTTACTGCAAAATTATTTTAGTGGAAGTTGGAAAAACATTCAAGAAAATACCATGATCCAAAGCAAGGAGAGGGTTAAAAAATTCTCCCATCTGGTAACATCTCAGTATCTTTCCTCAGAACTAAATTACACTGAGATCAACTTTCAAGTTTGCCAAACAAAAATAATTATTTCTAACTAAACCCAGATTTTTATATCGGACCACATTCATTCTGCAGTCTGCTGTTCTTCAGAGTTAGCAAGCTGCTTATTCCCATAAATCAAATGCTTGCAGAGAACTGTAAAAGACAATTTATTGCACTACAATTCAACTCAACCGACTAGAGAACGTTAAATGAATTTAGGAACAACAGTCAGTATACAAATCCAGAAACAATTTCGTTCGTTTCTGACAAAGAGAGGTTACAAAATGCTTTCAAATTCTCCTAATTCCCCAGCCTCACAGACGTGACATATACCAGTCACATCGCACATTTCCCTACTTAGTCAAGGGCTTGCAGTGAGCAGGAGACAAGACCAGCCTCAAAACCTGAAAATACTTCCAGCAAGTGGGATTGCTTTGAACTGGCATCAGCTCTTCTCATCTTGTCATCTTACTGCAGTGAAATAGAAACTTATCAAAAAACTTAGCAAAAATTAACAATTATCCTTATACTTACTTGAAAAATGCAATAAGGAGATTAACCATAATTATATACTGTACAAAGAGGTAGACAGCTTGAAGAAATGGGGTCAACCATGTTCCTGGGCCACAGAGATGAGCAACTTTTTCATCAGAATCATTTGCACATACTGTTTTGGGGAAAATAGACAAAGAGAAAACACGTACAACTTTTAGAATTCCCAGCTGGTATAGACAGGAAAGAAAAAGATCACTTACAAAGACTGCAACAACCAACTATCATGCACTGGTTCTGTAATTCAAAATTGTCTCCATCCATGTAGGAATACGGTAGAAAAATACAGGAGACAAAGTTTCTGGTTAATACTATGGTATAATCATACTATTGGATTAAAAAAAACCCATAACTCATCACCACAGACAAAATTTGGGCATGACAGCTGTGGGGGAAAATTCAAAAATCTTGCTCAGAATAGCCTTGTGAGAAACCGCGATTAAGCAGAGTTTTCATTCTAAGCCATTCAAGCTTTATAAAGGATAATGAAAGAGTCAAGGCAAGAAGTTATACAGCTGTAACCCACAAAGAGGAGGTAATTCAATGAATGGAATCAATCTCAACAATACTGGCCATTTCATTTCATAAAATTAGAATTTCCTAAGACCTTGAGAAGATCTTATCAGAGTAAGTTTTCTCCTTACTTGCATCAAAATTGCAGTGTCTTACCATCAATTTCATAGGCATACACTTCACCAAAAATCATCCAGTACGGATGAAACACAATATCTCTAGCAAGAGTCCAGGAGGGTGCCTCATCAGGATACAATATTGCCTTCCTGGGAACACCAAAACTAAGCAGTACAAGCGCCATAATCACCACAATGTAAAACATGTTGGCCACCTATTAACACAAAAAAGTCAGTTAACCCACGAGGTCATAATTACGATTTCACAACTTTTTAAACACTTCTACAGCAACAGTGTAACCTTGATGAATCCTATGGATTATGTAAGGAAAAGAGTCTAGGACACTTACCTTTCAGTCAGAAAATTCTGTTAACTAACAAACCCTGTAAAAACCCCTTGTGTTTCTCCTGTCCCTTCTTACAGCCTATTCAGGCCAAAGCCAACTGAGAGTATTTCCTTTGTAACTCTAACACCTATTAGGTGGATGAGTAGCAGCTGACAAAGAGAAACATTCCTTCCTAACAGGCACTCAACAGCTACACAAAAGGCAAAGGCAGTTTTCAAAGGGCTGAAACACAGACCGTATGCCTCTTGCAAGCCATCAAAGTGAGAAACGAGCAACCTGGTGCCCTCATTTTTAAGGAATGACAGGGTTCATCTTTGTAGGAACCACTTTGTAGGGGGAAAAAAAACTAACACTCCTTCCACCTTTGCAGCTACAGTTCCCAAGCCTTAAAAATCTGTTTTAACATTTAGAATAGATCACTGACAGGAAAGCTAAGTTAATTATTTTTAAATTTAAACAATATGAATATTTTTTGCGTGAGAGAAGACAAGAACAGAACCACAATCTATTTCCAGTTTTCCACAGCACAAAATACAAAGGTGCTTTAGGACATAAAACAAGTTAAAGTCTTGCACTAGCGAGCACAAAGGCAAGAAAAACAAGACTAAAAAAATCTCAGACCCAAAAGGGAAGTAATGCTAGACGAATCAAGAAAAAGGCATCATCATATTCATTCATGTCTCTGACATCTAAGAACAAAACAGACCAGAGAAGGAACGTTTGCCACCTTTTTACAGATACGTGACAGAGAAAGCTCTACAATAAAGGAAGCCTTCTAATCAGTGCTTGTTTTGAAACACATGAAGTTATATTCCAGCTAGCTAATTCTGCACACTGGGTTGTTGACATATTACACTGGCGTAAGTAATCTTTTTCTAAACAAAACTTCGAGAAAAGCTGTAAATGGATGCAGCTACGAGAACGTATTTCAGTTGGGAAAAAAAATAGTAACAAAGGCAGTACTCACCATTTTCCCAATCATCATCACATAAGGGCCAGCCTGTTGATTTACAGCTAGAAAATCCAGTAATCGCACATACCAAAAAATTATATTGAGACAGTAAGTTATCCTTCCAGCAACGAAGATGTAGTTTTCTCTGTAAGTGTTTTCACCAAAATTCCCCTTTGCTCCAAATCTTAATGCAAACCCGATGAAGAATGTGACAATGGCAACTGTGTCACTGATATTGAAGTAATCACTGAACCACACTTTAATCTTCTGATTAATCTTCCCAGCCTCTGACATAAAAATCTGTAATAAAAATAAAAAAGTCAGGTCTCCTCACATCTATTGCACATTGACCAACACTGAAATATATGAATCAGGAACATTTTTGTACTTGCAAAAATAAAATATCAAATGGATAACTGTTTCACACTAAGGAACCAAACCCAGTGTCTAATTGTGTCAGCTTCACAACAAGGACAAGGAGAATGTACGCTTACTTCTCAGAACAATTTATGAAAGAATTTTGGTTCAGGGTATTTTGGGGTTTTATTTTGGGGTTTTTTTTTGGTGTTGGGTTTTTTCTTCTGAGGCAGTTACTGTTACAAAAATGAGCCCTACTTTCTGCCCTTGCAGTTGGGCCTGAAGTAGCTGGTTAATGAACTTTCTCATTTACAAATTCTTACAGAACTCCTCAAGCATCTCTTGCTGACCAGCAATGTTGTAGTTGCGATAGCTATGCTGTCTCAATAAAGCTTTGTTCTGCAGTCTCAGTCACAGCATAGTGGTAGAGTTTGACTGACACTAATAAATAAGTACACATTACACCCCTCAGAAAAGTAAGGTTGTTTTATTTCACTACGACTTTAGACAGTGAGTTACAGATACAAAAAAAAAAAAAAAAAAAAAAAAAA
>Ga0065711_1033632_pt1 | contig 25119 bp, 19 predicted proteins | sample Hoacrofraction12_FD_59098 | JGI IMG/M metagenome (GOLD analysis project Ga0065711, IMG submission 59098) | Hoatzin crop microbial communities from Cojedes, Venezuela - Epithelial fraction 12 v2 (version 2) | ecosystem: Host-associated > Birds > Digestive system > Esophagus > Crop | place...
GGGGAAGGAGAACCTCCCTCGTCCTGCTGGCCACACTCCTCTTAATGCACCCCAGGATCCCATTAGCTTTCTTGGCAGCCAGGGCACACTGCTGGCTCATGGTCAACCTGTCGTCCACTAGGACACCCAGGTTCCTCTCCGCAGAGCTGTTCTCCAGGAGGTCCGCCCCAAGCCTGTACTGGTGCATGGGGTTGTTCCTCCCAGCAGGAGGTGCAGCACCCTGCATTTGCCCTTGTTGAACCTCATCAGGTTCCTCTCTGCCCAACTTACATAGTTACAAAATGCAATGTACACAGGTACAAAATGCAACATACACAGTTACAAAATGCACAAAACTATCCACACGATAAATTAATTGTGACTGTGTACATGGTATGTATGGAATGATGAGGCAGACACAATCTAAAGGTTCCCCGTGAACGAACTGCAGATGCATATATGTTACGCATATGGCTTACTGTCTCTCTATGACCAGTTAACATATCTTGATTTTCTCTTGTTATTTCAGTCAGCTGTGCTCCTACTCACAGGCAATTCTGGCAGTGAAACCGGAAGCCTAGGAGCTTTCTGAACTTTGAATATCAGGGTCTAGATGCCAAGAGCTAAATGAATTTGAAGTGGTTTTCTGCTGCCTGATTCTTGTCTGCAACCCTGGCATCCTGGCTGCCAGGGGATGAAGACTTTCAGACCAGTAAGGTTTTCAGTGATGAAACTGAAAAGATTGTTAAAACTTTTAGTCATCCACCACCACCCTTCTACTGACATAATTCTACTTGATTCATAAGGAGTGCCAGCGATTACATGAAATAGTTCCTCATTGCATTAGTTTTTGAAAAATACGTTTGATTTTGGGACAAGTAGGGAAACACACAGAGGCATTTCCAGCTAATAAGAAATTTTTCACAAATGCTACCAAGTATTTCAGAATTTTGTAGGACCCTAGTTGACTCTGCTGGAGTATGGCTTTGGACTAGATGACCTGCAGAGTTCCCTTCCAACCTTAAACATTCAGTGACTATGTGATTTCATGAGTTGCAAAATACTGAACTATTATTGCATCATTAAGCAGGAAAAAAAAAAAAAGGTGGCCCACCTGTAAGGCTTTCCACAAACTGAAGCAAATACAGTAATATGTTCAAAACCAAAACAGATCTCCAATTGTACAGATGTTTTGGGAAAGTATGAGCAAGCTCATTACTGTCACATTAACAGGGATGTTCAGCCTTGTTATGGCTAAAACAGCTGTCTTTTCTGCTGAAGGAATACTTAATGGAATATGTCTGCCTAGTCTGATGGCAGATAAGCCAGAAAGGGGAGCAAGATATGGGAAAATGGCTCCGAGGAGTGAGTGGGACAATGACTGTGGGAAGGTACCACTTGCCTGGGCAAAGCATTATGGACTATAACAGTGAAGAACAATCCAGCCTTGGCAAAGAGATTGATAACATGATCTAATAAGACTTTTCCATCTGTGATGTGTCTGATCTGCAGCTGGAGAAATAATAAATACACATTTGATGTACAGCTGTTTCGTTCCAGATTCGCTTCTGTTTGGATTGTGACATGATATCTCTCTGGCTCATGTTTTCAGAGTCCTTTCTGAGGACTGGAGATGGAGGAGAGTACACGTTCAGGTATTGTCCCAGTAGAGTTTGGGACACGCATGAAGATCCACTATCTTGGAAATGCTCATGGGGTTTCTGCAGACTTGTACATGAGACATGTGCCTTGCAGTGTTCACACACACTTTTGCCAAGGTCTTGACACTACAGAATAAGCCTTTCCAAAGACAACCTCATCCGTACCCAATTTCATGTGAAAATGCAAAAGGAAAAAAAAAAGCAAACTCTTAATTTAAAAAACTCTTTGCCAGGATTCCTTTTTAAAAATTGTACTTACTGTATTTCCTGTCTCTGATCAGATGGGATCCAGAGATGAGTTATCCTTTCCTCCCTGGAAAGAACAGTTTTTCCCAATTAAAACTGAGCTCCTTTTTTCTACAGATGGAGCAGGGGAGCTCAGCAGTCTCACTCACTACTCCACCTATATCTTCCACGACCGCATGGGTACTTTGTAATTAAGGTCTTCATAAATGACGAAACAAGTTCTGCTAATTCCTCCAGACAAATGGACCTAGGTGTCTGTAGACAGGTGGATCTGTACTTGCCTTCGAGAACTGCGGGGCCTGGATTTGCTACAGATCATGGTGACAGCCTGACAGTGACAGGCAGGCACCCGAGGTCTGGGGGATTGCAGGGGCACTGATGACTTGAACAGGCTTCTTAGACCCCACTTGCAGTACAGTCAACAGCCTGAAGAGCCTGGGGTAAACTTATGCAAATCATACCTCAAGTCACCCCTTTCTATGGCCCTGAAAATGTCCCCATTTCTTGCCAGTAGTTTTTGCATTGATGTATTTTTCTCCATTGTTAAACATGCTGTTTTAATTCTGTTTAGCATCACATTCACTTAACATGGCTGCAATGTGGCCCCGACTCAGGCTACATGTTCCATTGTGGGAAGTACAGCTGCTGAAAAAGCTATGAAACATTTTGCTGAGAAAAAAATTAAAAGATAATTGGACTAGCAATTAGAGGGATAAATGCCTGTGATTCAACACAGACATGATTAAAACAACCCTGAAAAGTATCAGCAGGAGCTATAATGAAATGAACGAGTATAAAGCAGGCATGCAGTATGCAGTGCTCCTCATAGCATAAACATCTGACACACCATGACCAGCAGCATCTTCCATTTCATAGTGGTATATCCCAGGGGTCAGTACTGGGCCCAATGTTGTTTAACTTCTACATTAATGACTTGGGCAATGGAACAGAGTGCACCCACAGCAAGATTACAGAGACTGCAAAATAAGGAGTGATTTATATACCAGATGGCTGATCCACCATTCAGAAGAGAGACTGGAGAAATTGGCCGAGAGGAATATCATGAAGTTCAACAAAGGCAAAAGCCAAGTCATACCCCTGGGGAGGAATAATCCCAGGCAGCAGTACAGGCTATGAGTTAACTGGTTGGAAGGCAGCTCTTCAGACAAGGATATTGGGTCCTGTTGGACAACACATCTAACACGGGTCAGCAATGTGCCCTCATGGAAAAGTGGGCCAACAGCCACCCGGGTTGCGTTAGGAAAAGCACCATCAGCAGGTCAAGGGAGCTGATTCTTCCCCTCTACTAAACACTGATTAGGCCACACCTGGAGTTCTGAGTCCAGTTTTGGGCTCCCCAGTACAAGAGAGAAATGGAGCTACTGGAGTGAGTACAGCAAACAGCCACTAAGATGATGAAGAAACTGGAGCATCTGACATATGAATAGAGGCTGAGAGAGCTGGAACTGTTCAGCCTGGAGAAGAGAAGGCTCAGAGGGGTCTCAGCAAAGTTTATAAATACATGAAGGGCAGGTGTAAAAAAGACAGAGGAAGGCTCTTCTCAGAGTTTAACAATGACAGGACAAAAGCCAATGGGCAAAAACTGAAATACAAGAAATGCCATTTAAACATGAGAAAAAAACTTTTTTATTGTGAAGGTGGCCAGTCACTGGAAGAGGTTCTCCAGAGAGATTGTGGAGTCTTCATCCTTGAAGATTCTCAATACGTGACTGGACACGGGCCCAAGCAACTTGTTCTGGTTGCACTTGCTAAGGCAGGAGGGTTGAACTAGATGTTCTCCAGAGATGCCTCCCAGCTTCAGCCGTTCTGTGATTCTGTGATGTCCGGGGAATTGTAAAGTTTGTATTTTTTTATACAAATCACCTAAACAATGTGGTTGGTAGATAAAAGTGATCACCTCTCACACAGGTAAATCTCACACATTTGTTACTAGACATGAGTCAATAATTGGAAATTAAAAAGAAAGATGGCCGGATAGTTGATAAAAAGATGTCTGAAACCAGCAATTTTTTCTTATTTGTTTTGGTTTCCCTCCCCCCCATACATGTGAGTATGCCAGACCTATACAAATATTACAGCACCTAATTTACACTGGTTCAGATGAAGTTAAACATGAGGTACAGTATATCAAATGAGGGAGTTCTCACTGTCGTAGTCCATAGCTACGTCTATACTATAAACAGTATACGGAGACAAGATGAAGCACTGGACAGAGTACTCTGCTGACAGAGCACTCCGTAACATGGCTTTGGCCCATGCTAGCTTGCATTTTTTAAGCCAATCCCTTGCATTAACCTGTAAATAACAGATTCCAGGAAATATTCCAACAGACACCGTAGACAAAGCTGCACAGATTTTGCTTTCTCTCTTCCTCCAACCCAACCGCAGCAGGCTTTGCACTCTCAGCTGACTCCTGTACACTTTACTACGGTGCATACAATGCAAAACATCCGTGTCATGTTAAAACAGCATCCTCAAAAGCACCATGTTATTTCACACACTCTAAAGTAGGGAGGGGAAATAAAAAGGCGTTACTCCTGAGCCCCTGCCAAGAAAATTAAACCACAGGGGCACCAGCTAGTAAAAGAAGCAGAGGACAAAGTGCTGTGTAGAGTGGATGCAGACTGCATGTGCCACTGGATCTAAATACATGAGCAAATTCTCTAGTTCTGTTTTTATTTAACAGTATAGATATGGAAACTAAAGTCAAAAGTTAGGAAGTCTGAGCAAACAAGAGATGCATCAGATCAGAAAGTGAAGCAAGAATGCAAAACCCAACACATGAGGATGGGTGACCTTTATGATCCAAAGAGTAAATGCTGATGTCATTCCTCCGTCAGGGAGGTTACTTCTGTGTAACAAGGAATAAATCTGTAAAAGAAAGCTTGAGTTCTGTGTTGTTTAACAGATGCCAGCAAAAGAAGCAAGACAAGAAGTATTTTAATCCAGCTTGACTTTAGAAATAAATTACTATGGCTGTAAAGGAGACTGATAAGTCTTCTGCTACCTTTCAATCAATAATGTGCTGGACTCCTAATGATATAGTGTCCACCTGATCTTTTACTGAACACTTGAACCACAAGGAATTACTATCCTCCCCAAGCAGAATCTGTAGCTAATATTTCCTCTTCTGTGCTAGCAGTTAAAGACAAAATTCATATATCACTGAATTTTTAATTAGTGCTGGTTAAAAAAAGGGTAATAAACTGATGTGGAAATTTTTGTGTATGTCAAAAATAGATTACTGCTCTGCTGAAAAAATAACCCTTGGCAAATGTTGGCAAGCCTTTATACTTTCATACATGTATTTTCTTGAAATGTTATAAAACACATATTTGGAGAAAGGTGACACAAAGGAGAAGGTGAGCTTTTGAAATCTTTGTGCTTATGGTTTATGCAGAAGAGAAAAGGAGGCAAACCTTACTTTAATAATTGAACATCTCATGCTATCACCAGGAGTTTCTGCAGCTCAGTACTCAAAGGAATCAGGTCTGTTATTTGAGCTGTGCTACACTTTGCTATCCCTACTCAGGCATTGACCAATTCTGAGCTTCAAAAAGTAAAAGAAAGCATCACAATACACGTTTATCTCTCAGAACTGCTGCCTCCAGCAGTTGTCTACATAAATAGTTTGTGGACAAAAAGTGGAATTCATTAATTCAGTGTAGCTATTCTAGAATTTTTTTACAGACGAATGTCATGAAAAGAGATACTGGTTTTACAGCAAAGATGACCATCTGCACAGCATGTTTTCGTTTGTCCAAATGGAAATGGTAAAAAAAATCCTTCATGATATTATTTAAGATTTCACACCATTGTCTTTACAAAGGAATCAAAACATCCGTGTGATTTGACTTGGTAGCTTTTTATAGTTATTTCTGCAAAAGAAAAAGTCTTGCATGTAAGAAACTTGATTTGCAGACTTGTGAACATTATTCATCCAATAAAGACCTGCTATGGTGTAGGGGTAGTCCATGTCCAAGCTTGCCACCGTAGCACCCTTTTTTGTGCAATGGATGTTCAGACAGTCTAGGTTACAATCTCTATACCCTGGAGCAGATGCTTACTTTTCCTCACATGAACCTAAAGTGCAAAATTCTATTGTCTGTGCTGGGGCTGCCATTGGCACTAAAGGGGACGCCAACAGTTACCTTAGATGTAGAAACATAGCTTGTAGACACTCCATGTTAGGTGAGAGGAACATAATTCCATTTGCAATTGGCACAGATGATGGATTTTATTTTTAAAATACATTACCATTCCTTTCCCAAGAGGTGGAGATGCACCTTGGCCTTCCTGAAGCAGCAATTCTGCTCTGCGGCTCCGCTTGGCTAAGCAGAGCGATGAGCACCTACAGCTCGGGGGGAAGGAAGTGCAAACAAGGTCTTGCCCAGTCTCTATCACTTTTTAAGACGGAAAGACTATTTCAGGTTTCATATGGGTAAAACAGTGAAAACAGGGAATTAAGAAGAGGAATAGAGACAGAAGAAACCCAGCTGGCAAAGAGTAGGTCACAAGACTGGTATTGTACGCAACATTTATATTAGCCAATAAAAAAGATGAAGACTTGTTTGCTGACTTAGGGGCAAAGAGGCACTTTATAACTCTCTGTGGGGCTCAGAACCCCACCCTGCTTAAATTGAGATGGCCTTGTCTATGCTTCCTACTGGGAGTAGTCCTTTCTGTTCACTGTCCCCTGAACTGTGTTCAGGCACTGCCTGGTTGTCATAGGCAAAAACAAGTCCAAAGAGCATACTACCAGCTGAACAACATGGATCAGCAGACTCCTTGATCCACCTTTCATCCACTCACTGTTTAGTTTACTAGCATACATGCAACTGTAAACGTTAGCCTGGCGCTCTCCCCTTTGCATGCAGTAGTATTGCGTATATTTAGCTTTCTGACACTACCATAGTATCTTCCTTCTCCGGTTTATATATATGAACCTGTTTCTCACTTTGAGTGACGCGGAGGTACCTAATGTTTCTCTGGCATCCAATGGGAAAGAACTTGAGGAAATGGATGTTTCTGGCTATATTTTTTTGAGAGGATGGGAGTCTGCTTGAGACCACTTTCAAGGCTACCTATAAATAACACCTATAAATACCCAGATAAACAGCTTCTGACTCTCCAAATTCAGCCCACAACAGGAGGATGCCCTCTTGAGAACATGGTACTTTGCACATGTAGGCCTATCTGATAGAATATAATCTGCTGCCAAGCACGCCAGGACAGGCAGTCTGCACATTGTCCGTGGAGTACCCGGGTGGTTCAGAGATGGAAGAGTAGGGGGCATGTCACCTCTACAGATTGTCTTATTAGTGTAGTTGTTCTTGTAAAACCACACGAAGTACTACCATCAGAGTAACAAGCTGTCAATTTTGTAATGGGATTTTAATGTCAAATATTAGCTAGTGATGAGTAAACCAGAGAAGCACGATCTGGAAAATGGTGAAGTGAACTGGAACTCAGAAGAGAGGATTTAATTTTTTTCTGTGACTAAATGTCTCCATCTGTAAAACAGAAATGACACTGATTTTCTTTGTAAGATATTTGAGGATCTGTTGACTAAAAAAAAGTAACGGATTTTCTCGTATTTTCCAAGCATGAGAAAAAGTATTTTAATTTCTATTTAACACTCTTCTTACTAGAAATTAGTCTCAAAACACACGTACTACAGTGGAAATAAAGCTTTTGAATTTTTAATATTTATTTCCAGTTTTATTATATTATTAGACAAATGGATTTTGGAGAGTTTTAACCAATGTTATTGCTAGTTGAAAACAATGTCTGGCAAATAGTAGCAACGTTGGAGGTATAACTTTTTGTCCGTTTTACCAACGCTAGTTGTTAACCTCTCTGAGAGAATCTGCAAGAAGAATGCAACTGTTTTAAGAAGTATTTTATTTTGTTGCTTCTTACAGTTAATGTATACCCCAAAAACATGCTGTCTAGCATTCTCTTAGAAACTACAGCAAAATTTTGGAGTATAGACAACTTCAAGTCTCCACTTTACACAGACAGCATTTAATTGAAACACAAAGTTTGTGAGATAATGCAAACCACATTTTTTTCATCAAATGTCAGTTTCATCTTTTTAAAAGTATTATTTTCAAAACTTATTCATAGTAAAACATGCAGGAATTAGCACAAGATATCTTGTTGGTCTTTTAATAAAAGGAAAGCCAAAGGAAAGTCAACCTTGCATGGCTGAAGCAGGCATTTAAAATTAACTAATGAATAGAGCTACTCAGTTTTTCATACAGAAGAGCATCAGAGATGACATTTTTTCCACTCAATTTTTTAAAAATTTCAACATAGTTGAGATTTGAGATTTTCCGATTTTACAGCATTTTTAGATGTATTCCTTAGGGGCTGAATTGAAGTAATGGAGAGTGTTGTTATGTTTAGCTTTTTACAAATATCACATGTCCCTATACTGCTAGAGCTCCTACAGCTGTGTCAAGAGGCTGCTGCATGGGTGATCCATGGTGAGAGCACTGAGGTGCCACCAGATGTTTATTGTAAGCAACAAAAGGGTAGCAAAGCAAGACATAACCAAAAGTCCAGTGTCTTTGTAAATAACAAAATTGACTCTCCTCAAACAGTATGAAGGTTGACAGGACTTTATTTAAGCTTAAAAATGTGAACCACGTCTGGAAAAGGTACTAGAAGAAGTTTGAGTCTGACACCAATGTGATGCAGAGATCAGGCTGTTTAGTACAGTGCTTTTGTTCAAACCAGAGAGGAATAAACAGGACTGGGTGGAACTACTTGCTGAATCATTTAAAGAATGAATAAGGTACTATTAAGAATATCTTTTTTCTCCTTTTTTAGGCCTTGTTTTGTCAGTCTTGTGGTCATGCTCTGAATGGGTGAGGGTACACTGATCAGACTGTGTATGAGGGTATGGAAAGATTTGTACATGGATGTCTGTCATCTATTAAATTTTGGGCCTTTTAGGCAATTTCAGGTCAATTTTTTAGAAAAGTATTGAGCACAGAAGACAGAAATCTATACAAAACGACTTATCATTTGTGGTGTTGCTTTTAAGCATAATTTATTTTACGTCTCCGGGCCATTTACCTTTGGCATTTAACGGAAAGAATAAATAAAATTTTTTTTTGGAGAAGTAGGATTTTAGTTCTTTAGTCTTGTTCTTCATCTCAGGCAAGTTTAGGAAGTGGGCTTTATATGTATTAAGTTATGCAGAGTTAGCATGACTGAAAAAGCTCAGTGTGACCACATAGATCCATGCCAAAGAAGTGTTCAGGCATCCTTGCTGGTCACTTCACAGTGAAGATGAGAGACAGAGGAAGAGAGGACAGAAATGACCATTTTATATTAAGATGAAGAACTAAGTATATGTTGATATTTAAATGCTAAGTATTGTTAATTCCAGGGCAGTTTTGCTATGCTCTTGTAATGTCTCTGCCTTGCATCTTCCACTTTTTTTCATCTTAAAAAATATATGAAAAACATTCACCATAGTCTCCTCTGTTCAATACTTGTAAAATTATGAATATGTATGAATATTCTTCTTGCTACATCACAAAGACAAGCATACAGGTATGAATCCAAGTTTCCAGAAAATCACAAATTAAGAATTAAATGTGTAATTCTCAGATTTCAATAGTTTTAAAGCAAACATGGATATTTAGTCATCTTATAGATCACTTATGTGCTCTTACTTTTGGCAGAACTGCCAGATTTGGGACTACTGCCAGCTTCTAATTCTTTGGCATCAATTTTTCATACAGGATAAAACAGGAAGCAGATAAAGCACTTTAGGAATTCCGTCTCCAACTCATATGGGCTTTCCTACTTATAAATCCCCAAGAGATCATAAGGAAACACCAAAGACAAGAGTTAATGCTCTGTTACTGGTAAGTATTCTGACTTGGTAGTGTGTTAATCCCTTATTCAGTCACATTGCATTAGTTTAAATTATGACAAGATGAGGGGAAATGGATAACAGGGATAGGGTGGTGGGGTCATATTCACTAAAGTTCTCCAGATCTGCTTTTTGGTAAAAGACTGTCTGTGATGAGCCAGAAATAATTAACCACATGAAAAGCAATTAAAAGAACATGTTGGTTTTCTTTCTACATTGTGATGTGGAAGGGTTCTTGTTCAGATAAGTAGAAAAAGCCACTCGCTCAAAAGAGATGTCAGTGTACAGTGCAGCTGGGCAGACACATTCTGTGGTCAAGGAAGAACTCAGAGGGGTGGAATGTATCAGGGAAACAGGTGTTTATGGAGGAGTGCCCTTTATATATTATTGTGTTTCACCTGGATTATGTTAGTGGATGTTAAAGTACAGAGAAGTATTTCAGTGATGACCAGAGGCTTTAAAATATTATCAAAGCAGAAAATATACCAAAATTTGTACATTACAAAACTATTCCCACTTGAAAAATTACAAATGTCCTACCACAGGAGAACTTTTAATCCGTTTTCTGCCTCCTTCTTCTTCTTCCCCAGTTCCTGTACATACCTTATCTGTCAGTTCTTGACCCATTCCATTTTCTTCCCCATCTCTTAATCTTTTCTGGGAGACAAGAGCACAGACACATTCCTCTGCTAACACAACTACTGTCCTTTAAAAATCTTAATTGACTGATCAGTTTATGGTGGCACAGAGGTGAAGAAAGCAGGTTAAAGTTGGTGATTTAATGACAGTCAAAGACCCTGGGCAAAGGTGACACCTTCCATGCACCCTCTAGACAGCTCTCATTCTCACTTAAAAACTGTCTACTTCTTACCAGGGTTGAAAGCTGTCCTTCCACCAAAGCACTAAGTAGATGCTGAGATCACTTTACTGAGAGAGTCTGACAGCCCAGTAAGGCTACACAATATATCAATCCAATGCTCGGGCAGCTTTATCATTCAGAGAGTAGTGCTCATGGTATAGGATTATGGAGTTAGGAAAGGTATTTAATTGTGTTTAAGGAAAGTGATACAGTTGAACTGCATTACCATGTGCTAAGTAAGAAAGTTTTCTTCCGTGAAAGTATATTTCTTAAATAAAAACTACATTAAAATCTTAAGAATATGTAGAATTTGCTATAATATTAAAAAAGATACTTACAAATGAAAGCAAATTTACAAATGAAAGCAAGCACTGTTCAGCCAAATTATTTATTCGTTTCAAAACAGGTATAAAAGTACATTAGAAAACTCCTCTGAAACTTTGGTTTGCAGAATTAAGGCACTTTGAACACGTTTTTTCTTATTCCATGAATAATTGTTTTCCAACTTTTGTTAATGAAGGCAAACAATTTTATGACTATAAAACTAGAGTTATAAAATTGACATAATTTACAGACAACTCCACATTAGTAGCAGACATTAGCAAAGCACGTTTTGATATAAAACCTTCCGACCTAGCCTCACTTTTGTAAAATATTTTCCATGCCGAGTTAACTGTTTGCATGCATTTTATTTATCCCTTTTATAATCCACTTAAATAATCAAAAGACACAACTTGGGAAAAATGGGAAAACACCTAAGAATCTCAGTATATGTGTTCATATAGGATTACTTTAAAGGGAATGATTTTACTTATAAATAAAGAAGTCAACATGATCTCAAATACATTTCAGGAAGCTCAATGTTTGCTTTATTTCTTTTTAAGAGGTTCTATTAGCCATGTTACCAGAAGGTATTTGGATATTCAATGCAGAACAAAAAAGAAGATACATTTAATATAAAGCATATTTGTTTAGAAAAGGTAACGTTATTAGTGTCATTATGACATTAAACACATGGTGAAGACTGACTTATAAAAAGCATACAAATACTACTGAACCAAAAGTGCTACATTAACATCTCATATTTCCTTAGATTAGTCCAAAAGTCACCTGAAGTGATTTTTTCCTAGAAATTATCTAATTTCATTTATATTTCTTATTTATTTGAAATAATAATAATAAAAAAATACATTCTGTATTGTTCCCTGCTCTTTTTGAATCCAACCCTGCAAACACTTACTCGCCAGCTTAAGAAGGAATCCTGGCTCTACAAAAGTTGATGGCCTTCAGCAGTTCCAGTATCCCACCCTATGTAGTGCTTACTATCAAGGGCAGTTAAAGCACCCCAAATGGACTATTCCTCCTAGTGAGCACTGTGCTGGCAGTGAGTATCTGCAGCTTCACATCTTTTTGTGGATTCATGGTTCAGTTTACACTATGTTATCAAAACAACATCATTTTCTAATGTTCTCATGTTTTCAAAACCAGTTTCTCTTCCTCTCAAAGATCACGGTGTTAAATTGTAATCCTGTAGATTCTCTCTTGGAAAGCTTTTAGGGATAAGCTAGTCTTGTCCTCCTTCTTGCTGCTCCCCCTGGGAAAAATGGAAAAAGACCATAATTATCACCTATAATTATGTATAATATAGTTACACTGTATGCTGTATTTACTTGTGAAACCGACAGGTGAAGAGTATAGATGGAGCCTGATGATGAATCTTTCACTCTTGTGCTGGCTGCTAGGAAATTACAATGTTCTCTCAGCCTCTTAATTGATCAAAATAATGTAGAATCATTGAGTTAAATATCTCCTGATGGGGAATCCCACAGTGACATTTTCACAGTGTTAGAATCCAGAGTGAGATCTCACTTTGATGGCTTAATTTTAGTCGGAAACACTGTTTGACCAAAGCATATAATCTAAGTTGTTTTCAGATAGAAATGCATGACAGAAAAAACCTAGAAATCCAGTAATTGATAATGCAAAGCTTCATTAAAATTTCTCTTTTTTTTAAGAATAAATGCAACTCTTTCATTTCAAACTCTATTTTATTAAGGGTATTTTTTCCTTCCTGACTTATAATGTAACTGAGAATAGTATTTGATGCATGTTACAATGTTTAAATGCATGTTTTTCTTTTACCTTGTGTCCTCCTGGTTGGCTGTACTTTCCGTACAGGTGCTTCTAGAAAACAGAAACATCGCAGTCAGAAGTTGTTTGTAAGGGCCTTTGAATTAAAACTCATGAGAAACGTTGGAAACACATTGCTGACTTGTGAAGTTTGTTTAATGTTTTCAGTAATTTAAGAATTCTGTCCCATTAGCGTGTTGACTTGATCACCTGAAACATAAATGCTTATAAAACAATTCACACATTTCTGTCATGTACAGTCATCCATCAAATCTCACCACATTTCAACAGTATTTTTACACTTTAAGAGTGCGAATTCATCCATTATTTGCACTGATCTCCTACAGATGGTTAAGTGATGTAGGCAGGTGCCAGGAATTTGCCCGTGCACTTCATTCTGCAAATACCACCTGACACTCTCAGAGATGTACAAGATCAGGTTAATGTACAGGCCAGGACTCAGCCTCAGCTTTTGGCAGAGGATGTCCTGGTCTGCTGTATAGACAGTACTTCAGGAATTATTTATAACTGATATATTTGAAACTCAACCATCACAAGATGTTGGTCATTTTTCCAGCTGTGTTTGGGGCTTGATGTGTAACTCCATTGTGAGTCCACAGTATGATTCTACATTTAGTCAATTTTCACAGAGACTTCTGTTTTAAAGGATAAAGTAGAGCAGGAGCAATTGAATAGGTACCACCCTTATTAGCAGATACATCTGTTATCCAAAATACTGACTCAGGGAAACTATGGACATTTTTTCCTCCTTCTCATCAAAACTTCAGACATTTTTTAAACCACATGTCTCCTCCTTGGGAGGAAAAACATTTCACAAGCATAAAAGATAATTCTTCTGTTACTGTCACAGAAGTGTTACTGCAATATTTTTCCTTCTTTACAACCATGAAGTACTTGAATCTTCACTTAACCAGCTGCAGTCAGTTGTCTTTTCATCCTGCGGTACAGGGTATATAAATGTGTAGCCCTGATATAAAGGCTTCATTACAGCTGAGGCTAAACTAGGTATCCGCACCTACGTGACAGAAAATTTCAAGCCTTGCACTGCCCTGACGAGAACAGAACATGGTCCATCCGATGTATGCTTTCATTGTGTGTATGCTTTCCGTACTTATATGCTGTCCATACAATAATGCTTCCGGGTAAACCTCATGGTCAAAGATCACACCTGTCATTTTCAGGCAACAGTTGACTTCCCTGCTTGCCTTGCACTACTCAACATTCAAGTTATACAAACGCTATGGTATACCTTCAGTATTTAGCATAGACTCCAAAGTATTTTGGAGACACGTATTTAACTTCTTTCTCCACAAGCCATAATATTTTTTCCTATGAATTTAGTTCAAAGGCTGACAGAATAACTTGTTCTGCATGATTAGAATTGGTATAGGAAAAGGACAAACATACAAATACAAAATAAAACCTAAAGAAGCTACTTCTTACCTTTGAATGAAGATCATCAAAAAATCATTGTTAAATTTGAAGAACAAATTCCTGGTATAAAGCCAGACTGAATTGTATTTCCGTCCTTTATGATTTTCATTTTGGACCTTGACACCATTCAGCTTTTTTAAACCCAAGAACTTAGAGCAATTCCAAGACCCTGTGAGATATTTACTCAACCCAGAGGTTATATTCCCTCCACCCTATACCCCCGTCACCAAGTTAAGAACACCTCACTGAAACAGATTACATTAACACTGACGAAAAGTAACTCAAAAACAACTCACGTGGTTTTCTTCTGGATATGCTGCTTAGGAAAAAGGCAATTCTTATGGTGCATGTTGCTTCAAATGTTTTACTTAAGCTTTGTGGTTAGACATTTCCTCTTGTCTACCACGCTTGCCAAATCTTTCAGTTACTTTTAGCCACAAGATGAACCTCAACATTTTTCTCTGGAATGTCAGTGAAAGAATTCTTTTCCAAAACAATTATAAAACTCTTCTTGCTAAAATACTGGCTTCAGACCTAAGTAGTTTCTGTGAATAGATACCATAAAACCCCACCTGGAATGTTCACTTCAGATGAAGCAGGTCTTAGTGATACTAGATTTTTAGACAAACTAACCTTCCAGATGGACTTTCTTGATTTCTCTCTCGATAATCTGTGGCTCTCCCTCAATTACTTTAGTAACCTTGGTGTACTCTGTTCCAGCTACGATAAGCATCAAACACAAATGAGTTAAATCTGACATAGCATTTTTCCATATGCAAGGAGCCGTCAGTGGAAACAATGTACTTCTGGGTGTGTAGGTGTATGCAGGCCACCATGTTATTCATGCCGTAAGGTCCTGCTGATTTCCTTGGCCCTGCCACAGGTGATTCCTTCTCTAGGGCTGAGAGTTATTCATTGCAATCTTGGCTGGAAGTTTGGTTTTAGCAAAGACTGCCAATTGTAATAAGCAGTGCTGGATAGTTTATGAGTAGAATTACAGCCGATATGAAATCATTCTTTTATTTTACACAGTGGTAATATGTTCATTTGATACTGGACTTGGATTCAAATACTTATGAAAATTTCAGTAAAACCGAAGCAATTTGTGGAAGAACTGAGGGCCAGGAAGTATTATCACCATTATCATCAACAGCCGTAAAGCAGCATGTGTATCTGCTTTTATTGGCTAAATGCATGGTAAGGCATTACCATGGCAGCCAAGGGTAGCTGACTGGATAAATCATGGAAAAAACAGAGAAAAATCAAATTAAACCAAGAGAAAAATCTGACTATTTGGTCCATTCTGTAAAGCAGGATGCAAACTAACATATAATAGCAAGGAAAAATAGCAAGAATTCAAGAGACAATCTTGTCTTTTCCAAATTTACTACAGAGAAACTATCTCTTTTCCATACACCTATAGGATCACTGTAAGATGTATGTCTACAAATTATGTCTCTTTAATTGTATACCTCTGTAACTGAAGATTATTACAATTACAAGTGTAATTGTTAGAATGTGGCATCAGATGTGTCACCAGGATTTTGAAGAGTTCTACAGATAAAGTTTGATACTGCTCTTTATTGCCTGGTTGACACCACTAGAACATAGTCCAGTATGTGGAGGATTTCCTTGTTATACTTTCTTTCATTTTCCACTTTCCTTATAAATATTCAACACTGAAATAGGCATCTCCAGAGAGCTACTTTTTTCACATAGCTGGGACACTTAAGAGAGGAGATAATGAAAAACCCTCTGGAAGTTCATATTTCTCTCCAGTGATTATAGGCAAATCCTGGCTTAGATCTGTAAAACTAAGATTTAGATGTTTAAAACAGAAGAGAGAAACATAGTCAACAGTACTCGTAGCCATATCTTGGCTTGTTTATAAGAATAGCTGTATTGTCAACTAGCATGGATTTGTTTGGTGGAAAGCTGTTCAACCATCACTAAATTTTGTATTTAACTGAAGTTTAAGTCACTGCCACAGAATAACGCTTTTGAAGGATTACAACATTCAGTTTGGTGAACACACAGCTGACTAAGCTACTTCACTGGTATTCAAGTTTGTAACTTACAAAGAAGGGGACATAGAATGAAGTGGCTTCAGTCAATTTACACCAAGAGAAAAATCTGTACATAATTTTGAGCTTCTGACTCAGGTTTACACTAACATTTATTAAAAATACAAAACTTGAATTCTCTTTTTTTATTCCCCTTTGCTATTATAGATAGTTTTTCTAATCTACATTAAGCAGAGAACATTCCAAATTCATACATAAAGATTAATTTCATAAGCACAAGTTCTTTTACATTTTTCTACAGCTACTGGTTATATATTGCCAAAACTGTTAGAATTAAGAGAGCAAGAACAAAAGAAAACCATTCCTTGAAATGCTATATTGGAAGAGAACTAAAGTTAATGCCTTGATATCCATCACCTGTAAGCACTGAAAGAAGGATGCTAAACATGCCTTTAATTATTAACTTGAGGGCAATGAATATTCATTTCTGAAGAACTGATAAATAATATTAATTTGGCCTATTACAATACTTTTCACTTCATAAGTGTTTTTCCCAGATTTAAATTTGCTGAAGAAAAGAGTTCACAGCTAGTGGAATAAATCTTCATTGCTCCCCTGAGTTTTGATTAGATAACTTTTTAAAGACTGAAAAAACCAAATTTTTTTTCATGATCAATATAATAAAATAATTGACTAATCAAACTTTGTTACTTTTTTTGATTTTAGAAACATCTGGCATTTCATATATGGTATTCTATATTTTCCCCTATTAAAATTACACTTCCATTAGGTCAGTCTTTAAAATGTTGAGATCAACATATCTGAGGGGTTTCAGTTATCATAACCTGTTGCAAAAATGTTAGTTATAATACACTGAATTACCTCCCTGCAGAAGTCTTTTGATTTCTTCATCTTCAAGAAAATGACCATCACCTTCAATAAATTTGGTCACCTTGGTAACCTCTGATAGGATACAGGTTATGGCAAAAGATTGATTTACAGAAATCATTTGACAATCTTATAACATCATATTACTGAATTAATCCTGTCATACTATTTTGCTGAGTTACAAAATTCATCTGTTATAATATTAAATTCCACGCAAACATAAAAAACACCACATTGCATGACAAACATAGCCTACTATATGCTAGAACGAGGCAGTCTCAACTCTGGAGCTGGCTGAAATGTAAAGATCAGAGACTCAAACTGGAATGTTAGATTTGGACTTTTCTCAGGTTCTGAGATTTAATCTCTGGGAGTGATTTTGCAGTATGAGCACCTTCGCTGAAAACATGGATTATCCATTCAGTAATTATTTAAGTAATAGAATTTTAAATATTTATTTTTAAGGGAAAGAAAGACAACAAGGATACTAACCTTCTTCAAGAAATTTCTTTAACTTTTCTTCGTTGTCTGAACCACCTGCAGTAATTCGGGTATATTTTATTTCAGGACCTGGGAAAAAGATGTGTAAAACAGTGAATTTAATCAGATATAACAGGGTTTTCTTTTAAGTTTTAACTTTTAAAGTTATTTTTTCCTATTTAACACCAAGGATGGTTCTGTGTTTAACATGTTTTAACCTGCTTTTATGATTATTTTGTCTTTCACTGTGTTCCAAATGAAACTGAAAGAGGGTTACAGATAGTATTTAGAGCTACTCAGGAAAGTACTTAGTCAATTAGTCAAAAATTCAAGATACTTAGAGTAAGTATCTGCTCACACTCTTAAAGTAAGACACAGTTTTAATCACTTTGTTTTATCAGGTCATAGACCAGCCATCTCCTACATGCAAAAAGAGTCTGAATTCACCATTGTAAATAGACGTTGTTGCTTTTATGACTCCTATGAATCATTTGAAGCCTTAACATTTGAGATTCTTTATGAGCTTCTACTACAGAGGGAAGAGGAGGAAATATCAGGTATAAACCCTAGCATTTTACATTAAATTGACAGTTTTATGTGAGATATTAGTGAAATTTGTATTTCAGAAATGAGAAAATGGTATTTTATTTTCTCCCTCAGAGATACTGTGTTGAAAAATAGTCCCAGATTTATTCAGAAAGCACCATTGTTTTTCATTCAGTTATTTTTATTGTAGTAAATAGTTGCATGACAACAATTTAAGTCTGGTTCTTTATTTCTCTCCTGCTTGAATGACTTCTTAAATTAAATTAAAAGATTTTTCAAGTAAACTGAATATTAAGTCTTTCTGCTAAGTCCATGTGTTCCTATAATACTCCACTTTTCAATTTCTGTGAAGTTTCTAGGATTCTTAAAGAAATTTCTCTGTAGTAGGTCAAAAATAATTAAAATTGGCCAAAGAGATTGAAAATTCTTGTGAGAGAAGGTCAAGGGACACCAATGCACATTATTTTTATGTTAAATTAGCCAAACAATAATGTCTAACTTGTGGATGTCAGACCTATCTAGTCTCCTCTTTACAGAGAAACAGAGCAGCTGTTTTTCTGAAATGATTGTCAAGGGAGCCTTGGATGATGTGCAGAAGTAGTTATCTACACACTGAAGGTCTACCTTTGGTCAAATCACAATTACCGGGAGATATACAACCCAAAAGTTCACAAAAAAACCCAAACCAAAACAAAAAAAAGGCTTCTTTCTAAAGCAGTCAGATTAAAAAAATGCAAGAAAAGAAGTCTTATCCTGAAATGGTAGCAAGAAGTCTGCAAAAGCGGACACTTTGTAAATGTATATAAAAAAAGTAAAAAGACAATTTTTCACTGTTTTGCATGCCCTTGAAATATTGTTGCTGTTTCTGTATATGTGTGTGCAGCACACTCAGCCAGAATTTGAGCCATAAATAGGCAGCAGGGAAGCATTAGGGAAAATTCATCTCTCCAGGAAATGCAGTTTAGACATTTTTTTCCACAAAATGCAGTTTAGGCATTAGAACAGAACTTGTATTAATTCCGTATGTAATGATGAACTTCATTGAGTATGAATAGTTCATCACAATTTACCTTGAATAATTCTTTCTTCTGTTACTTTTTTCTCTGTCACTTCCACAGGTCGCCCATCAATGATTTTGGTGTATGTTTTAATAATTGGTTCTACAAGGATTTTCAAATTGAAGACATTAATCAAGTGACCAACAGTGTTACAAGTGCTGTTTCTGAGACACTGAAACTTACTGAAGCACATAAGGAAATACCATAGCATATTTTACAGAAAATAGAAATGTTCAGTGAATACTAGGGACTAAGTTTCCTTCAAATTTAGGGTGGCCACATACTGTTTTTCCTTTGAATGCACACTAGATGTGAACCTCTCAATGCCCCTATCAAAGTAGGAGGCAAAGTTTACCTCTCTGATAAAATTCCCTTTTTATCACAGAATCACATACTGCATTTTAGACTGCAGAACAACCAGTAAACAATTCTTAATCGAGACAGACACTATGTTAGCATGCAGAGCATTTCTAACACTGTTTTGATAGTAGCTACAGGACACATCTAGGCAAAAACCCAAATCCCTCTTTTGAAATGCATTAGAAGTGAGAATGAAATGATACTATAAAATTACAATACTTCCAGAAGGCCTTGTTAAAAATAGAATATTTGTCTAACATATCACATGAATCACCTACATTAAAGTAGAATCTTACTGGGAATAGTCAATGTTTCAAGGTTTAACTAATACAAATTGAGTTGCTGAAAGCATACAAACCTCCGTGAATCACTTTAGTTACAGTCTCCCCTTCCCTGACTATTTTGAATTCAGGTTCCCCTTCAATTAATTTAGTGAGCTGTGTGATAGACGGGTCTGTGACACAGGAAAGAAACAACACATTATAAATAGTCATAACAATATTTACCATATTCTACAGGGTCTCTCTACACTTAATAAACCAGATGACTGTAATGGAGGACACTTGAGAGCTGAGAAGCCATTTGCAGCCATGCTGCACAATCTCGCTCTTCTTCCCTTGCCATCTTTGATTTAGATAGTATTGCGCACTTACTATTTACAATGGTTTTTTTTACTGTTGTGGATCTGATATTTTTAAAATCTCTTGACAAGTCTCAGGCAAAAATCAGATCCTCAGCAGCTGAAAGGAAGTCTTCTTCTCTATATGTTGGTAAGAAGGCTACTCTGCGGCATTGCTGGAGTCTTCCAGCTATTGCTCCACTAGTGATCAGAATGCAAACTACTGTGTGAAAGCTTAAAAAAGAACTAGAGAGAGAGATGTTTGTCATGGTATTCCTACTAACTGTACAGATATCCAAGAGGAGACTAGGTCTTATAATCAAAATTCCCTATGTTGTTTTGGAGGGCTTTTATTTTTTCAAAATACTAAGACTTAGCCAGTGGTCAACCAGCTTAAAGAAAAAAAAAAAAAATCTCACAGATCAGCTGGAACAGCTGTAAGGATATTTGCCAGCACTAATGTCTATTATTCTCTGAGTTGCATGGCAGAGGTCATCTTGATTCCAGTGGCCAAAGCAAACCTATTAATCTTGTGCAATCCCTATAAAGCACACTGATCCAAAAGTATCTTTGTCTGACAGGCTGGAGAAGCAGAGAGTAAGTAAATTAGGAATGTACCATTGATGCAGTCAATTAACCGGAATAAAAAGGTGCTTCTGTAACAAGTGTTACGCAACACCTTCTACTTAATGTGTTGCTGTAGCATACACTTCCCTTATACCCTGCTGAGAGTTAGAGACTTAACATAGTTAATCTCTCACTTTCCTTAAAAATCCTTAAAAAAAAAAATCTTTCTTTATACGAATTTATGCAGAAGTCAATACTGCATTTTTTTTTTTTTTTAATTACTGTCCAGGATTTAACAACAGCTTTTGAATATGTGTCCCTGGTATTCATTGTTGAATACGGTACCATTTAGGCTAACTACTGTCTTTCAATAGTAAACAAACCCAAGCACATATTTGTGTTTGCTTTTGCAGCAGAAGATGATTGTATAAGTTAGACTTTAGCGCTAAATAACTCATTTAGTTGCTGCAGATGAGATAATATGGTAGGATCCTGATGGTGCTCAGTTATTCTAGAGTTCTGTTCATCTACTTTGAATTTTAAACAGCTGAACAAACCATTGCTTTTTCTTTTATTTTCCAACAAGTCTGGATGAAAAACATTCATAATAAATAGTAAAGAGCAATCCTTTTAAAAATTTAAAAAAAAACTATTCATTCACTTGATTCTGTTCTAAATTTAGAGGCATTTTTACATGTTAATAATCCATTAAATATCAACATATGTTGATACAAATTATGAGTATTAATGGAAACTTCTCAAAGGTATATTTATGAAAGTTTATAGATACCTTTTTTTAATTTAGATTTCTAAATTACTGTACCTTTCTATGTGATTGACACGGTAGATGTATGCAAAACAAAAGGTAAAGTCATAGTTCGCTATACTGCCTAGTCTAGGATCAGTCTTTTGAACATTTAATCTATTAAGGTTTAGGTTTCAATCAGATATAACTCTTTAGATGGTTTTAACTTGCCTATGTAAGGACAATGGAAGCACAACTCAAGTAGAAAACACTGAGTCAGGAAAAGGCAGACATCAACCTCTAAATTTATGGTGGTATTTTTTTTTTTTTACTAAAACTTCCTTTCCACCACAATCTGTTAGAACTTGCTGACATATGTTACAAAAAAAATAACATACAATTTTGCCAGCTTTTTTCTACATACAGTTGTGGGCTTATGTGGTTTTAGTGGGAGCTGTTGCTTACTATTGTTCACTAGCAAGCTCAGTAGGGCCAACATTTGCTTTACTGGGTCTATTTCTGAATTATCAGGAGAAAGGCTATACATTTGACTATTGAAGTGCTCAGACATTCATTTTTTCTTTCAAAGATTTTAAACTGTATGCCCTGTCTCTGGATTTAGCATAGAAGAACAGGTACTTTCAGAGAGTGATTCACTTTCATCATAGGAAGAGTTCTAAAATATCTTGGATGAATTACCATATGGAATCATCTATCTATTTATATTACTTTGTGGATCTGATTTATGATGGAGACTAGGCAACAAAGATCAGCATATATGCTAGATGGTGTCTAATCCTTAGTGGAATGAAGCACAGACAAGCTGCTGAAAAAGCAAGCTCATGTCACTTCTGCTAGGAGGAAGTCTTCCTAGAAGCAATGATTAAACAGTCCGGATAAAATTTTTGCAAGACATTTTTAACTGCCTTTCTCCTCAGCTGAGCTCAACCAGATTCCCTCTGAGCGTTTGTATTTCAACGGGAAACTGGAGCTCTTTAGCAGTGCATCTGGTCAAGTGAAATTAATGGGTGTTCTATTTAAATTACGAATCACAAGTGATTTTGACAGTCCCAGCCCTATTTTTTGTTCTCTTCAGTCCCACCACTAAACTTTAACTCATGCTTTTGTCTCAAGAGTTTGAAAGTTTGTCTAATGGTCTTTTCCAGGCATGTGACAGATATTGGTATTTAGAACCGATTGAAAACCATAGAAAAATGAACTGATTTTTTTTTTCTTCAAGGTATAAGAAATAAATCTACTTAATTTTTTAAAATAACTGGTTTAATTAAGAAATGAAATGTTTTCATTGAAAGTACAGTAATATTTGAGGCATTTAAAACAAATTTGTTTGAAAAAAGATTATTTAAGAAATGTTTTTAAAATGTCCATAGAAAAAGGGAGATTTGGAGATCTCCTCCATTTGGGGAGAACAACTGTGTGAAATCTTTTCATACAAAATATTTCAGCCAGTTCTAATTGCAATATTTGTATCTTTGCTTTTCCAGCAAAGTGCTGAATGTCCTGGAGTTGTTATGTACAAAATGTAGCCTGCTGAAGAAATATATATACAATATATATTCTATATATGTTTATGAACATATACAGAAATATATATACTAAAGGCCTCATTTACCTTCCTTTCTGATGATGGGCTGCACGTTGCTTTCAATTATGTTAATTTCTGAAAGTACAGAAAATGGAATATAAGGCACATTCCATTCTTACAGTTTCTTTATGTTAGAATTGGTCTGATCATCAAGATGTGGAAAAAATCACAGATACTAATGGCTGGAAAAGTAACTCAAAAGGACCTAGAGTATGGATCTTGCTTCTAGTTGTTAAATAGTGGTGTGTACAAGTCACCTGCAGACAGAGGTGCTATTTGCCTTTGTTTGTGCCTTATGAAACCCACTGGTCGTGAAATCCATGATAATGTCAGGTACATAATAATAATCACTTATACAATTTCCTGCATAAAGATCTGCACAGATCTTCCCTAATGTATCTTCATTTCAAATCTCGCCCTTTTCACTAGGGACCTCACTTGCTAAACAGAAGAAACCCTCTGACTTTCAGAACTATTCTTACATTTGATAGAATGTCATGGAGAGCACAACTGTGGTGATCTTGGGAGATCAAGCTGTTGCTCTACACGTAAGACAGACTCCAGTATTCATTGAAGATCTCTTATTGATAGATTGTTATTTGACTCTTATCCATTCACTGGTAGAGAAGCCTTCACTGGTAGCGGTCGCAGCCTTCCTGTTCCTGTGTTCAACTAAATCAACAGTTGCAACTTTCTTGATGTCTGACATTGACCTCCCTTGCTTCAGTTTACAGGCATTGCTTCTTGTGCTACCCTCACTGGCCATGAGAGACAGAAACATAGAATTTCTGGGGTTGCAAGGGACCCATAAATGTCATCAAGTCCAACTCCCAACTCCCAACTCCCTTCTCCTCACAGAACTGCCTAAAACTAAGCCATATGACTAGGATCATTGTCTAGATACTCCTTGAACTCTGAGAGGCTTGATGCTGTGATCACTTCCCTAGGGAGCCTGTTCCAGTGACCGACTACCCTATCAGTAAAGAATCTTCTCCTAATGGCCAATATGAACTTCCCCTGATGCAGATTCATTCCATTTCCTTGTGTCCTATCACTGGTCACTAAAGAGAGGAGATCAGCAGCCCCCCCTCCACTCTTCGCTTTGAGGAATGTAGACTACAATGAGGTCACCCCTCAGCCTTCTCTTCTCTAAGCTGAACAAACCAAGTGACCTCAGCCGCTCCTCCTACGTCTTGCCCTTGAGAACTTTCAAGATCTTGGTCACACTCCGCTGGACATGCTAACAGTTTGATGTCCTTCTTATATTGAGGCACACAAAACTGCACACAGTAGTCGAGGTGGAACCACACCAGTTCAGCATAGAGTGGGACAATCAGCTCCCTCGACCAGCTAGCTATGATGTGCTTGACGTACCCCACGACTCGGTTGGCCCTTTTGGCTGCCAGGGTTTATTGTTGACTCATATTCAACTTGTCAACAAGCTAGTTTATTCCATTGTTTGTTCCAAGAGTCTTAATTTCAGTGTGTCCTTTCTCAATTTTCAGAAGCCTAATGTTATGGTCTCCATTTCTACAGAGAATGTGGGTAGAATCGTATACCAATTTAATCATCTGCCTAAATACATATTCCCTCACAAGAAAAATCCTCCTAGGGAAGCTGAGGAAGTATGGGCTGGATGAGTGGTCGGTGAGGTGGATTGAGAACTGGCTGAATGGCAGAACTCAGAGGGTTGTCATCAGCGGCACTGAGTCTAGTTGGAGGCAGGTAACAAGTGGTGTCCCCCAGGGGTCAGTACTGGGCCCAGTCTTGTTTAACTTCTTCATCAACGACCTGGATGAAGATTTAGAATGTACCCTCAGCAAGTTTGCTGACGGCACCAAACTGGGAGGTGTGGTAGATACACCAGAAGGCTGTGCTGTCATTCAGCATGACCTGGATAGGCTGGAAAGCTGGGCAGAGAGGAACATGATGATGTTCAACAAAGCCAAATGCAGGGTCCTGCACCTGGGGAGGAACAACC